>Ga0208879_1003795_pt1 | contig 12122 bp, 13 predicted proteins | sample Knorr_S15_td_Bot_FD_185605 | JGI IMG/M metagenome (GOLD analysis project Ga0208879, IMG submission 185605) | Marine microbial communities from Southern Atlantic Ocean transect - Knorr_S15_td_Bottom_ad_5009_LV_A (SPAdes) (version 2) | ecosystem: Environmental > Aquatic > Marine > Oceanic | place...
CGTTGCGACGGGGGATGGGATTCCTCTTGTCATTCCAGCGAAAGCTGGAATCCAGAATGTTCTCAGGAAATGACGCTTGGCAGTGGCAGCCTACATGGATTCCGGCGTTCGCCGGAATGAAGGGTGGCACGCCAAGTCCGCCCGATAACTAACCCAGCTTGGATGTCAGGTTTTGCTTAACCCCTGGCCAATCACTCTTCACGATGCTGAACAGCACCGAATCTCTTTCCCTTCCGTCAGGCATCACCATATGGTTCCGCAGGATGCCCTCTTCTTTGGCTCCTAAACGTAGGATCGCCTGGCGCGAAGTGGTGTTCAGGTAATCGGTCATCAACTCCACCCGGTTCAGGCCCAGGGTCTCGAAGGCGTGGGTGAGCATCAGCAACTTCGCTTCCGTGTTGACCGGCGACCGCTGACAGGTCTTGCCGAGAAAGGTAAAACCGATCTCGACGCGCTTGTTGGACAGGTTGGCATTCATGAACCGCGTTGAGCCTGCCACCTGATCGTTGTTGGTCCTGTCGATGGTGGCAAACGCGAGCCCTTCACCCCGCTCGTGGGCGCTCTTCGCGTTGGCCAGGAACTGGTCGATGTCGTCTGGATGAGGAACTATGGTCACAAAAATGTTCCACAGTTCGCCGTCCGATATCGCCTGGCACAGCCCCTCTTTGTGACGCCCATCAAGGGGCTCCAGCCGTACATGTTCCCCTTCCAAGACCACCGGTTCGAAACTCATCAGTAATCCTCTATGACTGGTGTGACCCGGCCAACGCAAGATGCCGGCGGAGAGCCATCGTAGTGTCACCGGCCCATACCGTCAACGTTTCCCCCGTTGGACAATCCCCCATTGGACAGGCTTACTCAGGGGCGGTACTCTTTCTGAGGCCCGTTTCGGGCAACTCTCGCCATCCCTTAAAGGCGGTCTCAATAGCCACATGCCTCCCGCCCGGCCCTCCATGAACTCGTGAAAGTGAACGTAAGCCGGGCAGCCGGACCAATATCCATCCTCCGTCAGCGCAACTTCGGCCTCATCTGGTCGGCTATGACCATGTCTCAGATGGGGTCTCAGATGGAGACAGTGGTGGTTGTCTGGTATGTGCTCAACCTCACCGACTCGCCATTCCTCGTCGGGCTCACCGCGGCGGCCCGGCTGGGTTTCAATTTTCTAGCCCTATTCGCCGGGGCCACGGCAGATATCGTCCCACGCCGGACCTTGATGATCATCGTGCAGGCGGTGCTGGCATCGATGGCTCTCGTGATGCTTTTTCTGATCGTCTCGGGGCTGATCGAGGTCTGGCACATCTTCATCGTTACTCTGGCCGCCGGGTTGGCCCGTATCTTCCAGATGCCGACCATCCAGTCTCTGGCGGTCGATAGCGTATCGACGGACCGCATCCCCAACGCCGTAGCCCTGATTAACGCGGGATCGAATATCGCACTGGTGCTCGGACCGATCCTTGGAGGGTTGCTGTTCGACATATATGGCCCGGAAGGCGCTTACGTGTTGGTGGCTTCTCTGTACATCCTGAGCGGCTCGGCGGCGTTTCTGATCGGCACGACGCGGGTCAGCGAATCGGTGAAACGGGAGTCGGTGTTCACCATGGTGGCCGAGGGACTGCGGTACGTTAAGGGCGAGCAGTTGCTCTGGTCGGTGCTCCTGGTCGCGGTCATATTCAACATCACCGGGTTCTCGTTCCACACCACGCTGGTACCCATCTTCGCCAGAGACGTTCTGGGCCGCGATTCGGTGGGGCTCGGCATCTTGATCTCGTCCTTTGGCATCGGCGGACTGGTGGGGTCGATGTTCTGGGCGGCGATACCCAATCTGAAGCGCACAGGACTGTGGTGCATCCTGGCTGTGATGGGATGGCATTCCACCATGATCGTGTTCGCCGCCTCGTCCAACTTCTATCTGTCGGTGGGGATCTTGGTGGTCACGGGGATGCTGTTCTCATCAAGTTTGGTGCTGGTGCTCACCGTGCTGATGAAGACCGGCCGGCCCGAGTTCCGAGGCCGGCTGATGGGGCTACGGACCCTGGCGATCTACGCCCACGCCTTTGGCAGTATGGCCGCGGGGGCGTTGGCTGGGGCCATGGGCGCACCCACGGCGGCAGTGCTCTCCGGAGCGTTCGGGATAGCCATGATGATCGCGCTGGCCCTGATAGCCCCCAAGCTCCGCCGGTTCTAGGCGGAAAGATGGCTGATTTGGCCCCTTTTATAGCCGGATACATTTCACCGTAGGGGCGGGTTTCCAACCCGCCGCCTCTCTTGAATGATTTTCGATTTCGTAGACCATGGTTCTGTGCGGGTCCGTATCGGTTTCCACCAGCGCATTGCCTTTTCCCGAGCAGGGCAGGTTGGAAACCTGCCCCTACGTATCAACGTTTCAACAGTTTTCCGGCAATGGACGGATCCAGACACGTTGACACCACATATGATTTCGACCGTAGGTGCGGGTTTTTAACCCGCCGGGTTGTGGTAGGCCAATCCTCGAATGCCAGAACCACAAAACGGCGAAATACCGGTTCAGATCCTCCGGTAGGCATATGGTCCCCTGAGCACAGCGGGTTAAAAACCTGCGCCTACGCCGGTGACGCGCCCATCCGTCATTCCGGCGAAGGCCATCATCAGACCAGCGCCCATCTGGGCACCAAATCTGCTTCCAACTTAACTTTGGCGGCTGTCTGGCGGGGGTTGGGCTCGAAGGCCTCCAACAAACTCCAGAACCTCTTGGAATGGTCGAGGCGGTGGACGTGGCAAAGCTCATGGACCAACACGTACCGGGCCATCGGCTCGGGGAGAAAGAGCAGGTTCCGGTTCAGGCTGATGGACTTCTCGGCGGAACAGCTTCCCCACTTGGTCCTCTGCCGCCGCACCGACACCCGGCTGAAGGGCAACGACAGTTCCTCGCTCAACCGGCCCAACCAACGGACCAACACAGCTTTCGCCCGCTTCTGGAGCCACTGGTTCAAACCCCCTGCCACCAGGACGGGGTCATCCACCGGGCCGGTCAAAAGCAACACATTCCCGGTCTGCTCCGATACTTTCACACGCTCGGTTGGAGCAAGCGAGTACTCGGCGCGCCAGGTCTCGTCCAGCATCCCAAGTTGGACGGACTCCGGGCGTTTCAGTTCTTCAACCGGGTGGGTTCTTGCCAGGCTTCTTTCGATCCAGCGGGCCTTGGACTGAAGGATCTTGGGGATCTCGGACCGTTTGAAGCCAACGGGCACCACCACCTCCAGCCCCGTCCAAGACGACACCTTGATAGTCACCTGCCTAGCCCGCCTGCTCTCCCGGATGTTGTATTCCGGGATGGTCCAGTCCTGGCTCATCCGCCCTCACCCAATTAAATAGAAAAGTGGCCAATCAACATGAGATTGGCCACTTGTTTCGACTCTTATTCACGCCGGCCCAAGACAGATGAATCCTAGTAGTGGCGCAACTCCACGACGTTGTCGTCCGGGTCGTAGATGTAGAGGGATATCCCGTCGCCGTGGGAACCCCAGCGTTTGCCCGGTCCCGCCTGAATCTCAACGCCCATGGCCTCGAATTTCGCCTTTAATTCTTCCATGTCCGTGGGCTCGATGACCATGCAGAAGTGGTCCTGGTTCTTGATGCCGTCTTTGGCGATGGGCTCTTGGTCGGAGCCGAAGAAGTCGATGATTGTGTCGGCGTTGATCCTGGCCGAGGGAAAACGGACCTCGCCGGCCTTCCATTCCTTGACGCGCTCGGCCTTCATGCCCAAGACCTCGGTGTAGAACTTGAGCGATACCTCTACGTCCTTGTTCCGCAAGACTATGTGGTCCATCTCGGTGATCTTGACCAGCGCCTGGGTTTGGGTCGAAGTCTGACTCTGCGTTTCGGTCGACATAGATCCCTCCTGCCTACAACTTCTGATTTCCGGAGTATGCGACCAGTATACATCCTGGGAGGACACCGGAAAATGGGGGTCAATCCTCCGATCGGGTGATGATCACGATGGGGAATCGCCGGGTGGTACGGGTCTGGTAGCCTTCGTAGCCAGGATAGTCCTCGACGAACCTAGGCCACAGCTCCTCCCGCTCCTCTCCCGATGCTATTCGGGCGGTCCCTTCCCGGCGAACGCCACCGATCTGGACCCTGACTATGGAGTCGCTCCGGATGTTGAGCAACCAGTCCGGCGCCGCGGGGCTGCCGCCGCGAGAGGCGATGACACAGGGGTCGCCGTGGTGCACCAGATACAACAGGGGCACGGTCTTCATTCGACCGGAGCGGCGCCCTTTGGTGGTCAGCAGCAGGAAGTTGACGCGGCCCCGGCGGGACACGAACCGGCCTCTGAGCAAAACATAGAGAAACTTGTGGACTCTGCTGAGCATGGCGCCCATTCTGAAGCTGGGTTGTTTGATCTGCGTCAACCAGGCGCTCCGAAGGATTTAGCTTCCGCGGCAATTTCTAAACAGGAACCAGAGGGGTTGAAGTGAAACACACGTTCCAGCCCGCCAATGCCTGCGCGGGAAGTCTAACATGGCCCCAGAAGACCTTACAGAATCGGTTAACATGACAGATAGATGCATATACACTGTTTGTATGCCTTTAAACAAATTCCTTGACGTTTCTCATCAGGGACCGGATGTGGACAAGTGCACCTACATGGTGGCTGCTTGCGTCTGTCTGAACCTTCGGAAGATGTCGCGGATCATAACCCAGATGTACGACGAAGCTTTGAAGCCGTCGGGTCTGCGATCCACCCAACTTCCGGTGCTAGTTACTTTGGTTTCTGTGGGGTCGATGACCGTCAATGATCTGGCAGACGACCTTGTGATGGACCGCACTTCATTGTCCCGGTTGCTCCGGCCGTTGGTCGCCCGCGGGTTGGTCAAGATGACGCCGGGCGAGGACCGACGCACTAGGGAGTTGTCTGTCACGCCCCGGGAAGAGAGGCTGTTGCAACTGCGATTCCCATGTGGGACAGTGTGCAGGACGAGGTATTGGGGCGGCTCGGCCAAGACCGCTGGCGGGACCTCAAGGACAACCTTTCGGTATTTGCGGAATTGAACAGATAGTTTCTTGGTCTGTACCCGCCTATAACTACGGGCGGATACGGCAGTCACATGACAGAGTGGGGGTACCACTGGATTACCTCCCCGTCTGAAAAGGCCTAACGGCAAATATCCAGTTTGATATAGAGCGGCAGCCCTTGGTGCATAGAGTGCGTACTCATCTAACGACACGTTCGGTTACGGACGTCAAATTCCATCACTTGAATGCTACGCGACGCCAAGGAGTCCACGATGCGCTTGCCAAATGTCTTCGACCAGCTAAATGATGCTGTTTTTGTTATAGATTCCCGGTCCGATGTGATCGTCGACGCCAACCCAAAGGCTTGCGCGTTGCTTGGCTATTCTCGAAGCGAATTGGTCTCGGTCGGCATATCAGCCATCCACCCCGATGAGATACAGAATTTCGGATGTTCACTCGGTCGGTTCAAGCAGAGGGACGGGGTTGGACCGACGAACTGAGTTGTTTGACCAAGTCCGGAGACGTGCTGGCAACCGAGATTTCCGCTTCGATGATCGTCATAGACGGAGTATCGAGCATGGTTGCCATCGTGCGCCCTGTTTCCGAGAGCCGGTTTTACGCCAGGCACATCGAATTGCAAAGAGGTCTTGCGGTTGTCGAGGAACGTAACCGCCTTTCCCGCGAGATTCACGACACCATCGCGCAGTCACTGACGGCGCTGGCCATGAGACTGGACCTGGTCGGCGACATAATCGTGAGCGACCCGGCAGCCGCCAACGCGGAGTTTGAGTCGCTCAAACTATTCGCGGACCGGTGCGTGGAAGAGGTCCGCAGGTCGATCTGGGACCTGCGGCCAAAGGCTTTAGATTCGTCAGGCTTGGTCGAAGCGGTCAAGATTGAAATGGCGAAGCTCCGGGAAAGCGGCATCAAAGAGGACCTGCGAGTGTCGGGGGCGGAGGCGCTCACCATGGACCGGCTACACCAGTCGGCCGCGCTTCGGGTTATACAAGAGGCTTTGAGCAACGTCATCGAACACTCCAAGGCGGTGACGGCTGTAGTCCATCTCGACTTCCGTTCAGAAAGCTTTGTCATCACCGTGACCGATGACGGCGTAGGGTTCGAAACCCGGAGAGCGCCGGACGACTCGCCAACCAGGAGTGGTTTTGGAATCACCAGCATGCAGGAGCGGGCCTGGCTGGTCGGAGGGTCTGTCTCGGTGGAGAGCGCTCCAGGCCAGGGCGCTGTTGTGAATGTTGAGATTCCGCACAAGCCTGTCACGCCGGAGTAGAAGTTATCGGCTAACGGGCCCGGCTGGGTCGAACTCGGCAGACTGCGCCCCCAACTCCATTGGGTTATAGTGGTTGATAGGCATGGCGCCAACCGGCTAGTGAGCCGACAGCAGCGGCCCATGCCCAGAACGCTTCCGGGAGACCCATCCGTCTTATGCCTCTGGTTTCCACCTCTGATCTGGCCGTTCATTACGGCGCCAACATCATTTTTTCGGGCGTTGATCTGGACATCAATGAACGGGCCCGCATCGGCATCGTCGGCCCCAACGGCGGCGGCAAGACATCCCTTCTCAGAGTGCTGGTGGGTGAGCAACACGCCAGCGAAGGGAGAGTGGCCCGCTCCATCGGCATCCAGGTGGGCTACGTGCCCCAGCACCCCGAGATGGACTTCACCGGCACCCTCCGTGAAGAGGTGATGCGCGCCTTTGACCAGGTCCGGGCACTGGAGAAAGAGCTGGAAGCCGCATCCCAACAACCAGACGCCCAGAACGGCAGTTCGGAAGAAGCCGGACGGCGTTACGCGGCCCTTCTTGAGCAGTACGAAGCCCTGGGCGGTTACACCTACGAACGCGATGTGGAACGGATGGTGGACGGCCTTGGCCTGAGACCGGAGACCCTGGATTCTCCGGCTTCGTCGGCCAGCGGCGGCGAACGGACCCGGGCAGCGCTGGCGAAAGCGCTCCTGGGTAACCCCGACCTGCTGGTGTTGGACGAGCCGACCAACTACCTGGACCTCAAGGGCGTCACTTGGCTGGAACGCTATCTGACCCACTTCGCCCCGGCGGTGGTGGTGGTCTCCCACGACCGCTATTTCCTGGACGAGATGGCCACCCAGATCTGGGAGATCGACCACGGCAGGATGAACGTATTCCCCGGCAACTTCTCCAAATACCGGGTGCTGAAGGGCGAGCGCGACCTGCGTCTGGCCAAAGAATATGAGGCGCAGCGGGAGTTCATCGCCAAAGAACAGGCGTTCATCGACCGCTACCGGGCCGGACAGAGGTCCCGTGAGGCCAAAGGCCGGGAGACCCGCCTGGCACGCTTGCAGCGCATCGACCGGCCCGACATAGACCGGTCGATCTCGCTGAAACCGGCGGGCGCCACCCGCACCGGCCAGGTGGTCTTGAGCACCAAGGGACTCAGGGTCGGCTATACCGACGGCGACGGCCCCACCGAACTGCTCAAGGTGCCCGACCTGAAACTGCCCCGCGGCTCCCGCACGGCCGTGATCGGCGATAATGGCACCGGCAAGACGACCTTCATAAAAACGGTCTTGGGGATGGTCCCGCCGCTGGAAGGCTCGGTGGCCCTGGGTCAAAGCGTCAAAATCGGCTACTACAGCCAGGGTTTGGACGCCCTGGTGGACGAGCAGACCGTCTTGGACTCCTTCTTGGAGATCAAGAATATGCCCTTCGAGCAGGCCCGCTTCTATCTGGCCCGGTTCTTGTTTCAGGGCGACGACGTGTTCCGGGAGGTGGGCGCGTGCAGCGGTGGAGAGAAGAGCCGTCTGGCCCTGGCCCGGCTGTTGATCACGGAACCGAACCTGCTGGTGCTTGACGAGCCCACCACCCATTTCGACATACCCAGCCGGGAAGCCTTGGAACAGGTGTTGTTGGGCTATCCGGGCACGATACTGCTGGTGTCCCACGACCGCCACCTCGTCTCGCTGCTGGCCGAGTCTCTGTTGGTCACGGCGGACGGCAAGGTAGAGGTCTTCCCCGGCACGTTCGAGGAGTGGTCCGAAGCCCAACGGGAGGCTGAAGCCGAGGCCGCGGCGTCGCGGACACAAGAGAGGGTAAAGCCAACCCAGCGCCCACAGCCGGTCAAGTCTCAAGGCCCAAAGCGCCGGAACCCAGCGGCGCCGGTTGTCGACATGGAGCAAGTCATAGTTGATCTGGAAGACCGGTTGAAAAAGATCGAGTCCCAACTACAGGCAGCGACGGAGAGCCAGAACTTCGAGGAAATGACCCGTCTGGGCGACGAGCACATCCAAACTCAATCCGAGTTGGAGCGGCGCCTAGAGGAATGGGATTCCTAGACGCTTTCTGATAGTCTAGCCAGTCCCAGCGCTGTCATTCTGAGGAGCGCGGTAGGCCGGCGAAGAATCCGCCGATCGGCACCTTGGCAGATCCTTCGCTTCACTCAGGTTGGCAGACGCGGAATGGTATTCGCTCTCCATGTGTTGATTCGAAGTTTTTAGCGGGGAGGGGCTGGGTAATTCCGCAGTTCAGCCACTCGTTTGTATTGTGCGGGCCAGTCGGCCGCGCCGTCCAGCTCGGTCTGAGCGTGGATCGGCCAGTACGGGTTCCGGAGCAGCTCCCGCGCCAGCAGGATGACATCGGCGTCGCCGTCGTCCAGGATCTTTTCCGCCTGGGCCGCCTCGGTGATCAGGCCCACGGCGCCGGTGGTGACCTCCGCCTCGCTGCGGATGCGGGCCGAGAATTGGACCTGGTAGCCGGGGAAGGGGGTCAGCGATTGGGTGGCGGAGTTGCCGCCAGAGGAACAATCGATCAGGTCAACGCCCTCGTCCTTGAGCCAGCGGCTGAATTCCACACACTCGTCCACGTCCCACCCGTTGCCCATGTACTCCGTGGCCGATACTCGGACGAACAAAGGCATGGAGTCGGGGATGGCGTTTCGCACCGCTCTAGTGACCTCCAGCGGGAAGCGCGCCCGGTTCTGTAGCGAGCCTCCGTACTGGTCTGTCCGTTCATTGGATAGCGGAGACAGGAATTCGCAAGCCAAGTATCCATGAGCCAGGTGCAGTTCGATGACCTTCATCCCTGCGTTCACCGCCAGCTTGGCGGAACTGGCGAAATCGTCCACCACCTGGCCGATGTCGTCCAGGGTCATCTCCCGGGGTACATCCCAGTCTTCTTGAAAGCTGATGGGGCTCGGAGCGATGGTCTCCCATCCGCCCTGGCTGGCATCCAACATCTTGCTGCCGTCCCAGGGTTTGCCGTGGGATGCCTTGCGGCCGGCGTGGGCCAGTTGAATGGCGGGGGTTGCGCCGTTGCCAACGATGGCGTCGACCACCGGGCCCAGGGCCGCAACGTGACCTTCGTCCCAGAGGCCCAGGTCCCAGGGGGTGATGCGGCCGTCGGACCGGACCGCTGACGCCTCAACCATGACCAGCCCTGCTCCACCCACGGCGCGGGTGCCGTAGTGGACCGTGTGCCAAGCGCTGCAGCGGCCATCTTCGGTCTCCGAGGAATACTGGCACATCGGCGCCACGAAAACGCGGTTGGGGATCTCTTCGCCCCGGATAGTGATCGGCGAGAATAGCTTGCTCATGTTTCTCCTGGTTTTTTAGTAATAAGCCGGGCCGTTTGGCCGCGGCGGGAGCCGGTTAAATGGTCCGATTAACGGGGACCGGGACTATCCACAAAAAAACCCCAGCGAACGCTGAGGCCTTTATTAAAACCAGGAGTCTGTTTTGAGCAACTAGACCGACCACCTGAGTAATGATTGGAGATGTAACCGGGCAAAAAAATAGGCCCCAATTTCTTGGGAACTTGCCAAGCATCTCAACATAAACGATTCAGAGTTGTCAAGTGTTTGTGCGTGAACTCATGAGATAGGTCAAGAAACTGGTGGGCCGTTAAGGGCCTCCAGGTATTCTTCGGTGGTGTCCAGGTGGCAGTGTTCATGTTTCGTGATTCTGCCGAACATTAGACTCTATTGAGGTCCACCGGCAGCCCGGATTCGGCCGATTCGTAGACCTTGAGCACCAAGTCCAAATCGTTGAGGCCCTCTTCGCCGGTCATCGCCGGAGCTGAATCGTCGAAGATGCTACGGCGGAACTCCAGGACCATCGCCATGATGCCCCGGTGGTCGTCATCGAATTGCCGCGTTTCCTGCGTATCGCCATACTCGATCTTCAGCCAGGGACGCCCCAACTCAAAGTTCAAGTTGCCCAGGGTGCCGGTCACGCTAACCCTGGGACGCTGGACCGGCTTGCCGATGCTCCAGGTGTGATTGACGATGCCCACCACCCCCTCGGCAGAGCGGGTGGTGAGGACCATGCCGTCCTCTGCTTCCAAGCCTAGAGTGCCGGGCAGCACTTGCACGGCGTACACCTGTGCGGGCCGTCCCGTCAGGTAGGTCAGGACGCTGGTTTTGTGGATTCCGCCATCGATGAACACCCCGCCGCCGTTCCGTTCTCTGTCGTTCCGCCACGAGCCTGGCTCGAAGTGATGTTCTTCATGCAATTGGATGAGGCGGACTTGGCCCAACGACCCAGAATCAATGATCTGTTTTGCCGCTTGGACCGGGGCCAGAAACCGGTAGTTCTCAGCGACCATCAACGTCACACCGGCGTCGGCGGCCGCAGCGATGATCGCGCGCCCTTCTTGGAGCGTCCGGGCCAGGGGTTTTTCGACCAAGATGTGCTTTTTGGCGGCGGCCGCGAGTCGGGCGTGTTCCAGATGAAGGTCATGGGGAGTACAGATGTAGACCGCTTCGACCCTTGGGTCGGATACAGCTTCTACATAGGAACCGAAAGCGCCTTCGCCGCCAAGCTCTGCTGAGTAAGCCTGGGCACGGGCGTAATCACGGCTGGCGAAATAAAGCTCTACCTGGTCTCGCGCGTCCGACAGGGATTCGGCGAAGATGCGGGCAAACGAGCCGCAACCCAAGACGCAAAGTCCGAGTTTCATCTATTCTCCAGCCAGGGTTCGGAATCCCAAGACCGTGGTTGCTGAAGATGATACACCGGACTGCAGCCCGTCTAGGTGCCGCCCAAGTCAATTTCTGGGGCACGAAGCTCATGGGGTGTTTGAACTCAGATTCGCCGATGGCCGTTGCATGATGATATATACTGCACCCCGAACATCCCACCCGCCCGAATCCAGGCAATTGGAGGCCCCATGACCACCCAAGGCAACAGACTAGAAGGCAAGGTCGCCATCGTGACCGGCGCCGGCGCCACCGGCAGCGGAGACTTCGTCGGCATCGGCCAGGCCATATCCTTGCTGTTCACCCGCCAAGGGGCCAAGGTCCTGCTGGTCGACCGCGACGAGAAGAACGCCGACATCACGCTGGCCCAGATCAAAGAGGAGGGCGGCGACGCCACGGTCTTCGTCGGCGACGTCACCAACATCGATTCTTGCCAAGAGATGACCGAAGCCGCCGTAAAGACCTATGGGAAGCTGAACGTGCTGGTCAACAACGTTGGCATCAGCGGCCCCGGCTCGGTCACCGACGTCGAGGAAGCTTTCTGGGACACGGTGATCGACGTCAATCTGAAAAGCGTGATGCTGACCAGCAAATTCGCCATCCCCGAGATGATCAAGGACGGCGGCGGGTCGATCATCAACCTTTCTTCGATAGTCGGTCTGCGGGCCGGCAGCGGCAGGCCCAGCCACGCCTATGCCGCCTCCAAGGGCGGGATACTGGGGCTCAGCAACTCCATGGCTGTCCACTACGGCCGGGACAACATCCGGGTCAACTGCATCGCCCCCGGCCACATCAACAGCCCCATGGTCGCCAGGCACAGTTCCGACGAGATGATGGACCTGCGCCGCCGGGCGGGCCCCCTGGGCTTCGACGGCACGCCCTGGGACGTGGCCTACGCCATCTTGTTCCTGGCCTCAGACGAGGCCCGCTGGATCTCCGGAGTAACTTTGCCGGTGGACGCCGGACTCCTGGCCGCCACTCCCCTGGCCATGTTCCCCTACCTGAAAGATCCAGAGTAGGCCGAAAGCTGTCAGCTAGTCATCGCGGAATATCTCGGTACCACCGTTCGTCCTGGGTTGAGCAAACGCCACCTGCATCCATCTTAGCATCAGGTATTGGCATACTCTCAATCAGCACTTGGCTCGACCAGATATCCAGAGT
>Ga0208879_1003797_pt1 | contig 12117 bp, 11 predicted proteins | sample Knorr_S15_td_Bot_FD_185605 | JGI IMG/M metagenome (GOLD analysis project Ga0208879, IMG submission 185605) | Marine microbial communities from Southern Atlantic Ocean transect - Knorr_S15_td_Bottom_ad_5009_LV_A (SPAdes) (version 2) | ecosystem: Environmental > Aquatic > Marine > Oceanic | place...
GGCTTTTTTATATTTTGCCTTGAGCAACTTCGCCCCTTCCATTTTGGCCCGACTGAACGAAGCATTCTCTAAGTTAGTCAGACACAAATCGGCCTCTTTTAAGTTGGTCTCACTAAAATCAGCATCCCTCAGGTCGGAACCTCGGAAATTACATTTGGCTAAAAATGCCTTGTTGAATTTGGCTTTTTTCAGCGAGCAATTGCTGAAATTGGAGGAGGCAATGGTCCTCTCACTGAAATCAAAACCCGAAAGATCCAACCCGGAGAAATCCATGTTACTAAAATGGGTCTCTGTTCCATCGTCAAGCATCGCTTTTATTTTTGCCACCGTTGTATTGGCCATTGAGTCCCTTCAGTCGATTTAAATGCAGGGGCATTAAATATAGCGGGTCACAACAATCTTGACAAGAAATGATTTGTTTTTCTAAGTATCAAGCTTTTCGGGCTGATCCTTGTTCTCAAAAAACCCCGCCAACCGTTTTTGTTTTCGACTCGCCCATAATTCCAGGGTCAATAAAAAATAAAACGGGAGATATTCCACCCAGGGAATCCATAGGCTAAATGCTTGCAATTCCTGGTAATCAAAATAAAAGTCCAGGTAATAAAACCCTACCAGTCCGGTCAAAACAATCCACGATCGCCCAGGAAATATACACAAAAATGGCACCACCCAGCAGAGATACCACGGGTTCTGCACCGGACTCAGAAGAAAGACCAGCGCCATGATCCAGAAAAATCCGCGTACAAATTCTACAGGTCGCTCAATAAGAGAAGCTCCCTTACACAGGAACCACAATAAAACCCCGGTTAGAACAATGGCTACCGCAACCTTGCTCAGGAAAATCGGTAAAGGATTGGACAGAATCATTTCATTCCCGTCCAAAACAGTATTAAAGATGAAAACAAGAATAGCAAAAATGCTGTCGTTACTCTGCCAATACAGGGCGAAGGCTTTGAGTCCTTCAAACATCCGCAGTCCGATTCCCATAAAGGGCAGATACCCCAAAACGATCACAACCAGAAATAAAGCACTGTTCTTCAGGATAACCAACCAGGCTCTTTTTCCATCCTGCAACATTTTTTCATAACAGGCCCGAAGGTATAAGGGGAGCAAAATTATAGGATACAGTTTTCCCAGGAAGCTGAAGGCCAGAAACAGGGTCGCCAAGGTATGGCGGTGGTTAAGCAGAAAATAAATGGAGCCGCAGAGCAGGGATATCCCGATGACATCCAAATGAGTCGAGTTAAAAGTTTCCTTGATTACCAGGGGGCTCCAGAAGTAAATCAGGCAACCGGCTTTATCCAGTCCCAGCCTGGAAAGGATGCCGATGATAAAACCCAAGGCCATAACATCGAAAATTAAAAATCCTGCCCGCATGGCGACAATGCTGTCGGGTTTTACATGGTGTACCAGGCGAAACACAAACTGCGCCATCGGTGGGTAGATGGTCGGCACATCCGGATGGTTCACCCGTTCCAAAATTTCAAGGGATTGGGGCGACTCCCATTTCAACACATCCAGTTGTTCCAGTTCGCGCTCGTTGCGCTCAACATAAATCTCATAATAGTTTTCCGGATTCTGGATTCTTAGCTCCTTGAAGTTGTGCACTTCGGCGGGAGCATATTCAAAGGGATTAATTCCATGTGCGAACACTTTTCCATCCCACAAATAGCGGTATACGTCATCTTCCTGAATCTGCTGAGAGGGAAGGATGGCGGCACGAAACAACAGGCCAAACACAATGATCATCCAAAAAATGCCCCGGTCTCCGGGACGTTTTTGCACAAAAAACCAGGTGAGGCCATAAAGCGTACACAGGGAAAAATAAACAGCGAGATATGTGAGGAGGGGTCTTTCTGAATACCCTTCTCCCCAGTTGAATTGCTGGGAAAGCTGGGTCAGGAAACTATAAAGCAGAAGGCTCGCTATCCCCGTCAGCAGGATCGGGAGGCGGGAACGCATTCCAGGCTAGGGATTGCGGGCAAAAGAATTCTGCCCCTCCAGGGTTTTCAACTGCTCTTTTTCGTGTTCTGAAAGAATTTTATAAATCTCCAGAACGCTCCGGTGAATATAGGGATCGTCATTTTTCAGAGCCAGTGCTGACCAGTAACGTGAAAGGGCTTCCCTGAACATAGTTTTTTTCTTATACAAATCCCCCAGCTTGACATAAATATCCAGCCGGTCCGGCTCCAGAACTGAAACCCTTTCATAAAAGTTCACCGCCTCAAGATAATCCCCTGAGCGCTCATATTCTGCACCCAGAGTTTCCAGATAAGCGGGATTCTCCGCTTCCAAATCACTGGCCTGTTTCAGGTGCTCAATACCTTTAGCAAATTTTTCACGCTTCAGGTGCAACCGCCCTAGCCGGTAGTGGGTAGGTGCATGCTGGTTATCAATACTCAATGCTTTAAGATAATTTTGCTCCGCCTCGGCAAGCTTTCCCTCGCGCTCCTTAAACTCGCCCAATACACTCAGAGGATGGGCCGAATCCGGGTTTTTATCTGCCGCAGTTTCAAGTTGCCGGAAAGCCTCGTCATGGTTTCCCTTGTTGTAAAAAATCCCCGCCAGGTTAATGCGACTGAAAGAGTCTTCGACAATTTTCAAGACATCCCGGTACAGATTTTTAGCTTGGTTGGTCTTGCCTTGATCCTGATACACAACTGCCAGGTTGTACATGGCGAACGTATCATTGGCATTTTTCCTGAGGGCTAGTTTGTATTCTTCAATCGCCTTGGCATAATGCTGATTGTCATAATGCTCCACCCCCTTGTTAAAATGGCTGTCTATCGGGGCGGGGACATTGCTACAACCAAAAAAAAGCATCACCACTAATATGTTCAGAAGATTTCTCATCGCTGTCTAATTGACCTTATCTAAACGCCGCATGCGGAGTTCCGATTGACCGGGAGCCGTTGCCTCTGCCGGGGGAACAGCCACTTCATCGGATTTACGCACCAGTTTCCAGGGATTCCGTTTCAAGTCTTCGGTCAGGGATTTCAAGTTCCGCGATGTTTCGTTCATGTTCTGGAGAAGCTGAAGCAGGTTTCTGCGGTTTTCTATCATGATCGAATTGCTCTGGCCCAGGGTTTCTTCAACACTGGTCGCAGTACGGTCTATGTCCAGAGTGATTTCACGTGCATTCGTTTCCATGCTATTAATCAAACTGGTTACACCCGGTCGGGTGTCGGCAAGGAGAATTTCCATTTCCCGCGTCAGGTTATGCATCTGGTCAATGATCTCGCGGATGTTCGTATCCTTGTCGGTGAACAGTTTGTCGGTTTTTTCCGAAACCGAAGCCACATGGTCCAGAGTGGTTTGTAGTTTGCCGCTGTTTTTTTCCAGCATGTCGGAAATCTTTTCGGAAATCTCCAGAGCATTTTCCATGTTAGCCCGGACATATTTGCGGTTTTCCGTCAATATACTATCCACACTAGAGAGGGAGGACCGCACATCTTTCAATGTGGCCCGGGCATCGGTAACAAGCTCCCCTGTCAGTTGGGTAAAACGCCGGATCTCCAGCACCACTTCGGTAGCCATATCGCCGATCTTGGCAATTTCAAACGAGTCCTGCCCGATCAAATCCTCATTTTTCCCTAAAGGCGGCGAGCCCCGGGTGCCGGGCCGCACATCTATATACAGGCCTCCCATCAGCCCCGAAGTTTTGATCATAGCGACGGAATTCTTTTTGATGACGATTTTGGGATTGATTTCGGCCATCACCACCACCCGGTCATGGTCCTCACCATCGCCTAGCAATGCAATGTCCCTGACCGAGCCAATGTCAAGCCCGGCATAACGCACCGGCGCGCCCACTTCCATGCCACCGGTGAAATTAAACACGATGCGCAACACCTTCCTGGGTTTGAAATAATCCTTAATATCGCCCAACACAAAGATCATAACGATCAAAACCAACGTGCTGACGAAAATAAAAAACCCGGCTTTAACTTCTGAGGAACGGTATTCCATAAATCAGACTCGGCTCATTTCTTTGAGTTCTTCTCCATAATCAGTCAGGCTTTTGCTGAACGGAATAGGTCCGTCCGGACTGCCTTCAATAAACTGGATCACTTTCGGGTCATCGCTGTTCCTGATTTCATCCGGCGTTCCTTCGGCGACGATCTTGCCTTTGAACAACATAATGATTTTATCCGCAATACGCATAGCGCTGGGAATTTCGTGCGTGACCACCACCGATGTGATGCCCATTTTCCTGCTAAGATCCATAATCAACTTGTCAATCACGCCAATGGAAATCGGGTCCAGCCCTGCTGACGGCTCATCATAAAAAACAATTTTAGGGTCCAGAGCAATGGCCCGGGCCAGGGCAATGCGCTTGATCATACCGCCGGAAAGCTGGGCTGGCTTGAGGTGCTCGGCCCCTCTTAGCCCCACCATTTCCAGTTTCATCTTAACCATGATAAGAATGGTGCCCTCGTTGAGGTCGGTATGCTCCCGCATGGGCAAAGCCACATTGTCCTCCACCGTCAGGGAGTTGAACAGGGCTCCGCTCTGGAACATGATGCCAAATTTTTTGCGTACCCGATTGATCTCCTTGCCTGTGAACTGGCTGACCTCTTCGCCATCAATCCAGATTTCTCCCGAGTCGGGACGATAAGCTCCTATCAAATGTTTGAGGACCGTACTCTTGCCACTACCGCTGCCGCCAATGATGGCAGTGATCTTGCCCTTCTCCATATGCGCACTAAAATCTTCCAGCACGGTAATGCGCTTGTCGCCTTCGCCAAATGATTTTTTCAGATTCTTGATTTGTATCATCAGATTACAAAGAAAAATAAGGATGTAAATATCAGGTCGGCAATGATCACCAAAATCATCGACACCACCACTGCGGTGCGGGTGTTCTGCCCAACCATTTCCGCTCCGCCTTCAATAACGAAGGCCATATAACTGCCAACCATGACAATGATGACAGCAAACACCACGCTCTTGATCAGCCCGGTCACTACGTCCTTAACCACCATTGCGTCCAGGGAATTGTTGACATACGTCACCGGATCGATTCCCAATGTGGTGACTCCAATCAAAAACCCGCCCAAAATCCCCATCAGATCCGCCATGATGGTCAGGCACGGGAGCATGATCAAAAGGGCCAGAAACCTGGGAGTGATTAAAAACTTGACCGGATTCAACGCCATGGTCTCAAGGGCCAGCACTTCATCGGAAACCTTCATCGTCCCCATTTCAGCAGTGAACGCAGCCCCAACCCGCCCAGACATGACCAGCGCCGTCATCAAGGGCCCCAGCTCACGCAAAATGGCAACCCCCACCAATGCGCCGACAAACTCCAATGCCCCCAACCGGCTCAACTGGTGCGCCGACTGAAACGCAAGAATGACCCCGATCAGAAACGAAACCAGAAAAACGATGGTGGTCGACTTAACCCCAACCTCTTCCATCTGCGTCCACACCGGACGCCATTTATTGGGTTTGCCACGCAGGGGTTCTATAAAGGTGCAATACAAAGTGGAACGGGTGAGATAATACAATCCGCTGATTTCCTTGAAAAAATTTTCAAAGACATCGACAAATTCGAATCCCCTCCTCCCGATAAATCCGAAAAATGTTCTGACCATGAATTTCTCCCCTAGCGGCGAGCCGCCGCAGGCAGCTTGCAATCGCTTCCCCTGGCAAGCAAAGAGAGGTCTCGGCTTAATGGAGCCCTTGCCATTTACTTTTCCGGCGTGGTCTGGCAAGCCTCATATCTAGAAGCCTAACGGTTATTGTCCGCTCTAAAAAGTTCTGACCTATCGCCTGTCGGGGCTACCCGACGAGGGCTTGTTCTTTTGTGTCGAAAACTTCAAATACTGTTAGCAGGCGCGCGATCTCAAACACGTCCTTGACGCCGGGGGCTAAAGCCGCAAGACGGAATTTGTTGTTGCTGTTGTGACTCCACTGCAACCCCTCCACGAGAGTGGCTATGCCAGAACTGTCGATGTAGGAAACCCCCGATAAATCCACAACGATAATCTTATCGTTGTTTTGAAAGAGGGGAGTCAACGCATCTCGCATCTTCGTTGAAGAGCTCATGTCAATATCGCCGCTGACGGTTACCGTCACCGAACCCTCGGCCTTATCCAGTTTTAAATCTATGCCCATGGTTTACCCCTTGTCCTTATCTTGCGCTGACGTCAGTTCGGTTTTTAATTTTTTTATCATGGTCAGCAAAGTTCCCTTCGCCCGATCGGTGCAATAGCTGACCTCGTCCATAATTTCATTCATAAAATGCGTGCCCAGTCCACCCGGTTTTACATCATCCAGGCAACGCGGTTTTATCTGGCTGGTGTTGCATTGTTTGCCGTAGTCGCGAATCTGAACCTTGAAGTCTTCCCCCTCGATGGTAAAGGTGGCCTCGATGGGTTCATCACAGGGACCGTTGTAACTGTGCTTGATAACATTCGCGCAAGCCTCATCCACACAAAGGATCAGGCGGCGGGCCGTATCAGCGGGAACATCATGGCTATCCAAAAGTTCCTGCAAAACTTTACGGATCAACCCCAGATATTTGGGATCGCTCGGAACGGATAATTTAATGGGTTGGGTCATGGCGCCAACGCGTTGGTTTTAATAAGTTAAAAAGCGGCGTGCAGATTCCAGAATCCGCCATTATTCAATGATATCACCCGTTAGCGCGGGAGGCAAATGGCAATGGCTTTTTTAAAAGCCGAGATGCTTCGACATACCCCATTCGGGGCATGAAGACAGCGGTCAAATATAACTAGCTCAGCATGACGATACATGACTTTTTTTTCATTCTGAGGAACAAAGTGACGAAGAATCTGGGGTTATGCAAAGCTCTCGGATCAGGGGGCTAGTTTGGAATACTTTTTAGAGATCCAGCCTTTTTTGCCCTTTTGGTACTCGATCTGGAACCAGTCTTTGGACTCCTGAAAAACCGGCACCACTGTATTTCTGGGAATTTGTGCCACCACTTTGGACTGAGCATCCGGTTTCTCCCGCACCATAAGTGGGGTCTTCCGGGTCATAATCTGCACCCGTTTTGTCGACTTAGGTTCCGGGGCCGGAGGTGCCATGGCGGGTTTTTCCCGTTTCATTTCCATGTCCGGATCGGGAGCCGGCCTGGCAATCGGTTCCATGGGTTCAGGCCGTTTCATCGCTGACGGTTTTGGTGTTTCTTCTTCCATCACAGGATCCATCATTTCATCCTGTGTTTCCTCGTCAGGTTTCTCCGTCTCCGCCACAATCTCTATCGTTTCTTTACGGACAGGCGAGGAAGCGGGGACTGTTTCCATCGGCTCGGGGACAAAAAATTCGGGAACAAAAGCCTCCTCCATGGACCGGGTGGGCCTTTGCCCGGGAATGGGCAATATTTCGTCCTGCATTTCCGGGAATTCTCCCAATGGGGCTTCTTGCGGCCTCATTTTGGCGATCTGACGCCGGGCTTCATCGGAGTTTTTCGGATTGTCAGGATATTTCGCCAAAAATGTTTCATAACTTTCCAGCGTGTTGGCCCGCTTGACCTGCTCGAAAATCAGGTCCTGAAGAGTTTCAATGTCCAACTCCACTTTCTCTTTTCCTGAAAGATCGGTGAGTTTTTTCACCCTTTCGAGATGCAGGATGGCTTTTTCATAATCCTTGTTCTCCCTCTGGATGGTGACCTGGAACCTTAAGGATCTTTTCAGATTGTCCTTGATTTTGAGGTCAAACGGTTCCAGGGCCAGGGCGGTTTCAAAAGCGGTGATGGACTTTTCTAACTGATCGCTGGAATAATAAGCCATGCCAAGATTGTTGTATCCCCTGAACGACCTCGGGTTGCGTTCCAGAAACCGTTTCCAGAGATCGATCGAATCATCGGGGTGGTTGTTTTTAAGTTTGTCCAGGGCGCGGTTATAAAGTTCCTGCTCCGCTTTTATCAGGCGTTCGGGCGGCCTTTCAAAATAGGGGGCTACAGATGCAGAGCCCATGGCACAACCGCCGAGCCCGATCAGGGAAATCATTAGAATAACGCGCAATAGGGGGGTAGAATGCATAATGTGAATAGTACTCTTTTTTCTTTTCAGGTCAATAATTCTTGACTTGTGGAAAATATGAAATAACCTAGCACGATCACTGGGGGCGTTTTTGAACTGAGAGTCCTGATAGGGACGACCCTTTGAACCTGATCTGGATCATACCAGCGAAGGGAAGTGAGGCCATCTGAAAAAGATTCGCTGCATTTCCTGAAAGTTGGGGTGCGGCTTTTTTTATGCCCCCCATTCTGGAATCCCATCCAGGTCCGATCCACGATTTTTGTTTTGTCTGATTGATTTAACGGCTATTGCGGAGCAAACCTTGTCCTTTTTTTAGAGCTTTTCATGTGGACATCGCAAAAATTGCTTTTAGCCGCCGGGGCATTGGTCGCCTTAGAGAAAATGCCCAAATAAATAGAGCCCAAAATATGAAACTAACCATTAATGGCGAAAACCGGGAAATCCTGAAAAGCCAAAACCTTGAGGATCTGGTTCAGGAACTGGAGATTCAAGCACCGAATTTCGCCATGGCCCTGAACAAACAGGTCGTTCCCAGGTCCAAATATGCCACAACCCAAATCCAGGAAAACGACCAGGTTGAAATAGTGCATGCCGTAGGCGGCGGAATTTAGCGCCGGCCAGCGGCCGGTGGCAACTAGCAATAACTTATAACTACATTCAAAAATTAATCTCGGCCCAATTTTTTTATTTTTTCAGGACAACAAAATGGACACAAAAAACGAATTTATGAAAATCGGCGACAAGATCTTCAAGTCCAGACTGATTGTGGGAACCGGGAAATATAAATCCTTCGATGAAACCCGGCTGGCCATCGAAATTTCCGGTGCGGAAATTGTGACAGTCGCCGTGCGCCGGATTGAGTTAGACAAAAATAAAGATTCCATACTCAATCACCTCGACCCCAAACGCTATACATTCTTACCAAACACAGCAGGATGTTATTCGGTAAAAGATGCAGTGATGACCTGCGAACTGGCACGGGAAGCGGGCCTTGGAAACATCGTCAAGGTAGAGGTCATCGGAGACGAGAAAACCCTGTTCCCCGATAACGAAGCCACGCTGGAAGTCTCCAAACTGCTGGTCAAGGACGGTTTTCACGTTCTGCCCTATTGCACGGATGATGTCGTCCTGTGCAAAAAGCTTGAGGACATCGGTTGCACCGCCGTTATGCCGCTGGCGGCCCCGATCGGCTCCGGTCTTGGCATTCGTAATCCTTACAACATTAAACTGATTCTCCAAGCAGTTAAAATTCCGGTCATCATCGACGCCGGGGTGGGCACAGCCTCTGATGCCAGCCGCGCTATGGAACTGGGGGTTGCGGGAATTTTGATGAACACCGCCATCGCCGGGGCCAAAGACCCGTTAAAAATGGCTCAGGCCATGAAGATGGCGGTTGAGTCCGGCAGGATAGCTTATGAAGCCGGACGCATCCCGAAAAAACTTTATGCCTCCGCCAGCAGTCCGCTGGACGGTTTGATCGAGCTATAACCATCATGATGACTTCAGTCCCTTTCAAGCCAGTGGAAAAAGTGGAAAAACAGGAATTGGATTTCCTACGCGTTTACCTCATCACCGACCGCAAGCGGATCGGTAAAGACCGGTTCCTGAACGCGGTGGAAGGAGCGCTCGAAGGCGGTGTGCGCGCCCTGCAAATCCGCGAAAAAGACCTGAACCCGAACGACCTGCTGGCACTGGCCCTTGAAGTCAAATCCATAACAGGGCGCTACCACGCCAAACTGTTTATCAATGACCGCGCCGATATTGCCGTTATGGCAGGAGCCGATGGCGTGCACCTGACAGAAACCAGCGTTCAAACAGGCGAGGTCAAAAATAATTTTCCTGGTTTAATCGTTGGGGTCTCTACGCATTCAATAGAAGGAGCGCGTCTTGCCGAAACACAAGGCGCGGATTTCATCACCTTCAGTCCGATTTATGCAACACCCTCCAAAGCGAATTACGGTCCGCCGCAAGGACTGGACCTGCTCCGGCAAGTCACCCAGGCAGTTCACCTGCCGGTTCTCGCATTAGGAGGAATTACACCACACCGCGTTCCCGAATGTCTGGAACAGGGGGCCTTCGGGGTCGCCGTGATTTCCGGAATTTGGGACTCGACTCATATAAAGCAACAATCATCTGAATATACGCATAATTTTGGAGGAAACTCGTTATGACGCAATCAAACTCTAGTGGGAATGGGAACAGCAATGGCAACCGTCATGGAGCCACCGATGAAAAGGTCGTGATCTCTACCGACCCAATTTCCCCGAACTCTAAAAAAACCTATGTCGCCGGAACCTTGCATCCGGAAATCCAGGTCCCTTTCCGGGAAATTACTCTTTCCTCCACAGTTGGTGGTAACGGGAATGGCAATGGAAACGGCACGCACGCAGAAAATGATGAAAGTTCCATCCTCGTCTATGACACCTCCGGTCCCTACACCGACCCGAAAGCGAATATTGATATCCGTGAAGGATTGAATCCCATCCGCCTGCCCTGGATTATGGGCCGGGAAGATGTCGAGTATTACGATGGCCGGGGTATCCTGCCTAAAGACGATGGTTACCGCGACGGGGAAAACCCCAATACCGAACGTTTCCCCAAGACCCGCAACCAGGTTCTGCGCGCCAAACCAGGCCGTAATGTCACGCAAATGCATTACGCCAAAAAGGGGATCATCACTCCCGAGATGGAGTTCATCGCCATTCGTGAAAACCAGAAAAGGAAACAATGGATCAAAGACGAAGAACGCGAACAACGACTGAAAGGAAATTCCTTCGGCGCCAACCTGCAAGAGGAAATCACCCCCGAGTTCGTCCGCGATGAAGTGGCCCGGGGCCGGGCCATCATCCCGGCCAACATCAACCACCCGGAATCGGAGCCGATGATCATCGGACGAAACTTCCTCGTCAAGATCAACTCCAATATCGGCAACTCTGCGGTCAGTTCCTCCATTGAAGAAGAAGTCGAAAAAATGGTCTGGTCGGCACGTTGCGGGGCCGATAATGTAATGGACCTCTCAACCGGAAAAAATATTCACACCACCCGCGAATGGATCTTGCGTAACTCTCCCGTGCCCATCGGCACCGTGCCCATCTACCAGGCATTGGAAAAAGTCAATGGCAAGATCGAAGATCTGACCTGGGAAATTTACCGCGATACCCTGATCGAACAGTGTGAACAGGGAGTGGACTATTTCACCATTCATGCCGGGGTTTTATTGCGCTATGTGCCGATGACGGCTAAACGGGTGACCGGCATTGTCTCCCGGGGCGGTGCGATTCTGGCAAAATGGTGCCTCACTTATCATAAGGAAAACTTCCTCTATACCAACTTTGAGGAAATATGCGAAATCATGAAAGCTTATGATGTCTCCTTCTCACTGGGTGACGGATTGCGTCCCGGTTCCCTTGCCGATGCCAACGACGAAGCCCAGTTTTCTGAACTGGAAACTCTCGGTGAATTGACCAAGATCGCCTGGGAACATGAAGTGCAGTGCATGATCGAAGGTCCGGGTCATGTTCCCATGCACATGATCAAGGAGAATATGGAAAGACAACTGGAAGCTTGCGGTGAAGCCCCCTTCTATACATTGGGACCGCTGACCACCGACATCGCGCCGGGCTACGACCACATCACCAGTGGAATCGGCGCGGCGATGATCGGCTGGTATGGCACCGCCATGCTCTGCTACGTCACCCCCAAGGAACATCTGGGACTGCCCAACCGTGAAGATGTGAAAGAAGGAGTCATCACATACAAGATCGCGGCACACGCGGCAGACCTGGCAAAAGGCCATCCGGGAGCAAGAGTGCGTGACGATGCGTTGAGCAAGGCCCGGTTCGAGTTCCGTTGGGAAGACCAGTTCAACCTGTCGCTCGATCCGGAAAAGGCTTTGCAGTTTCATGATGAGACCTTGCCAAAAGATTCGGCGAAGGTGGCGCATTTCTGTTCCATGTGCGGCCCGCATTTCTGCTCGATGAAAATCACGCAGGACGTGCGTGACTACGCAGAACAAAAAGGCCTGGAAGAAAAACAGGCTCTGGATGAAGGCATGAAAGAAATGTCCGAATCCTTCAAAGAAAAAGGCGGGAAAATTTATACCAAG
>Ga0208879_1003799_pt1 | contig 12113 bp, 8 predicted proteins | sample Knorr_S15_td_Bot_FD_185605 | JGI IMG/M metagenome (GOLD analysis project Ga0208879, IMG submission 185605) | Marine microbial communities from Southern Atlantic Ocean transect - Knorr_S15_td_Bottom_ad_5009_LV_A (SPAdes) (version 2) | ecosystem: Environmental > Aquatic > Marine > Oceanic | place...
AGGGTGTAGGTGCGAAGTTCAAATATGGCCATGGTTTTCTCCAGTTTTGGGTGGCGTGGGACGCTGGGTTTCACGATTGTACCAGTGTATGACGGCCTGCCCTAGGTTTGCGAAGGGCCTAGTTGCGGCTCTCCTGTGTAGGCGGATGGCAATGAGATTCCTCGGCTCACGCCTCGGAATGCCAAAAAAAGCTAGGAGGACAAATAGAAATACACCGGCGGAGAGTCGCTCCGCCGGTGTATTTGATGCACGTCCAAGTAAACGCGGCTAGCCACCTTTGAAGGCTGGTATGACCTCTTTTCCGAACCATTCCAGTTGGTCGGTGATCACGCTCTGAGGGGTGCCCATCGGATGGCTCATGCCGATCCGCTCTAGGGCTGGGTATTCCTCTTCCACCGCTTTGAGTTGCTCGATGATCCGGTCCGGCGGTCCGGCCAAGAACGCTTGGGAATTCACCGCGTCCTCGATGCTGGGAAGGCCGCCATCCGGCGCGCGGCGGGGGTCGCTCATGATATCGATCTGCTCATCGGTCAGGCCCCGGTGCAGACGCAGCGGACCGAACATCTTGAGGTTCTCTTCGTAGTAGCTCTTTGCCTCGTTGATGGCCTGTTCTACCGTAGGAGCCATGTGGAAATGGAAACCAACGCTCAGGCCCTCGCCAAGTTGGGCGTCTTTCTTGCCGGCGCGCACCAGGGCATCGCGGTAGCCGGTCATGATACTGGTCATGACGCCGCCCTCTGCAACGCCGCCGCCTAGGATCCCCTTGATCCCGTGCTTGACCATGAAATCGAGAGCCCTCTGGGTGCCGCCCTGGATCGGCTGCCAGCATTCCACCGGCAGGGTCTTGGGCCGTGGCACCAGGGTCAGTTCCTTGAGGGTGTAGCCGCGGTAGGGCACCTCGGGAGGCAGGGTGTAGTACTTCCCCTTGTGGGAGAAGGACTCGTTGTTGAACGCCTTGAAGATGATGTCCACCGCTTCTTCAAACTCTTCGCGGTTCGCGTCTTGGTCCGTGATGTTGGAACCGAAGGTCTCAACCTCGCGGGTGTGGTAGCCGCGGCCGACGCCGAAGATCACCCGGCCGTTGGTCAGGATATCGGCGGTGGCATAGTCCTCAGCCAGGCGGAGGGGGTGCCACATGGGGGCGATGTTGAAGCCGCAGCCGAACTTGATGTTCTTGGTCAGGTGGGCCAGGTGGACGTTCAACATGATCAGGTTGGGGATACACTCGTAGCCTTCCGGCTGGAAGTGGTGCTCCGCCATCCACATGGTGTCGAACCCATTGGCGTCCAGGGTCTTGGCGATGGCCTCCGCCTTGCTGTAGACGGTCATCAGGTGCTCGTTGTCGAATTTCCGGTCGTTGACCGCCGTTCCGCCGTAGCCGATGTCGGTCATGTCAACGTGACCGGCATACAGGCTGTCGAACTTGGTAATCATCTTTTACTCAGCCTTCCAGTTTTGATTTTTGCCCATTGGATATGGCAATAATGTCCAGGCTATTTAATGGCCATTATAAATAACGGTCTGCCACTGTCAACCGTGAACGTTCTCAGCCTAAGTCGGGTATTCCCCCTAACCGGGTATTCCCATGGAGACTGAGGTGTAGGGGCCGCCGACAGACTTGGTAAGGTGACCTTGGCCGGTCATGTCCTCGGCCAGCAACACGTCGCCGGGACTGAAAACCAGGGTCGTGCCGTCTTTCACCGAGACTTCCATCTGGCCGTTCAGCACGAACAGGTACTGACGCCTGGTCGGGTTGTGCCATTCGGCGGCCCTGCCCTCCTCGAACGTGCGAAAGACCAGGTCTTCGCCGGGCTTCGTGGCGATGCGGATGGTGGGTTCGGTGAGGCCGTCCATCTCTTCCATGTGGGACTGGCCGTCATCGCCTGTATAGATACGCACAAACATGCCTACTCCTCGGCAGATAAAGATATTGGGCTATAAAGACCCTGCCGGAGTATACACGGACGATGGGGCCGATGAGGGTTGCGCTGACCGAAGTGCCGGACGCGGCCGTGATGTCCAGATGCACTTGGCTCTGCCCCGGCCCGATGCTGGCAGAGGTCATGACCGGAGCGGGCTGAGCCGCGGGAATAGGCGTGGCCGTGGCGAAGTGGGGGGTTAGACTGACTGGCCGTCAACCAGGTCCAGGCGCCGTTGGGCCGTGGCCGCCAGGTCCAGGTCGTGGGTGGCCACTATCACCGTGGCCCGCCTGGAAGCGGCAACCTCGCCCAGTGTCTCAGTGATTGACCGGGCGGTGGCGGTGTCCAGCTCTCCGGTGGGCTCGTCGGCAAAAACGACTTCAGGCTGGGTCACCAGCGCCCTGGCGATGGACACCCGCTGTTGCTCGCCGCCGGATAGCTCAAAGGGCCGGTGGCGCGCCCGAGTGCCTAGGCCCACCGCCTGTAGGGCCTCAGTGGCCCGTTGGCGGCGCTCACGCCAGGACACCCCGCCGATGTGCAGCGGCAATTCAACGTTCTCCTGGGCCGACAACAGGGGCATGAGCCCAAACGACTGAAAAACAAAACCGATCCGATGCCGGCGCATGTTCACCAGGTCCGCCTCCCGCATATCGGCTAGGTCGCCGCCGTGAAAAAGCACCGTGCCGGTGCTGGGGCGGTCCAGCCCCGAGAGCAGGTTGAGCAGCGTGGTCTTGCCGGAACCGGACCGGCCGGTTACCGCCAGGAAATCTCCCTGCTCAACGGTGAGACTGATTGACGAAAGCGCCGTCACCGCGGTGTCGCCGGAGCCGAAGACCCGGCTTACTTCCGTTGCCGTGAGTATCGGCCCGTTGGTCCTATTAGCTTGCACGGCTGGTTAACTCCCTCTTCTGGGCTGTCTGGGATTGGAGCCCGGCGCGTCTATGGTGATCTGCCCATCTTCCAACTGGATCTTGGCCAGCCCTCCGCGGAGGAAACGCTCGGCCAAGTCGTGGGGTAGTTGAAGCCTCCCGGCCGGGTCGACCACCACGTATTCCTCTTCCACGGTGTCGCCGTCACGCCGGTAATCGGGCCGGGAGAAGGTCTCGGAGCCGATGCGTCCGTCCCTGATGTGCACCACGCGGTCCACGAACTGGGACACGCCTGCGTAGTGAGTCACCACGACCACCGTCACCCCGTAAGACCGGTTCAAGCCGCGGATCATCTGAAAGATGCTGTCGGCGTTCTCCGTGTCCAGTTCTCCGGTGGGCTCGTCCGCCAGGAGCAGCGGCGGCTTGTTGGCCAGGCCCACCGCGATGGCGGCCCGTTGTTGTTCACCGCCGGACAACTCATAGGGAAGGCGTTTGCGCTTGTCGGCCATGCCCAGCGATTCCAACAATTCCTCTGACCAGGCGTGGCGGGCTTTGGCCGGTTGGCCGGACAGGGCCATGGGCAGTTCGATATTGTCGGCAACGGAGAGATAGGGCACCAGGTTCCGGGCGGTGGCCTGCCAAACGAAACCCACCTCCGAACGCCGGTACATCACCAGGTCGCTGTCGGAGACGTCCAGCAGGTCCCTGGAACCGACCAACACGCGGCCCGCCGACGGGCGGTCCAGGCCGGCCAGGATGTTTAGCAGCGTGCTTTTGCCGCTACCGCTGGCCCCGATCACGGCGATCAGTTCTCCGGCCTCCACGGCCATGTCCAGGCCCCGCAGCGCCACGACTTCCAGATCAGCACGTTTGTAGATCTTGAAGAGGTCGCGGCAGTCTATGTACGGTCCATCGTGTTGGGCCGCCGAGCCGTCAGCTCCCAGATATTCGTTAAGCTGGGTCATGCCTGATCTCTCTCTTTTTCAGTTGGTGATTGCGTCATCCCGCGTCTCCCATTCTGAGGACCTGCTGTACCTGTATCCTGGAGCTCAACCACGCCAGCCAGATGACCGTGACCACGGTGACCACCGCCAGCACCGCATACGACACCGACAGCGACACCCAATCGGTTGTGAAGACCATGGGAGGCGTAACACGCGTCCCTCCTTCAGCTTGTTCCATCAGAGGCAAGAGGCTGGCCCCGATCAGTTGGCCTACCCACGTCCCCATGGCAACGCCGCAGGTAACGATCAAGAATAGATTAAACCACACGATGCCCCGCAACTGCCCTCCCGTGGAGCCCAGGGTCCGCAGCAGGGCGAACTCGGTCTGGCGTTCCTTGGTGTCTAGGAACGAGAACAACATCACCCCCGAACCCGTGGCCAGGGCCACCGCCAGGAACAGTAACACCAGAAGCGCGCCCCAACCGGCGTTGACCAGCGGCTGGTCCACCCGTGACGCCACCATGGCATCGGCGTCATAGATGTCTCTGATGTTGACGCCCAACCTCTTCAGCGACTCGGTGACCTGGCCGGAGTTCTGGTCATCCCCCGCGCCGGCCGCTTGACCGTTGGATGGCTGGCCGGGGATGGAGTCCAAGTCGAGCCAGACCTCATTGGCGCCGGCCAGAGGCACAGGGCTATGTTGGTTGGAAGCGGCTTCAAAGGTGTCCAAGTCCACGACCACGAAGGGTTTCTCTCCGGGGTCTACCGTGGGGAAGTAATCGGCCACGGCAACTATGTTCACCATCAGCGAAAAGTTGGACAGTCCCAGGATCACATCGTCGCCTACTGAGGCGTCGGCCACCTCCAAGAACTCTCCGTTGACCACCGCCGGTACCGGGGCCTCTGTCGGGCCCGGCCTCAGCCCTCGCATGCCGATTCCTCCGGTGGCCCAACTGTAACGTGTCGAGACCGGGAACCGGCTGCCACCCGCTGAATTGCTGGTCTCCAAAGCGTACAGGCCTGGCCGTGAGTAGTCCTGGATCACCGACCAGCCCTCTGACGTTTGAAAATCGGTCAAGGTCACCGGCCCCCTGAGGGTTAACGCCTCCAGACTCCCCAGGAACACCGCTCCCAGGTCATTTGAAGTAGACGTGCGGAAGCGGTCGGTTATCTGGAAAGACTGGAGCGTGAAGGGAGGGAGCAAATCGACCCCGCCCGATTGGGTTATGAATCGGCTGCCTGTGGCGATCACCGGTGTTAAGTCGGACTGGATCTTATTCCAGCCTTCGTTCGCCAGTGTGCCCATCCAGGTGTCGAAATACACTCCTCGAGAGTCGCGCAGCCTGGCCCAAAGGTTGGCCCCCGCGTCGAGTCCCGCCGGTTGCACCCATAGAGACAGGCCCCTGGTTCCGACGGGCAATAGCAGTCCCTTAGGCGATTCCGGTCCGTCCAACAGCGCCGCGGCCAACTCACTGATAGATCTGCCATCGGCCAGGTCGTCCCTGAACCAGGCAACGTCCGCTATCCGGGTGGCGTCCACCGCCAGGACGGTGGCCGGGGTGCTCCACCCGGTGGTGGTGATCTGCCCGTTGGTGCGGTACACGTCTGAGGCGTTGAGCACCTCGGGGAGTCCTTCCGCTTCTTCGGCGAACCTGCCACCCGGTCTGGAGCTGGAGACCCCGCTGTGCCGGACCCTCAGGTCGGCTCCCGCGGCGTACAGCGACCGCTCCTCTTGGCTCCGCTCCAGGGTTGAGCTGAAGGCGCTGCCGATGACTCCCAGGGCAGTGGCCAAGGTCAACAACACGATCAACATGCCGGGCACCATCGGGTCCCGGGCCACATGCCGTAGCGAGTGCACCAGCCAAGATGGCGCGACGGGTCCGGCCAGCCGCGACAGCAGCAGGGCGAACCACGGGAATACCCGCATGATCACCAAGCCGACCGCGAACAATCCCAGCACCGGCCCCAGCAACAAGCTGTAGTCGATATCCAGTTGCTGGCTGCCCACCGACTGCACCAAGAACGAGCCCCGGCTCTGTATCTGCCACCAAAGCATGCCGATCAGGGCCAGCAGCAGGACGTCCAAATAGTAACGGTGCAGGAACGACGCGGTTGGAGGCCGGGCGCCGGTCTGTCTCGCCTCGACGATGCCGTGCCGGGCAGCCGCCAGGGTGGCAAAGGTGAACACCAGCACCGCCAGCGCCCCGCCGATCAGCCCCAGGACCACGGCCCCTTGGGAGACGGTCACAGGCACGCCGGATAGCTCGCCGGCGCCTCCGCCCAAACTGAAGAACACGTCGCCCAGCACCTTGACCACTCCCATGGCCAAGAACGGTCCGATTATCACCGCCGGGATGCCCAGCAGCAGTCCTTCGCCCAGTCCCAGCATCCCGATCTGGGCCGTTGTGGCGCCGCGGCTTTTCAGCATGGCGATCTCGCTGGAACGGGAGCGGACGATCAGCCCGGCCACCAGCGCCAGGTAATAGAGCAGTATCCCGGTGATCAGAAACACAACCAGGAACAGAGGCACTCTGGCCAACAGCAACTGCTCGTCAAAGTCGTTCAGGAGGTTGTCCAACAGGATTGAGAAGCTGGAGTTCTTCAGCCTGAATTTGATGTCACGCTCGGCTTGGAAGATGGCCGCCTGCAGATCGTCCACATCCGCGGCCCGTAACCCCTCCCGGTCCAGGTAGTAATACCAGCTAACGTTGGTATAGAGGGTCGGATACTCGCCCAGCACCCGGTTTTCGATGGCCTGTTCGCTGGTGAACATCGGGATTATGGTCCAGCGGTCATTCTTGATGCTGAAGTCCGATTCGACGCCATACCAGAACTCGTCATTCGGGTCGTTACGCTCGAAAACTCCGGATATCCGCACCGGCATGGTCGGCGGGTCGGTGAATGACGCCGCCGGGAAGACATCCATAACCTGGCCGACCTCCAGGCCCAACAATTCCAAGCCCAAACCGTCCACGGCCACGTCCACCGGCGTTCCCGGCGGCGCGGCGGCGTTGGCCTCTCCAGGCCAGCTTCCCTGGGTCAGCGTAACCCGCTCCGGGCCGAACCCGGTCATGTAAAAGATCGATCCTCGGGGCCGGATATCGTTGTCTAATTCCAGTTGGGGGTGGCCCTCGAAATAGAAAGTGGCCGTGTCCAGCACCCGCGACTGTCCCTTCAGATAGGGCGCGAAGGGCGCCGCCACCTTGTCCCGAGCGAATTCCAACCGCTGCCGGTAGACCGAACGGCGCCCCGCGGCGGTGGCCGGCTCGTCCTGGCTGCTGAATGACCGCACCGAGAGGTTGGTCTGTTTGGGCGGGGCCTGGAGCAGTTCGTGGCGCAGGGAGGCGTTGGACAACAGGTCTGAGAAGATCACGCCGCTGGCCATCAGGGCCACCGCCAGCAGGATGCCGCCAAATAGCACAGCCTCCAACCGCCAGCCGGACACGGCTCTGCGCACAGCCATCACGTAGGCGAACCTGATTAAAGGCATCATACGATTCCACTGCTTAGGGGCATCATCAGATTCCACCCCGCAAGACTTCAGCGGTGTTGAGCCGCCGGGCCGCCACCACCGCGAAGGCCACCGACAGCGCCGAGGCCGCCAGCAGCCCCACCAATACCGCGGCCATCAACCAGCCCTTGACCGACGGCATCAGCGGCGGCACCGGGTCGTTTCCTTGTGGCGTCAGGTCCACCAGTTCCAGCACTTCCAGCCCCGGCCAGTAACCCATCGCGGCGCCGGCGGAGATGGCCAACACGGCGATGATCAGCCGCTCAGTGGCCAAAGACAGGAAGAATTGACGGCGCGAGAAGCCCAGCACCCGGGCCACCGCCAGGTCCATCCGCCCCATGCGTATCGACACCAGGGCGTGGACCGTCAGTGTCAGCAGCACCGCCATTCCAATGGCGGCCATGCTGAAGATTGTCAGGCCGTTCCAGCCACCGCCCGCCAGGGGGTTACGCTCGGCCAACGAGGCAATGGCCGCGGAGTCTCTGATCGAAACCAAGCTGGGCACCAGCTCTCTCACGGCCGCCAGTACCCGTTCACGGTCCGCATCCGGATCCACCGCCAGCCACATCTCAGCGGGGTCTTTCAGGTTGCTCAGCGGCAGACGGCGGGCATATTCGGTGATGTCGGTCAGGTCCGTCAGGAAAAACGGTTTGCGGTCAGGTATCAGGGTCGGGAAATGGGTGAGCACGCCCACGATCTGCAACGGCACGGCCAGTTGGCCTACTTTCATCCGAACCTGCTGGCCCACCTGGAAGCCGGGCCCGCCGATGGCCGGGATGGGGAACGGGCCCGGAGGCAGATGAATCCCCCTCTGGCCGTTGGCGATGGGCGCCGTCCAGGAGAATTGGAGGCCCGCCCCTCCGTTTCGAGCGCTGAAGGCGTTCTGTTGGGTCGTATCTGGGGCAGTGCCCTGGTTTGCCAACGGCGCCCATGGGGCCAGGCCCTCGAATCCCTCTATGACCACCCCCTCCGGCCCGGAAGACGGTCCGAAGGCGGTGATATCGTCCAGGTTCACGACCCCGTCCGACAGCCGGTTGGAAGGCGTGGTCGAGAAGAACACCGAGACCAATTCAAACGGCTTTTCGATCTGGCCAATGACTGGGAGGTCGCCGGTCAACAGCCGCCACCGGCCGTCGACCGCCTTGATATCGGTGGCGTCTGGACCTTCTTCCTCAATGATGTTGCCCATTGAGAAATTCCGGTAAGCGCCGTCCGCCGTCATGACTCTGGCCCACATATTTACGCCGAACTGCAGGTTCTTTTCAAACAGCGAACTGCTATCCACCCACACTCCCAGCGACACTGTGTCCTCGGGTAGCGGTATTCCGGTGCCCGCAAGGCTGGAAGGAGAGGGCCTGGGGCGCAGAAGCTTGCTGAAGGCCGGCAGTCCTCCGGGGAAAAAATCGTCCCGGAAAAAGGCGGTCTTCGACAGGGACTTGGGGTCCACCGCCAGCATGTCCACGCTCCTGCCCAGCGTGCTGCCGTCCAGAAGGGTGACCGAATCGCGGAGGATGGCGCTGACCGCTGTCACTCCGGTTATCCTGCCCAGTTTCTCCGGCGCGTCTACGGTCAGGGCTGGGCCCTTGACCACCAAGTCTCCGCCGATCTTGTAGCGAGCCTGGTCGCTCTGGCCCTGGGACAGGCTGGACTGGAAGGTGGCGCCAAACACGCCCAAGGCCGCCGCCAGCATCAGGATCACGGCCAGCGAACCGTGGGGGATGGGGTCTCGGGCCAGGCGCAAGAGGGAGAACTGGAACCAAGCGGCGCCGGTCCGCGTTCCGGCCCAAGCCAGGAGCCGCACGATCAAGGGCAGGACCCTTAGCAGCAGAACGGCCGCGGCAAATAGTCCCAAAACCGGTCCTAGGACCAGGGTCGAATCCACGTTCAGGCCCTGGGATGACAGTCCTTCAGACACGAACCCGTCCCGGCCCCGGACCTGGAACCAGATCACGGCCACCGTGACCACGGCCAAGATGTCCAGGTAGTAGCGATGGAGGAAGGGGACCGACGGGGGTCTGGTCCTGGCAAGCAGCGACTCCAACGTGCCCATCTTGGCCCGGCCCGTGGCGGTGATCAGCAGGACGACAAGGGCCAACACTCCCCCCAACGCCCCCATCCAGAACATGTCTCCGGCCAGTCCCAGCGGTATCGGCGTGGCGAACTCCCCACCGGGATTGATGGTGTCTAGAAGCAGGGTTTTCACTATGACCCAGGCCAAGAAGGGGCCCACTACGATGGCGGCCAGGGCCACCATGGCCTCCGCCATCGCCAGCACACCGCTCACTTGGAGCACGCTGCCGCCTCGGCTGCGGAGTAGTCCGGCTTCTTCAGCCTGACTCCGGCCCAGCGTGCCGGTGATAATAGCCAGGAAATAGAGGACCACCACCACGACCAGGGACAGGTAAAGATAAAGCGGTATCTTGGCCAGTGTGAGGGCCCTATTGAATTCGTCCACGGTGAGGCCCAGCCGGCTCAGCATCAGGGTACGCGGGTAGACCTTGTTCAGGTCGGTTTCCACGCCCAAAATCTGTTCTTTCACATCCTCGGCGTTGCCGGCGGTCAGGAAACCGGCGTCCAGGTACAGGTAGAAACCGAAGTCGCCAACCAAGTTCGGATACCGGGCGCCGATCCCCTCGAAGAAGTCGTCTTCGTTCATGAAGATGGGCACCACCACCGACTCGGCTATAGGGATAAGGTCGAAGTAGACCGGCGCGTCCATCCAGTATTCTTCATTGGCGTCGATGGGCGCGGCCACACCTACGATCTTGAAGGGAATGCGCTCGAACGAACCCCGGCGGGGCACCAGGAATATCCGGTCTCCCACGAAATAGCTCAGGCTGCGAGACGTCTCGATCCCCAGAACGATCTCTATATCCCCCTTTCCGTCCGGGTCTTTAAACACGCCGCTATTGGGCCAACGTCCATCGGTGAGGACGGAGTGTTCTTCGAAGCCCGTGAGAAAGAAGGGGCGGCCGGCCGGCGAGCCGAGGATGGGCGATGTCGGTGTGGTCAGCAGGGTCAGGTTCAGTTGGGTGCGCCCAAACCGCTCCGTGCTCCGGAACATCTCCCCCAAGCGGCCCTTGGACGACTCCTCGACCAGGCTTTCCAAGGGTAGATAGTCGGCCCTTCCCAGCGGCCGGTTCTGGGCCGTGATCTGGGCGTTGTGGACCTCAGGGCTGAATGAGGAAACAGCGTGGCGCAGCCCGGCCTCGCCCAGGGCGCGAGAGTACAGCGCCCCGGTGGACATTATGGTCACTGAAGCCAATATTCCGAATGACGTGACCGCCAGCAGCAGCCAAGAACTGCGCAGCCGCCGGCGCAACAGCCAAAAGACGAGGGACAGAAGCTGCATGGTTCTTAGCGGCCCTCCGAGTCACCGGCGAAGGCCGGACGGGTCAACGGTCTGGCTACAGAATTCGGTGCGGATGAGGCCCAATGAATATTGATTATCGGCATAACAGCTTTGGATTATACGACGTTCAAGGGGATAGCGGATTATAGTCAGCTACGAGTCAGCGCCATGCTATAATCCCGGCCACCGGCCAAAGACCGCGTAAAGGCGTGCCTAAAATCCGATTAATCAGACTCTTTTTCCGAGGTCCGACATGAAACGTTTGGAAGGCAAAACAGCCCTGGTCACCGGCTCAGGCCGCAACATAGGCCGGGCCATCATTCTGAAGCTGGCCGAAGAAGGCGCCAACGTTGTGGTGAACGCCCGGAGCAACCAGGAAGAAGCAGACTCGGTGGCCGCCGAAGCCCGCGCCTTGGGCGTGGAAGCCCTGCCTTTCATAGCCGACGTTTCAGACCACCAGCAGGTGACGGGCATGTTCGCCGCCGCCGCTGAGCAGTTCGGCGGCGTGGATATCCTCGTCAGCAACGCCGCCATCCGGCCCCATGAACCCTTCACGGAACTCACACTGGAAGAATGGCAGCGCGTTAGGGGTGTGGTGCTGGACGGGGCGTTCCACGTCGCCCACGCGGCCATCCCGCACATGGAGAAGAACGGCTACGGAAGGGTGGTGTTCTTCACCGGAGACGGGGCCTTCAAAGGGACCGCCCAACGCTCCCACGTGTCCGCCGCCAAGATGGGGGTCATCGGCCTGGCCAGGGGCCTGGCGTCCGAGTTCGCGCCCAAGAACATCCGGGTGAACGTGATCTCTCCGGGCCGTATCGACACCACCCGCGACCTCAGTTGGTACCCCCAGGGCGGCATGCGCGACACAGCAGACATCCCGGTTGGCCGGCTGGGACATGTGAACGACATCGCTTCGGCCTGCCTGTTCCTGATCACCGACGAGTGCGGCTTCATGACCGGCCAGACCCTCCACATCAACGGCGGCACCGACTTCTTCTAGACCTTCACCCCGGGACTGCCCCATAGACCAGATGATCACCCGTGGTCGCCCGGCCACGGCATCATGGCGCGCGTTTTCATTTGAATGATTATATGCGTTATGGTAATGTAAATGCGTTTCCAGGCCATCTCTTAATTTTTCAGAGAATTACGCATATGTTTTGTGTATTTCAATTGTTTATACGGAGTTTATATACCTGATTAGATTGAAATAGGTCGGTTGATACTGATGCAAAGCGTATTGCGACGAATACTTTGATCTTCCGCCTCTCTAACTCTGGTACTGCTCGGATGGGCCGGTTTTGAACGGCAGCGCGGCCCACGATTGGAGCTTGGGAGAGAGTATCTGCCTGCCGATGAGCCGCAGCACATTGAAAGGGCGATTCGGATCCTGAAAGGCAAGACAGCCAAGGATTACCGAGGTGGAAGGATACTCCGTGGCCCGCATTTCAAATCCAACGGGTTGGTGCGGGCGGAGTTCACGGTCGAACCCGGGCTGCCGGCCGGCGGCGTATC
>Ga0208879_1003803_pt1 | contig 12110 bp, 13 predicted proteins | sample Knorr_S15_td_Bot_FD_185605 | JGI IMG/M metagenome (GOLD analysis project Ga0208879, IMG submission 185605) | Marine microbial communities from Southern Atlantic Ocean transect - Knorr_S15_td_Bottom_ad_5009_LV_A (SPAdes) (version 2) | ecosystem: Environmental > Aquatic > Marine > Oceanic | place...
ATGAATATACTAGATTAGTAATCTATATTCGGCAAAACACCTTGAGGTTCGGGGAAACCATAAAGCTCTAATTACTCCTTATTTATAGGAAACTATAAATAATAGGCACGTTAATAGCGTCGCTCATAGTAAAAATATTAGAGATGATTCCTAAATTAGGATGAAATTGGTAATCCGCCACCTAACTAGCTAAGGAACGTAATAGTAAGTTCTATGCTAGGGGCTCACAGACTGAACGGGTGTTGGTCACTAATGATGGTCTAACTAACCAGAAGTGGCTTAAGATACAGTCGGTCCGCTGGAGAAATCCAGATCATATACAAAGTTTTCTAAAACCTGAATATATGAAGTCGATGTTAATCAACGACTGGATAAACGGGATAAGTCAGTTCAACCTTGGGACTGAAATAGCAACACTCTATATACTAGCAGTATGGTATATAGGTAAAGGTGAAGGATACTGTTATTATTTTTACTAATACCCAAATTGCTAGTACAAATAGAAGAAAATGACAATTAGTATTCTATATTGTGCAACACATTCAAATTGCGGGAACTTCCTAAAGCTTTAACTACTAAGTCATGTAGGAAACTATATGATGGACGGGGTAATGACCTTGTGTAAAGTAAAAACGTTAAAGATAATTCCTTTATATTAAAGGATGAAATGGATAATCCGCAGCCAAGTTCCTACGTCTGTTTTTAACTAGGATATGGAAAAGGTTCAGAGACTAAATGTTTGTGGGTCATAGGAAATTAGTTATTTCCAATAATTGGCTTAAGATATAGTCCAGCCATTAGAGAAATCTAATCCTTTTTGGGAGACTTTTGTCAGTCGAACCTTGAAGGGGCTTTTAAAGTCGGATTTGCTGCCAAGCAAAAGAAAGTACAAATATTCCTCAAGATGTCTACGACCAAATTTTGTGTGAAATAAAGAAAGAGAGGATAAAGGATATGTCAAAATTAAATCATATAAAAATGAGACAAATATTAAAAAGATTAAATTTAAATAAATATTATGAACACATTCATCATATTATAAATAAATTAAACGGATTACCGCCGCCAGTATTAAGTCGTGAATTAGAAGAAAGAATGAGATTAATGTTTAAAGATATTCAAAAACCTTTTTCTGAATGTTGTCCAAAAAATAGAAAGAATTTTTTAAGTTATTCATATGTTATTCGCAAATTTTTAGAATTATTAGGAGAAGATGAATATATTGCATATTTTCCTCTTTTAAAAAGTCGTGAAAAACTTTATCAACAAGATGTTATTTGGAAAGGAATTACAAAAATACTTAATTGGGAATTTTATCCTTCTTTGTAAATAATTGATATATTTATTAAATATTGTAATATATAATAATTATTATATATAACAATTATTAATTAAATGTTAATTAAATGGATAAAGCATTATCAGGAATTGTTGGTTTTATATTAATAATTGGAACAATTGTTTCAAATTTTATACAATTTCATAAAATTATTATCAATAAATCTATTGATGGAATTAGTATTACAAGTTTAGTGATGGGTGCAATAAGTTCAATATTAACAATGTATGCGTCTATACTATTGAATTTAGATACAATAAATACTTTTATAATAGGATTAGATGTATCTCAATTAATTTTAGTTTGTGCTTGTAGTTTAATTTATTTATTGATATTTATGTTTTATACTAAAAAACCAGAATCCAATACATTTGGGGGATATTCTCATATTAATAAGGAAATTAATATACGAAAATACAAATATATTTTCGTATTATTTTGTTCAGTTTGGATAATATTAATTTGTTTTGGAACAATATCAATTATTATTCCTCATTCTGAAACATTTATAAATTCAATGAATATTTTATCTACTTTAATAAGTGGAATCCAATATATTCCACAGATAATAAAATCTTATACATCTGCTGTTATAACAAATTCATTATCATTAATTACATTAACTCTTAATATAATTGGTTGTATAATGACTGTAATATATCAAAGTGTTATAAATGGTGAAAATATTTTATTAATGATACCATATATTGTTGCTGCTATTTTACAAATACTGATTATATTGATTTTAAAATTTAAAAAACCACGAATATTATTAGACTTAGATAAATTTGAAATAATGAATGATGATTATGAAAAGAATGTAGAAACTGCTGTATAAGTAAATAAAAATTGAAATATATTTATAATTATAAAAGATAATTATGGAATTTTGTAAAGATTGTGATAATTATTTGTATATTAAGGAAGATACAGAACAGAGAAAAATTTTTAGTTATTGTAAATTATGTAATTATCAAACAGAAACTATCGATAATTGTATTTTTAAAAAGATATACAAAAAAAATGAAAGTCGTCCCCATATAAATCATAAATATATAAATGAAGATCCAACTTATCCGAGAATGAATATTAAATGTTCCAAATGTAAAAAGAAAGGTAATTATGCATATTATCAATGTCAAAATTTGAGTATTGTTATTGTATGTTCTAATTGTAATTATAATTGGAGATTTTATTCATAAAAAAATTGAAATTATATAATATATCTATAATATAAAATGATGAATGATTACGATTATGCTTTTAAATTTATTTTAGTTGGTGATTCAGGAGTTGGAAAATCTACTTTAATAGAAAGATATATTAACAAGCGATTTACAAAAATTACAAATATTACTATTGGTGTAGAATTTCAATATAAAATAATAGAAATTGATGGTAAAAGAATAAGAATTGAAATATGGGATACTGCAGGTCAAGAACGATTTCATTCTATAATTAAAGGTTATTATCGAAATGCTATTGCATCATTGATTGTTTATGACATTACTCAGAAATCATCATTTGCTCATATACCATATTGGATAAAAATTTTAAATGAAGATACAAATACTAATCACTTATTCAAAGTTTTAATTGGCAATAAAATTGATAAATCATTTAATCGTCAAGTAAGTTTGGATGATGGTAAATATATAGCAAAAAGATTTAATTTATTATTTTATGAAACAAGTGCTCGTTTTGATGATAAAATTACGGATATATTTGTTGAAATTGCAAAATTAATAAAAAAAGAATATGATAATGGTAATATTATAGTCGAAAATAGAAACGGAATAAAAATTTCAAAACAATATATTCAAAAGGGGGAAAAACAATATATTCAAAAGAAAAAAAAATATATATGTTGTAATATTTTGTAAATGTTATTGTTATTTTAAGTATTATTTATGTAAAATATACATTTCAATCTTTTTAATCCATTTGCCGTTATATTAACTTTACTCAGCATTTATCAAAATTAGTTTTATATTTTAATATTTATTAAAATTTATTTTATTTTTGTAAGTATAATTTAATATTATTATTATAATGACAATTTTAAATAAATTTTCAAAATCTTATATTTCCAAATTAAATCAACTAAATAAAAGATATATTTTTATTCGTGATTTAATAGACAGAGATATGTTCATGACAAATGAACAAATGACATTTTATGTATCTTTAATTATGAAAGATTTATTATATCGAGATACTATTTATTCAATATTATTTAAAGTAATACCATGTTATGATATATGTGAATTAGTATTAAAATATACAGGTTATCTATCGATTTCAGATACAATTACATATAATGTTCACCCAGTAATTTTATAAAAATATAGTCAATATTATTGACTATATTTTTATAAATGTTAATATAACGATTTTAAATTGTAAATGAACATATTATTCATTTACTATATATAATTCGTCTTTATGCATTTTTTTGATATTTTTTTAATAAGTTTTGATCAAAAATATATAATCCATTTCCTTGATTACATAATTTTAATTGTGTAAATAACATATTTAACTGCCTTATTATATTTAGCTGCAAATTTATTAAATTTGTTTGAATAAAATTGCTAAGAGTATTATTATTTATTTTATTAGATGTATTATATAATTTTTGTAACGAAGTATTGATTGATATTTCAAAATCTATCGTATTTTTTAAAGCAGTTTGTGGAGTCCATGAAGTTGTATTAATTACATCTATATTAGAAAATTTAATGGACTTACTATTCTTTTGTTGATAATTAATTAATAGAATTGATAAATTTTTTGTATTAGTTGATAATTCTTTAAATAAACTTGATAGCCCCAACATAGATATTTCATTTTGTGAAAAATAAGTAGACATTACTAAATATGCATATGAAGCATATAAATACATGTTAATTTGATTATTTATCAAATTATCACATTCTAGAGTATAATTTTGATTGGAATAATTATTATTCATATTCATATTCATATTTACATTATTAGTAGTTCTTGTTGCATTTGCATTAGTATTAAATAAATTTGACATAAAATGATTATTCATAATTATTTTATAACATAACATATAACAAATATATTTTTTTAATAACTTACGCATTATATAAATAATATAATTTTGAGAACATATAAATTAATGCAAACGATACTAAAATAAAAAAAAAATAAAAAAAACTTTCTTGTATTAATATTTCATGTATTAGAATTTGTAAAAAAAAAAATTCGTTTAACTTGAGATATATTATTAGTGGAATACAAATAATTGATAAAATACATATAAAGTAAATAAATGGCATTTTTATACATAAAATAAAATTTATGTAATATAATATAATTTGTATAAAATAGTTTTTCATTGAATTTTGACATTTTTCGAAATTATTATTAAAAACATTATATCTACATATTGGGCAATTCTTTTTTTGATTTATCCAAGTTTTAATACATCTATTATGATAATAATATTTACATTTACATTTTGTTGTATATATTTCATTTAGAAGTGTTTTAGAAGTTTGTGTTTTTATATTTTTTAAGCATATTGTACATTGCCTTTCTTCCATATTATATGAAAATATAGTTAATTCCCTAATTATTTTATATAAAAATAAATCGTTTATATTTACAATAACTTCTCCAAGAAATTGTGATACTGAAATATCTGTTACAAATACATCATTAGTATTTGATGAACTTGATTAGAAGCCATTATATAATATAAAAGATATGTGTGAACATTCAATTAAATTCTGGAATACTTTGTAAATAATATATTTATTTTTTATTCCATACATTATTCCAGACATCATTCATTATTTCTTTATCCGATTTATAAAATTTTTTTCGCATAAATACAAAGAATACACGAATTTCATCGTTAAATAATTTAATAGTAACAAAAAATCTTACAAATGAATTTAATGACATGTATAAACTTTCAGACATATATTGAAAATTTGAAATCATTCTATTCATTTTTATTATCTTTTTACAATTTTCACAAATTATATCTGTACTTGATTTTAGCACATTTTGATAACATTGTTGACAATTTTTTGAATTTGTTTGATTTTGATTTTGATGTTGAATATTATTATTTATATGTTGATAATTTGAATATTGATTATTTGGATAACTATAATTATTTGGAAAACTATAATTATTAGAATAATCCATTTAGTTAAAATATTTAATTTCTTTCAATTTTAAATATATATTTTTGCAAAGTGTATACACTTCGTTATATTATAATTTTATAGTCATCTGTATATATGGCATATAACTATAAAAATATTTCATAATAATTTCGATTTCTTGATAAATAATATAATAAATAGTATAATTATTCTAAATCTTCTAAATTTTCTAAATAATTTAGAAGATTATTATTATCAATATCTCTCGCAATATCAATACATTTTCTATCATCGTAATCAGATGAATTTATATTTACACCACTTTTATAAAATCTATCTATTAATGAAATATCACCATTATAGGCAGCCCAACATAATATTGAAGCACTTTGTTCATTATTTAATCCTATTTGAGCACATTTGTCATGTAAAATATTTATAATAATTTTTCTATTGTGTTGAACAGCTTCATATAAAGGAGTAAATCCAAATCTATCCTTTGTATTTATATTAGAACCATTCCATATTAATATTCGTAAAATCTCTTCATGCCCACAAGCAGAAGCAATATGTAATGGTGTTCTATTATCATAGTCACCTTTATTTATTTTAATACCCATGTTAATTATTTGATTTAATAATTTAATATCATTCAGATAAATTACTGAACAAATTAAACTTGGTAATAAAGCTTCTTTTATATGTTTATCACCCTCTTTAATTAATTCCATTATTACTGATGCTATTAAATCTTTACTAATAAAAATATTTGGTTGTCTATCTTTTAATATTCTTAAATATGTAAATTTTTCATCAGAATTATTCAAATTGTCTTGTTTTATATTTTCGAATACGTTTATATATACATTATTACCATCTTTTCCCCATCTATCTATAATATTTGTATTGGCTTTATATTTTGTTAATAATTCTATTGCTCTTGTATTTTGAATATTCGTTGCTATGTGTATTGGGGTTCTGTTATCATAATCTGAAACATTTGGAGAAACACCATTATCTAACCAATTTTCTAATTCTTCATTTTTTCCGTAATAGACCATATAACATAATTTTGAAGCTAATGTTTTAGAATTTATTAATACTTTACCACCATTTTTATATAAATACTTTGCTATAAAATAATGACCATAAGTAAGAGCATCTGATAAAGGCGTATTGTCATAATTATCCTTTATATTTATATCACAATTATATTGTAAAAGTAACTCAGTCATTTCTACATTTCCTTCAGAAGCAGCAATATGTAATGGTCTTCGACCATCATAGTCACCTAAATTACAATCCGCACCAAGTATTAGTAATTCCTTCATTTTTTCAATTAATCCATATCTCGAATATGAACACATTAATATTGGTAATAAGGTTTGTTCTATTTCTGTTAATTTATCCGGAGATATTGAATTATTTTTCATAAAATTTTTTACAATATGTAATCGTTTCATAATTGTTAATGAAAGATTATATCTTCTTAAATGATCTTCTGGAACTGTAAGATTATTTAATTCTACTTTTATAAAATTTGGAAAAGTATTTAAATTTAAATAATATATAATTATAATTATTTGTGCCGGGAATGTTAAATATGGTATTCCAATTGGACTTAAAATAGCACTCAATGCACAAGTAAATATATTTGATACAAATACTCCCATTATTCCAAATATGACTGACTGACGATTTAATATGAAAAATCCTCCTGATATAACTGCAAATACGATTATACCATTAATTGGTAATAAAAAATATAAAGGATCGTTTTCTGGAATTTGAATTCCCATTAGATATAGAAATAATACTGATAAAAACGAACCAATCCATGTTGTTGTCGCTTGGATTGGAGATGCAAGAAAAATACCAATTGTTATTGGTATTGCCGAATAATAATTAGAACTAAGACATAATCCAGCTACTGCTGTTAAAATGTGTGTAAAAAAATCTTTAATATTAATATTTATTAAAGATTTTTTTGGAGGAATTATTATTACTGGTGAATTTATTGTCGGAAAATGTGATGAATATAACATAAACCCTATCCAACTACATAGTATAATCGTTGGTGATAATCCTAATGGTACAATTTTCAATTTTTTTATAAATATTTCACACAAAGATTGAAATAATATTATTCCAAAAAATATTAATGGAATTAATATAATAACTATTTTTAAATAAGTTATTAATTCATTGTCTTCACGTATAATATAAATATATATACTTAGTAATACAGCATTACTTGGATATAATCCATTATATATCAGTTCTTTATTTATTTTTAATAAAAGACAAATGCATATTGAAACTGTTACTCCATATACTATAAAAGCGCATAGTAGTTGATTTTTTGTATCCAGTAATGTTGCGATTAAGACACATAAACCAAGTACTGGATTACTTATACCAAAAAAACATGAAATACTACGAAATAATGCTAAAAATAATAATATAGGTGTATTATTTTGAGCATAAATATGTAAATCTGGCATTGTTCCAGATAAATATTTATAAAATGGTTTTTTACTAATTACTTTTTTTTTAAATTCAGATGCATATTGTGGATCCCATATAGAAATTTCTTTATAATCATTAAATAATTGAGATGTCATTTTATATTATATTTTTAAATATCTATATTTAATTCAATTTTTTCTTTGTTTTTTTTTATTTTTTCTATATTTTGTTTTTTTTTTCCTCTTTTTTTTTTTATTTTTATTATTTTCTCTTCCTTTTTCTGAACACATATCTTTATTTGATTTATCATTATCTTTATCATTATCATTATCATTATCATTATCATTATCATTATCTATATCTGATAATGATGACCAAAGACGTTGCGTTGCAACCGGTGACAATGTTGATAATGATGGCGAAGAGTTTGATAATGAAATCGAAGATGTTGATATCGAAGATACGTCATCGTCCGTAGATATAGCATCCTTTGTTACTGTTGCTATAGCATCTTGTAGAGAAGTTATTTCATCTATTTGATTATTTAAACTCACTTTATTATCAGAATTATTTATATTATCATTATTAACTATTATACAAATATCTTTAATACTATTATTATCGATATTATTTACGGCAATATTTTCATTCATATTGTCAGTAGTATTATCGATATTAGTTATTGTATCTATATAATTGTTATTAAGAATATAATAATCGTCTGTTTTTATTGTAATATGTTCAACAACATCGTCATCTTTATCTAAATTCTTATCAGAAGGTATGATACAAATATTGTCATTTGTAGTGTCAATTGAAGTGTCAATTGATTCGTTGTCTGAAGGAGTTTTTTTAGTATATATAAACGATATTAACCAAGAGAGCATTGATAACATTCTACTTTATAGTAAGATATTTAATTATAAAAAATGGTTAAAAATTTTGATTATTTTCTGATTCGTTTTTAAATGTATAATACTAATACATTTCTGTTATATATATTAAATTATATATTCAGTTGACATTTATCTTCTATATATTTTATTAAAAAATTTAAAATTTTTTATAAAATATAATCTTAGAATAATATTTTATAAATAAAATTTATAAAATATATTCAAATTAAAATTGATTTCTTATCTAACTAATAAGATACTATGATTCATCAACAGCAATATACTGTAAATTTCTTTCTTATGAAAAAATTTAATAGTTCTATATTAAAATTTTTAAAATTACGTGGATATAATCCACCATTACCGAATATCATAAAATCGAGTGATTTATTTAAAAGATTATCAGAACAAAATATGTCAGATATTGACGTATTCTATTTTTGCATTAAAAAATATTTAGATGAAAAAATATTGGAAGATATTTATTTTAAATTATTTCATAAAGACATTTGGAAACCAATTACAAAGAAAAAATTTAATAAAATGGATTTAGAGGCTAGGTGTTATTTTGTTTATGAAAACATACCAAATCACGCAAAATGGCCTTTTCAATTACATTTTAAGAATTTCGTAATTATCCATTTAACGAATATAAAAGTTTTTGAAGAATTTAAAAAATTATCATTAATTGATAATGATTCAATTAATATCTTAAAAAATTTTTGCTATTATAATTAATTAAAAAATTAAATTATAATTTGGGACTGGAACTGTTACTTGTCTTCATAATTTGTAATAATCCATTTTTGAGTTTTTTACCAGAATATTTATATCCTTTTTTTAATCTACCAGTTTGTTGATTAACACCATAATGTTTACGAATATTTTTTTTAATTTTACTTTTTCTTTTTCCTCCACTGATTTCACTTTTTTCATCTTCATCATCACTATTACTTGGGTTTAGTTTTTTATAATTATTATAGTTTTCAAAAAATTTATTCGTATCTATATTTTTCTTTACAATATTATCCTGTATATAAAAATTATGGTGAAGTAAATAATGAGCTGTTTTCCGTTTAAATATATCTGGTTGTATCATATCCGATATTAATTTTAATAAATTGGCTCTTAATTTATGATCCATTTGAGGGAATAAATTTCTTTCTTGTATTGTTTCCAACATACATATTCCAAGAGAAAATATATCTGTTTTATAAAATTGTTCACTTATTTTGGCTCTAGTTTCTTCATCTGTTTCAGGAAGATCAATACTATATCTAAGAAAAGAATTTACGTCTTCTTTGACATCATTACTATATTCAAATGTTTCGTTTAAATTTTCTATATGTTTTCCTGTTATTAATGTAGTTAAAGATGTATTATAGTTTTTTAAATAATCATCTAGATAATTATACTTAATATTTGCCTCGTATATAAATGGAGAAAAACTACCAGGGAATTTTTTATACATAAAGTATATATTTTGAATTGGTATATATCCGGGAGTTCCCGAAATAAACATATCATCGTCTTTAAAACCTGTTTCCCTCATGCTTCCAAAATCTATTATAATGCCATTATGATGTTCATTTACTGCTATATTGTCTGTTTTAATATCTGCATGTGCTAAATTATTGTGTTCTAACTTAGCTAATCCAATAATAACATTTAAATAAATTTTATTAAATATTTTAATATCTTTAAATATAAAACGAAGAACATCAATACCAATATAATCAGCAATATACATACTCTTTCCATCACATCTTCTCTCGTCTGTTCTATCTTTATTAAATTTACTTCTATCAAATTCACAACTTTCGTCAATAAGCATAAAATGATTTCCGCTGGGATCTATATTTCGTATTTTATCTTTGAATTTAATTTCATTTGCCAAATCATGTTCTCCTATACCTGTAGTTGCAACTTTTGATATTTTATATCGAGATACTTTTGTATCTGCAGTACATTTATAATTCGGAGATACTATGCATCCATTAGCCCCTTTCCCTAATATCTGACCTCCCTTTTTACCTCCCTTTTTACCTCCCTTTTTACCTCCCTTTTCACCTCCCTTTTCACCTCTTTTTTTAAAATATGGCATATTATATATAATATATTATATATAATATATAATAAATAATATTATTTATATTCTGAATTTGGATAATTTGATATTTCATTATCCATAGTTCTGATTTTATTTTCAAATGTAGAATACCAATGCATTTCTGCCATATGTATTAAATATATTTTACGAAAATTTATAAAATCATGAATAAAACCAGTAATTTGTTGTTTATTATTATTTATTGTTGAATAAATATTTATTTCTAGATTATACATTTCTGATATGATCTTTAATATATATTCAGCTGGCATTTTCTCCCAATTACCATCACCGTCTATATATTTTATAAAATCTTCCCAATTTCTTCCAAAACTATCATCTTGATCTTCAAATAATTCTTTATAAGTTTTATCTAAAAATTCTATAAAAATATCTTTTCTATCTTTTAAATACCAAACAATCGATTTCCGCAATCTTAAATAATCTATGCCTGGTAAATGGTTTGATATTGCATGAAACATACAATTACCATCACGTGGAACATCTACAATTAATAAATTTTTTTCTTGTAATTCATTACGTATACTTTCTGGAATTAATTCATCATCGTGATTCATTGATAAATTCATGATTATATCATTTATTAAATTATCATTATCATTATCATTATCATTATCATTATCATTATCATTATCATTATCATTAATATTATCATTATCATTATCATTAATATTATCATTATCATTATCAATGATTGGAATTTCTTTTTCATCATCATCTGTGTTATTATTATTTGTTTGTTGTTCAGTTATAACCATAGCATAATCTATATCTGGTAGTGATTTTTTATTAAAATTATTTATAGATTTTGGAGACATAGTCTTTATTATATTATTTTAAATTATTTTCATATTCTTATAAAATAAATACTATTAGTATTACATAAAATTTTAAATATTATTTTAAGTAATATTTAAAGTTTTATATCGAACGATTGTTATTTTTCGTTTATATCTTTATTTACAAATATCTTTTTCTTCATCATAAATTTCGTACTATTTCCATTACATTAACCTTACTCAAAATTTATCATAGATAAATTCTGAGTGGTCTTTTGACTCGTAATCAGCCAATTCTTTTAATAGAATATTTCTTGCACCATTCGTATCTCTATCTATTTTTACATT
>Ga0208879_1003804_pt1 | contig 12109 bp, 10 predicted proteins | sample Knorr_S15_td_Bot_FD_185605 | JGI IMG/M metagenome (GOLD analysis project Ga0208879, IMG submission 185605) | Marine microbial communities from Southern Atlantic Ocean transect - Knorr_S15_td_Bottom_ad_5009_LV_A (SPAdes) (version 2) | ecosystem: Environmental > Aquatic > Marine > Oceanic | place...
CCCGGCAGCACCCCCTACCAGCGCTATCTCCTCCATGAGCTGAACGCCGACATTTACAGCGGCCACAACGTCCGGTCAACCGTCTTCCTCGAGGCGCGGTCCATGTACAGCGCCGGCGGCCCCGAAGAACTGCGCCCAGTGGGTGAGGTTGAATTCGTCCAGGGTCTGGCGGCGGCCAGCGCCAGCGGTGTTTACGGCCCCAGCCGGGCCGCGGCGGGGATCATCGGCCACGCCGACCTCAAGTTGGGCGGCAAAGTAGCTCCGGTGCTGGAGGCATTACAGGCGGCCAGCCCCAACCGGTTCCGAGGCATTCGCCACAACGTGACCTGGAACACCGACCCGGCGTGGGACAACCGGGAGACCGAAGGAATCCTGGCCAACGCCGATTTCATAGCCGGCGCCAAGGTGTTGAGTCAAAAGGGACTGGTCTTGGACCTGATGCAGTCCTTCCCCCAATTACCTGAAATCGCCGCATTCGCCAAGACCGTGCCGGACCTGTCCATCATCATCAACCACATCGGCGGCGTAAGCCGGGTGGGTATCTACTCCGGCAAGGACGACGAGATAATCCCCGAATGGCGGGACGGAATCTCCGCGGTAGCGGCCTGTCCCAATGTCACCATGAAGCTGGGCGGAATGGGGATGCCCCGCTTCGGCTACGGCTGGCACGCCAGAGATGTTCCAATAGGCTCGGAAGAACTGGCTGAATCCATGGCCCCTTGGATGGACCACTGCATCGAGCAGTTCGGACCCGACCGCTGCATGTTCGAGAGCAACTTCCCGCCGGACAAGGTGTCCTTCTCCTACAACGTCATGTACAACGCTTTCAAGAGGCTATCCAAAGGCTATTCGGCAGCCGAGCGGGCGTCATTGTTCCATGACACGGCGGTCGGGGTGTACCACATAGACGTCTAAATTACTCTCGGAGGACCCAAACATGGAACCGGTAATAAGAAACGTAAGCGATATCTTCGACGGGACCGGCGCGGCCCGCCTGATCAACCTGGACGACAACCCGCCGACCTGCACTTTGACCTACTCGGAGATACTGCCCGGCGAGACCAGTTCCCACCACATCCACGAATGGGAGCATGAGGTCTACATCATCGAGGGGAGCGGCACCCTGGTCTGCGACGGCGTCAGTTATCCGGTGAAGGCCGGCGACGCCCTGTTCATCCCACCGAACGTGGACCATTACACGTTGAACAACGGGCCCCAGGGCAACATCCACCGCATCGAGATCAACCCCCTGATCGCGGCCCAGAGCGGGGGCGCCAAGAACGACGGCGGAAAGGGCACCGGGCAACCGCCGGTGATCCGCAATCACACTGAGCTAGACCGGAAGGCTGGACACGTCCTCATCACCAGAGAGGACGGCGCACCCAACTATGTGATGCTGCACAACGACCCCATGCAGCCGGGCGCTGTCAGTCACCCCGACACTGGCGGACACACCCACGAGTGGGAGCACGTGGTCTACGTTCTGGAAGGCACGGCCACCCTCGTCTGCGGCGGCAAAGACTACACAGTGTCCCAGGGTGACGCCATCCTGGTCCCGCCCAACGAACACCACCAATGGAAGAACGAGTCCCAGGCCCCGGTGATACGAGTGACCTACAACCCGGTGGCCTCGGAGGCTGTGGAGCACTGAGCTGACTAGATGATTGCCCCTTGCTCCTTCAGGGCAATCACGTCGTCCCAGGTATAGCCAATCTCCAGGAGAGTTGTTTCGGTGTCTTGGCCAAGCTCCGGAGCGGGAGAAAGTGGCGTTCCTGGGGTGCGGTCGTACTTTATGGGCGGGGTCAGAATTTTGAAATCGCCTTCTTCAGCGTGGGTTAACGTGGTTACGTAGCCATTTGCATGGACCTGCGGGTCGTCCACCACTTGGTCCAACGTCTGAATCAGTGCCCAGATACACCGCTGCCCGTCGAGTCTTACACCCCAGTGCTCAAAGCTTTCTGTAGCGAACCGGCCTTCGATGATTTTCACCAACCCATCGCTATTTTGTATCCGGTTGACGTGGCTGTCGTATCTCTTGTCATCGGCGATCTCCTCGAGGCCGTGAGCAACGCAAAAGCCGTTCCAAAACCGCTCTGATTCGATCATCACGAGTTGCAACCACTTGCCGTCGGCCGTCTGATAAAAGTTGAACAACGGGTTGCCGACGTCTTTCCTCGAAACCCGTAGAACCGGTTCTTGGGTCTTAAGAGCAGCCATGACATCGAGGCCGATGACCCGCATGCCGGTACGAAGCAGAGAACAGTCAATCCTCTGTCCTTTCCCGAAGCGTTCGCGCTCATACAAAGCCATACCGACGGCTGCGGTGATCGCCAAAGAGGTGGTCTGATCACCCATGCCTGGGCGCTGTTGGGTCGGCGGGCCTCCCGCCTCTCCAAGCGAACTCATGATGCCTGAGCTGGCCCAAAACGCAGCATAGTCGAACCCCGACCTATCGCGCTCCGACCCTTCGGTGCCGTACCCAGTGAGAACAAGGTAGATCATGCGCGAATTCATGGCTGATACATCCTCGTAGCGCAACCTATAACGCTCTTGTCTGTGCGGCGTCAGATTGGTGGCGACTACGTCCGACTCGGCGGCTAGCTTCTGAACGATTTCCTGTCCTTGAGGATGCTCAAGGTTCACGGCAACGTTGCGTTTGCCCCGGTTCAGCAGCTCGAACACCGTGTTGATGCCGCCTGTGTACTGGACCACTCCGACTGCGGACACCTCCACGCTACGGACTGGGTCGCCGGTCTCCGGATGTTCGATCTTGACGACTTCGGCTCCCATGTCCGCCATGATCGCGCCGGCAGCAGGCCCGGCAACCCAGTTTGCGATTCCCAGTACCTTCAACCCTTCTAGCGGCCCCGGCATATCAATCTCCTTACCCGGTTTTTCGTTTTCAAGTAAGACCGGTCCGACTCACTCCATATACGGAACTATTCGGTCGCCGATCAGGTCGATGGTCTTCATGATCTGGGCGTGGGACGGGCCTCCCGAGTGGGCGTGCCGCAAACGCAACAGACAGGACTCGGCGCCAGTGGCATCGGCCCACCTTTGAAACTCGCTCAGGCATTCCTCAGGGTCGCCCATGATCAGGCGGTCTTTGGCAACGCGTTCCAAGGTGAGTTCGGACTCAGTCTTGATGGACAGGAACTCTGGCAGTCCGTTCTGCCAGTAATACTTGTACGCTTGCATGACCTCGGGCCCGTAGATTTCTTCCGCTTCCTTGCGGGAGTTGGCTACCCAGGCGTCTCTCATGATGATTGGCTTGGGCTTCTTGCCAGCAGCCTCGGCGGCCCGCTTGTAGTGGTCGATTAGTTTGACCGTGTTGTCCAGGGTGGTACTGGGCGTGGTGACGATAGCGTCCGCGATGTTGGCGGCCCGCCTGGCGCTGACCGGCGCGCTGGCGCCGATCCAAAGCGGAGGGGTTGGTTTCTGTATCGGAGCCGGGCGCACCGTCAGGTTCTCGATCTTGTGGTGCTTGCCATTGTAGGAGAACTCTTCGCCCGACCAACATTTTTGCAGGATCTCCACCTTCTCCTCGAACAGCTCCACGCGGTCGGACATGTTGACGCCGAACGCATCGAAATCGGCCTGTTGGTAGCCCAGACCGACGCCCACCGTCACCCGGCCTTTTGAGATGATATCCAGAGTGACCACATCTTCGGCCAGCCGCACCGGGTGGTGCAACGGCAACAGGATCACCGACGTCCCCACCCGCAACTTGGTGGTGGACGCCGCCACGGCGGTGCAGACGATCAGGGGCGACGGCAGGAACCCGTCCTTGTCCTGATGGTGCTCGCCAAAGAAGCACGAGTCGAACCCGGCCTGCTCGGCCAACTGCGCCTCTTCTATGACCTCATCAACGCACCTGGGCAGGTCCTCGCCCCTGGGCGGATTGGCGATGGAACTGTAGAGTCCAAATTTCATGGCTTAATGACCTTCTTCGTTCGTTGATTCCCACTCGTCGTAGAGAGTATCACCGTATAGAATGGGATTGCCAATCCATAGGGCCGCGCAAGATATATCCGGAGGACCACCGCAAAATGCCCGAACTGCCCGAGGTAGAAAATACGCGCCGGAACTTGGTGCGGGCGGGACTGCCGGGCTCCACCATCACCGGCGCCAACATCACCTGGGCCAACACGGTCAAAAAGCCGTCGGCGGCGGAGTTAGCGGAGGGCCTAAAGGGCCGCACCATCCAAAACATCGAGCGCCGCGGCAAGTACCTCATCCTCCCTCTTTCTGGCGACAGCCCGGCCAGTTTCATCATTCACCTGGGCATGACCGGCCGGTTGCAAGTCCAGCCCCAATCCCAGGAACCTGACCCAATGACCCGGCACTCGTTCCCTTTAGAAGACGGGCGGGAACTCCGCTTCGTGGACGGCCGTAAGTTCGGAAAACTATGGCTGGTGGACTCTCCCACCGAGGTGCTGCCCGCAATGAGTCCGGAACCATTCGAAGACGAATTCACCGTCGAGACTCTGGCGGAGTCCTTCGCCGGCAGGAAGGCCCCGGTGAAAGCCCTGCTCCTGGAGCAGTCCATCGTCTGCGGACTGGGCAACCTCTATGCCGACGAGTCTTTGTTCCTGGCGGGACTGCATCCGGAGCGGCCAGCGTCTGGGCTTTCCATCGATGAAGTTGCCACGCTGCGGGAGGCGATAATCGACGCCTTGTCCGCCGCCTACGGGGTCTACGACCGGGCCCGCGACCAGCACTGGCCGGACCCGCCCACGGCGCTCACCACCTGGAGCCACCCTCGGGACGTCAAGACACCCTGCCCCAACTGCGACACCAAGATGACTGCCATCCGCGTCCGCGCCAGGGGCACGTATTTCTGTTCCAAGTGCCAGATTTAATCAACCCGAAAGGAATCACATGCCAGACAACGACCACGATCTGCTGATCATCTACACCTCCAAGAACGGCCGCACCGGCGCCATGGTGGAGCCCATCCGCCAGGGGATGCACGATGCCGGCGCCAGCACCTTGGTGCGCACGGTGGAAGAGGTGCAGTGGGAGGAGATGCTGTCGGCCAAGGGCGTGATCGTTGGGACTCCAGTGCGGTTCGGAGACGTTGACTGGCAGATCAAGCGGCTGTTCGATGTCATGACCTTCCAGGACTACCCCGGCCCCTTGTCCGGCAAGGTTGGCGGCGCGTTCACCGGAGGAGGCAGGCCCGGCAGTGGGGCGGAGCTGGCCCTGCTCAGCATGATCCACATCCTGCTGAACCACGGCATGGTAATCCAGGGCAACGCCTTTACTTCACACTACGGCCCCGTAGCCCTGCGCGACTTCCCCGAAGACGAAGTAAACACAATCTGCAACGCCTGGGGACGCCACTGGGCAGAGCTAGTTCAGCGGCTCAACTCGCCTGAATAAAACCAAAATCCCCTCTCCCGCGCACGGGAGAGGGTTAGGGTGAGGGCTCCTGTGTCTTTGGAATACCAAGTCCCACATCACTGAACCGCCGGCGCCTGCCACTCGCCAAAGATCTCCCGCAGGGCTCCCGAAACCTCACCCACGGTGGCCAGGGACCGGATGGCCTCCAAGGTCGGCGGCATCAGGTTACCGCCCTCACTCGCCACCGCCTTCAAATCATCCAAAGCACGGGAGAACGCCTTATCGTCCCGCTGCTTACGCAGTTCATCGACTTCAGCCTTCACGCCGCTGGCTACCGTGGGGTCGGGGCGATGCAGCTCAATGGGAGGGGTCTCGTCAGTGGTGAAACGGTTCAGTCCAACGACGACCCGATCTCCGCTCTCAACCTCCCGCTGGAAACGGTACGCCTCTTCGCCGATCTCACGGACCACCCAGCCGGACTCGATGGCCGCCACCATGCCGCCGCGCTCCTCGATGCGATTCAGATACTCCTCGGCCTGCTCTTCGATCTGGTCGGTGAGGTTCTCCACGTAGTAAGAGCCGCCCAGCGGGTCGATCACATCGGCCAGTCCACTCTCGTAGGCGACTATTTGCTGGGTGCGCAGGGCCAGGGTCGCCGCCTCTTCGGACGGCAACGCGTGGGCCTCATCCATGGACGCCGTGTGCATCGACTGCACGCCGGCCATGGCCGCGATGACCGTGTGCAGGGTCACCCGGACCACGTTGTTCTGAGGCTGTTGGGCCACCAGCGTGCTGCCGCCACTGCCTGCGCCCGTCCTGAAGGTCAGGGAACGCGGGTTCTTGGCCCCGTAGCGATCTTTGAGCAGCCGGGCCCATAATCGCCGGGCGGCCCGGAATTTGGCCACCTCTTCCAGCACGTTATTGAACACGCTGAAGTTGAAGGCGATTCGTGGGGCGAAATCGTCGATATCCATGCCCCTGGACAACGCCTCGTCCAGATAGGCACGCGCATTGCCGAAGGCGAAGGCCAGTTCCTGCACCAAGCTGGACCCGGCCTCCCGCACGTGGTAGCCGCAGATGTTGATGAAATTCCACCGGGGCAGGTGCTCCGCGCAGTATTCGAAGAGGTCCACCGTCATCTTCAGCGACGGGCCGGGAGGGAAGATGTAGTTCCCCCTGGCGATGAACTCTTTCAGGATGTCATTCTGGGTGGTGCCGCCGATCTGTTCCAGTGGGAGTCCCCGCTCTTGGGCGGTCACCACGTACATGGACAGGACCGACTGGGCCGACGCGTTGACCGTGAGGGACGGGGTCACTCGTTCCAAAGGCAATTCGTGGAAAAGTGTTTCCATCTGGCGCACGGAGGGACAGGGTATGCCCACTTTTCCCACTTCGGATGTTGCCAGGGGATGGTCCGGGTCCATGCCCAACTGGGTGGGCAGGTCGAAGGCCACGTTCATGCCGGTCAGGCCCTGGTCGAGAAGATGCCGGAACCGCGAGTTAGTCTCCGACACCGTGTCATACCCGGCGTACTGGCGCATGGTCCAGAGGCGGCCGCGGTACATGTCCGGGCGAATCCCCCTTGTGAAGGGGTAGGTGCCTGGAAACCCCAGGTCCCGCATGTAATCTTTGTCGGCTGTGTCCTCAGGGGTGTAGACCGACTTCAGGGGCATGCCGTAGCTGGTCTCAGGAGCGGGCTTCGGCTCTCCCTGGCGCGCCAAAGCGTCAGCCAGCCTGCTCTCGTACTCACGCCCTGCTTCCTTCAGCTCTTTGTTATCAGCGTCTTCAACCATTGTTACTCCTGTGGCGCCCGGTCATGACGGGGGAATCGTAGCACAGGGCTGGGGGGTTGAGTTAGGCTGGATGACGAGGGCAATCCCCTCTCCCGCGCACGGGAGAGGGTTAGGGTGAGGGCGACGTTTCTTCGCAAGTCATCCACAACGGCCAGATGTGGTCTGCCTGGATTCCTGCTTCCGCAGGAATGACGGGAGGGATTTAAATGGCGTAGGAACGAGACCCTAGACCGCCGTTCCGTAGACCTGGTCTGGGACCACTATCACTGCCGCGCGACGGTCGTCGACCATGGCTTGATCGTATTCCGGCCAGTTGGGGTGGTCTCCGCCGGTGGCGGCCCGGTAGACGTCGCGCAGGGCGTCGCGGAGTTCATCGGCGGATGTGTTGTCGGGTGAGAGGATCGTCGCCTTGCCCTCGAAGACTATATAGCCCCACCAGTCTTGTTTGGAGACCATCAGAGAGCAGCGGGCGTCGCGTTTCAGGTTGAGCAGCTTGGCTCGGTCGACGGTGGTGGAGAACGCCACGCCGTCGCGGTAGGCCCCGCAGGTGACGATGCTCATCTGGGGCATGCCGTTCCTCCGGAAGCAGGTCAGCACACCCTGATGGTTCTCGGTGGCAAATTGTTTGACGTTATTCGACAGGGTCATCTTGCTCCTCATCTGGTCTTTCTAAATCAGGCTCCGGCGCCGGCACGTTTCGCTCCGGTGGGGCATCGAAATCGATCTCATACATGTCGTAGTGAGTTGGACGCATCCGCAGGCCGGCGTAGACCCCCTGGGCGATGGTGTTGTCCTTATCTACGTAGAGCCGCAGCCCGCGGACGTTACCCTGCCGGCGGGCATCCTCCGCCGCGTAGAAATGAAGCGCCTTGTACACCCCTTGTCTCCGGTAGTCGGGCTTCACGTAGACGCTCTGGATCCACCAAAAGAAGGAGTTCCGCCAATCGCTCCACTCGTAGGTGATGAGAAGCTGGCCGACCGGGCGTCCGGAATGCTCGCCAATCACATAAAATCCCAGGTCGTTGCGATCGAATACTTCCTGGACTCCGGGCCGGACCACTTCGATGTCCAATAACTTGCCCTCGGTCTCTTCAGCCATGGCGATGTTGAAGTCGATGATGGCATCCACGTGCAACAAAGAAGCGCGGCGTACCTGGATGTCGCTGCCGGGTACTGAAGTCAATTCTCTCTCCTATGTCTAGATCCAGAGTACTGCAAAGATCAATCGATCCAGAAGGTTGAACCCGATTCATCCTTCTGAACATTGATGCGCACGGTGAAACCGTCCTTCAAGTCGTCAAAATGGGTGATCACCAGAACTTTTTCGAAGTCGTCTCCGATGGTGTTGATCACGTCCAGTATCCGTTCCCGCCCCACCGTGTCCTGGGTGCCGAACCCTTCATCGATGAACAGCGTCGGCAGGGGCGCTCCGATCCGCTGTGCCAGCACTTTTGATAGGGCGATGCGCAGGGCCAGGTTCACGCGGAAGGCCTCGCCTCCGCTCAACATCTCGTAACTGCGGGACTGTCCCCGGTCGTCAACCAAAATCTCCAGGGTCTCCCTGGGTTCGCCTTGCCCGGAAGCCCGCTCCCGCTGGGTTTCCAGCCTGATGTTCATCTGGTTGTCGGTCAGCCGGCCCAACAGATCGTTGGTCTCGTTCTCCAGCCGGGGCACCACTGTTTCGATGAGCATGGCCTGGACTCCCTGGCGGCCAAAGGCGGTGGACAACTCCTGGTAGATGGACTGATCGTCCTGCACGGCGGTAAGCCGGGCCGATTCGGCGATCAGCTCCTGACCGAGGGTTTCCTTGCGCTCCACCTGGTTCCGAAGATACCCCTGACGCTCGATGGCCTGCTGAATCTTGACTCCCAGCTCGCGTTCTGTTTGTTCAGCCTGGGTGAGGCCACTCTCCAACGAAGCGAGTCCGATAAGGGCTTCCTTGGCCTTCGCCGCCTGGGATTGCAGCAGCGCCATTTCTTCCTTGCGGCGCTGGGCCATCGCCGCGTTCTGTTCGGCCGCTTCTTTGGCCCCCGGAAGGCCGGACTCCGCCTGCTCCAGTAGCCTTTCTTGTTGGGCGAATTCTTCGAGGCCGACGGTTTCCTGGTAGATGCGCTGGCGGGTGTCCGGGTCGTACTCCAATTCCTGTATCTGGGCTTCCAGTTTCTTCAGTTGGACCGACTCCTCGGCGGCGAATGAGCCGTCTTCCAAGGACGCCTGCATGGCCGTCAGCCTGGGGGCTACTTCCGCAAGGTCCAGCCGGGCTTGCTGAGCTTCCTGCATCTGCTGGTCCAGTTGCTGTAGCTTCACCTGGTGTTTGGTCTGGGCCTGGGACAACGCCTGTTCTTGTTGAGGCAGGCGGCCCTCTAGCTCCAGAGTCTCGGCCTGCAAGACCTTCACTTGGGACGATGTGTTCCGGTACTCGTCCCGTTTGGCTTGGATGTCGGCCTCGAAGGTCTCCACCAGCCGCTGGCAGCCGTCCTCGCTCAACGGGGTCTGGCACAGCGGACACACCGCCTCCTGGCCGTTGGCGCCGTCCAATAGTTCTTTCTTGGCGGCGAGTTCCTTTCCTTCGCTGACTGACCGCTCTAGCGTTCCCTGCAGTTGTCCGGTCTGGACCGCCAGGGCGTTGAGGCGCTCCCTTTCCGCGCTGAGGGCCCGTTCCTGTTCCTCCAATGCCGGCCCTTCGTTCTGCAACTGCCGCTGGCTTTCCTGAAGTTGCTCCAGTCCCTGGGCTTTGGGGGTGATGCGGGTCTCGATCTCGGAAGTTAGCTGTTGGACTTGGGACTCCAGCAAGGTCCGTTTCACATCGACGGCGCCCGATGCGGGCGCCCGCCGCCTTTCCAATTCATCGAATGTCCGGCCGGCCTCTTCCAGGCGGGCGAAATCGGTGCGGGCGGTAGCCAGTTGGGCGGCGCCTTGGCGGATGGCCGGGGCTTGGCCCACCAGTTTCTCGAAGGCCGCCACCTGTTGCAGGGCTGTTTGATGGGCCGAATCGAACTGCGCCGTCTCCTTGGCCAAGTCGGACAGCCGCTGGGCCGCCTCTGCCTCGCCAGCCTGCTGCCGGCGTAACTCGCCCACCTGGTCCCGCAGACCGGAGGTCTTGACCTGTTGTTCCGCCAGGTCTTTATTGTGCGTGATCAAGCTTGATTCGACTTCCGCCAATTCCGCCGAGGGCTCGACAAGCTGCTCCAACTCGTGGCGCAGGCGGTCCACATTGCCCTCCGCGATCTTGGCGGTATTTTCGGCCCAACTGTTACGCTCCCGCGCCCGCACCTGGAGCCGGTCATAGGTCTCCAGGCCCAATATCTTGCTGAGGACGGCTTTGCGTTCCGCGGCTGTTTTGTTGGTGAACTCGTCGGCCCGGCCCTGGACCAAGAAGGCCGAGTTGATGAACGTGTCGTAGTCCATACCGATGGTCTGGTCGATACGGGCCTGGGTCTCTCGAATCATGTCGCCGGTTATGGGCCGCGGCGTGTCATTCTCCAGGGCCATCAGTTGCAGGTCGGAGGCCCCGCCCCGGCGCCGCTTGCCGCCCCGGGCGTGGCTGCGGATAACACGGTAGCTCTGGTCGCGAGATGAGAAATCCAACTCCACACGGCACTCGTCGGCGCCGTAGGAGATCATCTCGTCTTGGACCTTGCCTCTGGCCTTGCCCCACAGCGCCCAGGTGATGCTGTCCAGCAGGGCCGACTTGCCGTGGCCGTTGGCGCCGCAAAGGCAGGCGACGTGGAGTCCGGTAAAGTCCAGCGTGGGAACGTTCTCTCTGTAACACAGGAAGTTACTGAGAGTGAGTTTCAGGGGTATCATGGGGAGGGCCTCGCGCCGGCCCTAAATAGAGGGTTCAACAGAGAGCTTGGTTTAGAACCGGCCACCTGCAACCTCCACCGCACCGTAGAAGACTGCCCCAGAGCCCCTTCTTATCGAAGGGTATGTCGACTGCACTGAATGGAGAGCCCATTCCAATAGAAGGTTATGTCGACTGGAGCGTAGCTAATTCTAGCACAGGGCCCAACGCACAAAATTGATTGACCAACAAGCTGAAATCATCCAGGTAAAAGACCTGCGCAAGAGCTACGGCGACCTGAAAGCCGTCGACGGCGTGTCATTCTCCGTGAGCGCCGGCGAGGTCTTCGGCATCCTGGGCCCCAACGGCGCCGGCAAGACCACCACCTTGGAGATATTGGAGGGCATGCGGGAACCCGATGGCGGCACTGTCGTCGTCAATGGGGTCGACGTCCAAAAAGACCCACGGGCGGTCAAGAAAGTGATCGGCATCCAACTACAGTCTTCCGCGTTCTTCGACCGGCTGAGCCTGGTTGAGATCCTGGACGTTATGGCCAGTCTCTACTACCGGGAGGTCGACGCCCTGCAACTGTTGCGGGAGGTGGAATTGGCCGACCGCGCCGGCGCCCTCTTCAAGGAACTCTCCGGCGGCCAGAAACAACGGTTCTCCGTGGCCTCCACACTGGTCAACGACCCTATCTTGTTGTTCCTGGACGAGCCGACCACCGGGCTGGACCCGCAGGCCCGCCGGCACATGTGGGAGCTGGTCCAGCGGTTCAAATCGGAAGGCCGCACCGTGCTCTTGACCACCCACTACATGGAGGAGGCCGAGGAGCTGTGCGACCGGGTGGCCATCATGGACCACGGCAAGATCGTCGCCATGGACCGGCCGGCGGCGTTGGTTGATTCTCTCCTCAGCAAGGGCTTCCAGAAAGAGCGCACCGAGAAGCTGGCCAATCTGGAGGACGTGTTCCTGGACCTCACGGGCCGGGCGCTTCGGGACGGCCAGGCGCCCCAGGACGCCTAGGTGTTATAAGACTGATGCTGAACCGCCTCTTGAAGACCAACCCAACGCTCAGCCTGACCCGCGCTTCGATAGAATAGATCGTTGATGTTGAAACGCTTATTACGGACCAACCCCACGCTCAGCCTCACTCGCGCTTCGATGCGCATCTGGTTCCGGGACC
>Ga0208879_1003805_pt1 | contig 12104 bp, 10 predicted proteins | sample Knorr_S15_td_Bot_FD_185605 | JGI IMG/M metagenome (GOLD analysis project Ga0208879, IMG submission 185605) | Marine microbial communities from Southern Atlantic Ocean transect - Knorr_S15_td_Bottom_ad_5009_LV_A (SPAdes) (version 2) | ecosystem: Environmental > Aquatic > Marine > Oceanic | place...
CGGCAGAGATGCTGGACCGAAAACCACCCAAGCCTATGAAACAGTTGCTGGATGGTTTAGGTTATCTCGACGATATTGATCATCAGCTGATCAAGAAGGCTTATGTCTATGCCAGTATCGCCCATGACCATCAATCCAGAAGAACTGGGGAACCCTACATTCACCATCCTGTGGCAGTCGCCAGAACACTTGCGGAGCTTAATTTAGACAAAGAATCCATTGCCGCTGGGTTGCTTCACGATGTATTGGAAGACACCGCGTTAAGCGCCGACTTCATAGCCAAAGAGTTTGGAAAAGAAATATTAACTTTGGTTGATGGGGTAAGTAAATTGGATCAAATAGAGTATGAAGAAAGCAACCAAGCACAAGCAGAAAATTTCAGAAAAATGATGCTGGCAATGGTTAAAGACATACGCGTGATTTTAATTAAGCTTGCAGACAGGCTGCACAATATTCAAACTCTGCATGCACTTGAGCGAAAAAAACAATTCAAAATCGCCAAAGAAACACTGCAGATTTACGCTCCAATTGCAAATCGGCTTGGCATTTATCAAATGAAAACTGTCCTGGAGCGTGAGGCTTTCCGCTACGCCTACCCTTGGCGATATAAAATCCTGCAGAAAGCATTAAAACGTAAAATTGGAAATCAAAAACGAACGCTTGGAACAATTGTTGGAAGAATTCGTAGAAACCTTAAAAAATCAGGTCTTGATGTAGAAATTCAGAGCAGAGAAAAAGCATTGTTCAGTATTTACAATAAAATGAAAAACAGAAAGCTGTCCTTTGACCAAGTCATTGACGTATACGGGCTCAGGGTCATTGTTGATCAGGCGGAAGAGTGTTACCAAGTTTTAGGTGTGGTGCACCAAATCTACAAACCCATTGCAGGAAAAGTCAAAGACTATATCGCCATTCCACGAATCAATGGTTATCAATCGTTACACACAAGCTTGCTCGGACCCAATGGCACTCCAATTGAAGTTCAAGTGCGGACAAAAGCTATGGACAAGGTAGCAAAGACTGGAATTGCAGCACACTGGAAATATAAATCAGATGACCCTGAGGGGCTTGCCCCTCAAATCAAAGCAAGGGAATGGCTTGCAACAATCAAGGAAATTCAGGGAACCGCACACCCAGAAGAGTTTCTTGAAAGCATTAAAGTCGATTTGTTCCCTGACAAGATCTACGTGTTTACACCCAAAGGAAAGATTCTGCGACTGCCGGTAAATTCAACCTGTGTTGATTTTGCATATGCGATTCACACTGGCGTTGGAAACAGTTGTATAGGCGCCAAAATTGACCGGGTGCAAGCACCTCTTAGAACCATACTGAAAAGCGGCCAAACCATTGACATCATGACATCGAAGTACTCCAACCCAGATCCGAGCTGGCTAGGCTTTATAACCACCGTGAAAGCCAGACACAATATCAGAAATTACCTAAAGAAGCTTAATGCCACTGAGACGATTGCCTTGGGCAAACGATTGTTTAACAATGCGCTGGAAACGCTTGGGAAAAAACAACGTAATATCACTAGAAAACAAATGAAGGGCCTGTTGGCAGACATGGCATTTACCAACAGAGAAGAGTTTTATGAAAGCATCGGGCAGGGTGATAAAAACCCAATGCTTATGGCTCAAATTCTCCTTGGGGATGCAGACGACAAAATTAAAGATAAAAATCACACACCGTTGTTGATCAAAGGCACGGAAGGGGTGTCGATATCGTTTCCAAAATGTTGCACTCCAATTCCAGGCGATACCATTATTGGTCATTTAAGCACGCAACGGGGGTTGGTTATTCACAGAAGCATTTGCGGTCATGTGGCCAACTTTAACAAAGAAGGCAGTCGCTGGATTGGCACTCAGTGGAGCGATGACATCGAACACGGTCTGGCCACAGAAATCAAAGTGCATGCCATGCATACACCAGGATCACTGGCTGAGGTTGCGGGCACAATAGCCAACAAGGGTTGCAATGTTGAGCAAGTTACTATTTCCAGAGAATACGAAGACGACACTGTGGATATATTGTTCTTAATACAGATCAAAAATCGTCAAGAATTGGCTCTTGTGATGCGAGAAATAAAGCGTATGAAAAACGTTTTAAAAGTGTCCAGGAATCTTAATTAAAAGAAACAACAGTGAGCAAAAAACAAATATCCACATCGAAAGCACCCCCTGCACTCGGCCCGTATTCTCAAGCAGTTTGGGTGGACAATCTGTTGTTTCTCTCAGGACAAATTCCATTGAACAATCTGGGTGAGCTGGTTGTCGGGAGCATAGAAGAGCAGGCGGAGCAAATTTTTGCAAACATAAATGCAATCATCGAAACAGCCGGAGGAACTTTTAATGATGTGGTCAAGCTCAGCGTGTTTGTGACGGATATGGCTAACTTTGAAGCCATTAACAACGTTATGATGACGTTGTTTTCGGAACCGTATCCTGTTCGAACGACGGTTGAAGTGAGCGCTCTACCAAAAAACGCAGCCCTTGAAATAGAGGCACTGGTGAATATTAAACCGCACAAACAAGGTTGATTGTATATCGTCTTAGCAACCAAAATGGGTACTGACTTAATTGACCTCAAAGGCGTTGGCCCAGTTCTGGTTTCTAAACTGCAAAAACTAAAAGTACACAACCAGTACGATTTATTGTTTTTACTGCCTATACGCTATGAGGACAAAACTTCTTTACACAAAATTAGTGCTCTTGTTGCGGGTGAAAAGGCGTTAATTCAGGGGTTTATAGTCTTGACAACAGTTGTCTACAGAGGCCGCAGAATGTTGATCAGCCAACTTTCGGATGATACTGGAATTATCACATTACGGTTTTTCAATTTCTCCAAACAGCAAGCAAGACGGTTGGCAAAAAACACCGTTGTCCGCTGTTTTGGTCAGACAAGAAAAACAGCCTCCGGGTTGGAAATGATTCACCCGGAGTATCAAATTATAAACCCGGAGAATCCTGCCCCGCTGGAAGCGGGCCTCACCCCAATCTACCCAACCACAGAAGGCTTGCAACAAGGTAGGTTAAGGAAAATTGTTCGTGCCGCGCTGGAGCAACAAATAGATACCATAGAAGAACTGTTGCCTGCTTCTATTGTCAAAGAATTGGGTTTGGTGCCGCTCACAGAATCGCTGCGAGAAATTCATCAACCCTCACAAAAAAACATTGTCAATGACCACCAAAGCTTGGCGAGAAAAAGACTGATTATCGAAGAGTTATTGGCCAATCAATTGGCTTTAAAACGGCTAAAAAAGCATACAAAAAAAGAACCGGCGATGGCCCTTGCTAACCGGTTGTTAAAGGAATCTCTCATTAAAAACTTGCCGTTTAAACTCACAAAGAGTCAAGCAAGGGTTGTTGAAGAAATTGAGATGGATCTGAAAAAAAACCGGCCGATGATGCGATTGTTGCAAGGGGACGTGGGTTCAGGCAAAACAATTGTTGCTGCTTTGGCCATGTTAATTGCTGTAGGCAGCAAACAACAGGCGACGTTGATGGCACCAACGGAATTATTAGCAGAACAACATTTTAACAATGTAGTTTCCTGGTTCGAACCTTTGGGGGTATCAGTTGCCTTGCTTAAAAGCAAACTGTCTGCCAAAGATAGGCGAACTGTGTTGGCTGGCATAGCCAATGGCACCATCGATATTATTGTGGGTACACACGCCCTCTTTCAGCCCAGTGTGGTCTATAAGAATCTGGCCCTTGTTGTGGTTGATGAGCAACACAGGTTTGGTGTTGAACAGAGATTGAGTCTTATGAAAAAATCAAGCGATCGCAACACCGTACCCCACCAACTTATCATGACCGCCACACCCATACCCAGAACACTTGCCATGACCGCATACGGGGATTTGGATGCATCCATCATTACCGAGTTGCCAAAAGGCAGGGGCACTATTAAAACGATTGTTGTGCCGGAAGAAAAGCGTAGCCAAGTTATGGATAAAATTTCTAAGGAATGTGCGCTCGGCCGGCAATCGTATTGGGTTTGCCCATTAATTGAGGAATCTGAAGAGCTCAATTTTCAAGCGGCAGAGAGCACGTACGTTTTTTTGCAAGAGAAATTAAAACGACTCAGTATCGGTTTGGTTCATGGAAAATTAAGTTCGGTTAAAAAAACCAAAGCCATGGAAAACTTCATCAATGGCCGTACAAATATCTTGGTTGCAACAACGGTTATTGAGGTGGGTGTCGATGTTGCCAATTCAAGTGTGATGGTAATTGAAAACGCAGAACGATTGGGGTTAACCCAATTGCATCAGCTGCGCGGAAGAATAGGCCGCGGGAGACACGAGAGTGTTTGCATTCTGCTCTACAAGAAGCCGCTGTCTTCGGTTGCCAAAGAACGTTTGGCTGTAATTAGAGCAACAAACGATGGTTTTTTGATTGCTGAAAAAGACTTGCAATTAAGGGGTCCGGGGGAATTGCTTGGCACCCGACAAAAGGGACTGATCGGGTTACGGATAGCAGACATCATGAGGGACGCATATTTGTTGCCGGCAATCAACAAGCTAACGGTCAATATTGAACAAAATCATCCAGATTTGATTGAAAAAATAGTCCGTCGGTGGGTTGGGGATCAACTCGAGTACCGAAATGTTTAATTTATAGTTAGACTACTCTTGGTTTAGCCGGCAATAAACAAAGAAGCATGGTCACTATTTTTAACGACATCACCCAAAACCTGGTCCCGCTTAACTGGATGAATCAATCCGATTTATCCCACCATCCCAAGCTAACTCAAAACCTAAAAAGCTGGTTGTATGAAACGGCGTTACTTACAACAAGGCTGAAACAGTGTGCCCAAAACTTCCAACTAAAAGTTCTAAAAGAAACCTACGGCCAACAGTCTTCTTTGCTCAGCGATTTACCAATAACCGATAACAATTACATCCGTGAAATAATGATGTTGTCAGACAATGAGCCCTGCATATTAGGACAAACAACCATCCCAGAGGAAACATTCAAACACAACGGTTGGTTGGCAAATCTTGGGGCTAAAGGTTTGGGAGAGACAATGGTCAACCTACCCAATGTAAGTAGGAGTGCGTTTAATTTTTCATTCTGTGTGAGCAAGCATCCGCTGTTAAAACAATACGGTGTTAACCCCTTAGAAAAAGAAGGCGTAAACCTGTGGGTAAGACGCTCAAGCTTCTGCATTGAGAGCAGGCCCTTGTGGGTTGTGGAGATATTTCTACCAAAAATTTATGAGCTTGGATAAGCCACCGACCCATGGCGGACAATGAACAAAATCTTTTCTCATCAGCCAATCACTACATAAACATAACGCGCCTGGATCGGCCGATTGGTATCTATTTGTTGTTGTGGCCGACTCTGTGGAGCCTGTGGTTGACCGCGGATGGTTGGCCTGCCCCAAAGCTGTTGCTGGTGTTTGTTGTTGGGGTAGTTGTGATGCGTTCTGCGGGATGTGTTATGAACGACATTGCCGACCGAAACATTGACCCCTTTGTTGAGAGAACAAAAAACAGGCCTTTAGCGTCGGGGGCCATGACAGTCAAACAAGCATGGGTTTTGTTTGCAGGATTAATCGTGGTGGCTTTTTGTCTTGTGCTGCAACTCAACATCAGGTCAGTAGCTTTCGCTTTTGGCGGTCTGGCATTAACGATTCTCTATCCTTTTTGCAAACGTTTGTTTGCTGCCCCGCAATTGATCCTTGGGTTGGCCTTCAGTTGGGGCATTCCCATGGTTTTTGCTGCCACCAACACTGCCTTTGATCTCGCTTTCTATGTGCTGTGGTTGGGCACCGCTCTCTGGATTTTGTTGTACGATACTTTTTACGCAATGGTAGACCAAGTGGACGATGCTCGTCTGGGGGTTCATTCCACCGCTATTCTCTTTGGTTCTTACGCCAAACTAATTACCGGTTTTTTGCAACTGAGTGTATTGTTCTTGCTGGGCTTGGTCGGTTATCTCTTTAGCTTGGGAGATCTCTTTTACCTTTCGATTTTAGCTGCTACAGTGTTGTTTATACGGCAACAGTTCTTAATCCGTAATAAGAAGCCTGAAGCTTGCTTGAAGGCTTTTTTAGAGAACAATTATATTGGTGGAATAATCTTTCTGGGCATCGTTTTAAATGCTCTATAGTCTGAGCCCTCAATGTTTTAAAATGGGGCCTTGAACTTGGGTGCAACCAAGCTGCAGAAGGACATTGTATTTCCTGTGTTTTTTGATGATAATGCTTTGCGATTGATGATGATTACAAACACTAAATAAAGAAAGATATGGCTTTCGTAATAATAACAGCCATCATAGTTATTGGAACTGTTTTATTTAATTTTATCACCCCTTGGTGGTTCACTCCTTTAGCCTCCAACTGGGGCAGCTTTGACCAAACAATTGTAATCACTCTTTGGGTAACCGGGGTTGCTTTTGTCCTCATCTCTGGCTTTATTCTTTATTGCGTGGTGAAATTCAGATACCGTGAAGACCGCAAAGCCAAGTACGAACCAGAAAATCCAAAATTGGAGCTCTGGCTCACCGTCGTAACAACCATTGGTGTCATCATTATGCTTGCCCCGGGCCTGATTGCTTGGCAAGATTACATTGATTTGCCTGAAGACGCGCTGGAGGTCGAAGGAGTTGGGCAACAGTGGACATGGTCCTACAGATTCCCTGGGGACGACGGTATTTATGGCAACACCAACGGGAGACTGATTAGCTCAAAAAATACTTTTGGCATCGACCCTCTAGACGCTTACGGCCAAGATGATATTTTGGTTCGCGACAATAAAGTCCACCTTCCCATTAACACACCGGTGGTCTTTCAGCTCAGATCAAAAGATGTACTCCACGATTTTTACATTCCCCAATTCAGAGCAAAAATGGATTTAGTTCCAGGGTCACAAACAAACCTGTGGTTTATCCCAACCAAGCTCGGGACTTTTGAAGTTGCGTGTGCGGAATTCTGTGGCACAGGACATTGGGCGATGCGGGGTGAGATCACTGTTGATGAAATGGCTGACTTTGAAGCATGGCTAAGCCAGCATCCGACTTTTGTTGAAACCATGAATGAGAGCAGCGAAGGCCGGGGCAGGCAAATTGTTCAATCGTTGGGTTGTGTTGCCTGTCACAGTGACGATGGAACAACCAGGATTGGGCCTACTTGGCGGGGTAGTTTTGGCACTCAGCGAACTTTGGTAAACGGTGAGACCCTGAATATAGATGATGCGTATATCAAAAAATCGATCATGAATCCAAGCATACAAATAGCGGCTGGCTTTGCCTCTATTATGCCGGCATACAACTTGTCTGCAGACGAGCTGGACGCGATCGTTGAATACATGAAAAACCTGTCGGTTGAATAAACACCAACAAAACTTGTTATTGTAAAAAGAGGAAGCAAACAGATGGAACAAAACGCCGCTTACGAAGGACAGCAAATATACCACCCGAAAGGTTGGTGGGGCCATTATGTTTTCTCCCAAGACCATAAAATCATTGCTCTGCAATACATCTGCGTTGCCTTGTCCATTGGCTTAATCGGGATGTTCCTATCGCTCATGATACGCATGCAATTGGGTTTTCCCGGCCTGTTTGATTCCATTGATGCCGGCAGTTATTACCAAGACGTTACCATGCACGGCATGATCATGGTTATCTACCTGCTTACCGCTCTGTTTTTAGGGGGTTTTGGCAACTATCTGATCCCCTTGATGCTGGGGTCCAGAGACATGGCTTTCCCGTATGTGAATATGTTGAGTTTCTGGGTCTATTTCTTGTCTGTCATTATTTTGGTCGCAAGCTTTTTTGTTCCCAGCGGACCAACAGGGGCCGGCTGGACATTGTATCCCCCGCAGTCGATCTTGGAAGGAACGCCTGGAGGGGATGGCGCAGGAATATTGCTGATGTTGGTTTCCTTGGCTGTCTTTATTGTCGCTTTCACCATGGGCGGATTGAATTACATCACCACAGTGCTGCAATCAAGAACCCGGGGCATGAAAATGATGCGCATGCCTCTGATCATCTGGTGTATTTTCCTGGCAACCTTTTTGGGTCTTTTGGCGTTTCCAGCGCTGTTCGTGGGTGCGATTATGTTGACCTTTGATCGCGTCTTGGAAACCAGTTTTTTTATGCCAGAAATTTTCAAAGGTGGGGAAGTTTTGGACTACGGCGGTGGCAGCCCGGTGTTGTTTCAGCACTTATTTTGGTTTTTCGGGCATCCCGAGGTCTATATTATTGCCCTGCCTTCATTTGGTATTATCTCTGAACTGATCAGCTGCCATGCGAGGAAAAATATCTTTGGCTACAACATGATGGTTTGGGCATTGATAGCGATTGCTGGAATCTCTTTTATTGTCTGGGCACACCACATGTACGTTGCCGGCATGAACCCGTATCTTGGTTTCTTTTTTGCCACCACAACATTGATCATTGCCATACCTACAGCTATAAAAGTTTATAACTGGGTCCTTACACTCTGGCACGCAAATATCAAGATGACCGTGCCCATGCTCTATTGTTTGGCGTTTTTGATTACCTTTCTCATAGGCGGTTTAACCGGACTTTTCTTGGGCAATGTATCCGTAGATGTACCGCTGTCTGATACTTACTTTGTGGTAGGCCATTTCCACATGGTTATGGCTGTTTCCCCGGTTTTGGCTTTGTATGGGGGACTCTATCACTGGTTTCCCTCGGTCACCGGAAGAATGTTGGACGACCGGCTTGGTAAAATACATTTTTGGATAACTTTCGTAGGCACGTATCTGATTTATTTCCCCATGCATTACATTGGCTTCCTTGGCGTACCAAGGCGTTATTACTCCAACCAGCAGTACGATTTCATTCCAGATTCAGTGGCAGACTTGAATCAATTCATCACCATTTGTGCGCTGATCGTCGGCGCCTCACAATTCATTCTTTTGTACAACTTTGTGAACAGTGCCATCCGTGGTAAAAAAGCCGCCAAAAACCCTTGGGGTGCGTGCACACTTGAGTGGCAAACCCTGGAATCTCCTCCCGGACACGGCAATTGGGGGGACCAGTTACCGGTTGTCTACCGCTGGCCGTACGACTACGGTCTGCCTGGTGCAACTGCTGACTTTGTGCCACAAAATGTCCCGGATGAACAAATCACATAGGCTCTTTTGGACAGGCACAAACCAATAAATTCGGAACCGGGCATCTTAAAGCTAAGCCATGCTCAGGTTTTTCTTTATCTGCTGCTGGCGGTGGTTACCATTTTGTTTTTATTTCTAACCAACGCCTATGTTTTTCGGATGAATTTTGAAGATTGGCAACCCCTGCCTGTGCCTTCATTGCTGTGGGTTAATACCTGCTCTCTGGTGGTCGCGAGCATGGGCATGGGTTGGGCAGCAAGGGCAGCAAAAGCAAACAACAAAAACAACCTCAGAACGGGTCTCTTTGTCGGCGGCCTGTTTGCTTTGGTTTTTTTAACAGGACAGTTTTGGGCTTGGCAGCAATTGATTGCTTACGGTTATTTTTTGGCTGACAACCCGGCGAACACATTTTTTTATCTGATCACAGCCCTGCATGGGCTGCACATATCAGGTGGGATTGTTGCCTGGATTGTTATCACAAAAAAATCTTGGAAAACTGATGACGCCAAGTCACGCTCAGCACAAGTGAGTCTACTGGCAACCTACTGGCATTATTTGCTCTTGATTTGGGTAATGATGTTTGGCTTGTTTTTATCCACGTAATGGGAAACTGACGAATGTCTAATAACGCACTCAACCAAGCATCCGATGCAGCCTTGGTGCCTGATAATCTAAAGGGACTGGTCGCAGATTGGTCGTCCGACGTACAAACCTTCAAAGTGCGCTGGAGCAAGGCGATGATGTGGATCTTCCTGGTCAGTGATACTTTTATTTTTGGCTCGTTTTTAAGCAGCTACATGGCGGTACGCCTTACCACCACCGCACCCTGGCCGGACACCAGTACGGTCTTTGCTCTGCATGTGGGAGGCACAGAGGTGCCGTTGTTGTTGATCGCAATCATGACTTTTATTTTGATCAGCAGCAGTGGAACCATGGCCATGGGAGTGACTGCTGCGTACAAGAAGCAACGCGTGAGAACCGGGGTTCTGATCTCGTTAACCGCCCTGTTCGGGCTGGCCTTTGTTGGCATGCAAGCTTTTGAGTGGACTAAGTTGATTGTTGAAGACGGCATCCGACCTTGGGAGAATCCGTATGGTGCCCACCAATTTGGTGGTTTTTTCTTTATGATTACCGGCTTCCATGGATTGCATGTCTCAATTGGTGTGATCTACCTCAGTACCGTTGCTTGGCGAGTATTCGCGGGGCGGTACGACCGTTTGGACGATTACCAAATCGTTGAGGTTATGGGACTGTATTGGCACTTTGTGGATCTGGTCTGGATCTTTATATTTGCCTTCTTTTATTTGTGGTAAGGAACAGAGATGGAACCAAACAAACCCTTTATACATCCTAGTTACTATCCAGGCGAGACCCCTGAAGCGGAACATCCCCTCAGTCTCTATATGAGTGTTTGGATCCTCCTGTTTGTGCTCAGTGCGTTCTCTTACATGGTCGACTACATGAACGTAGAGGGTTATCTACGAGCGTTCTTGATCACCATTTTTGCTTTTCTCAAAGCAGGCCTTGTGGTCGGAGTCTTCATGCACATGGCCTGGGAGAGAATGGCTTTAATATATGCCATTATGCTACCCCCCCTGTTTTTGCTGGCCCTGGTTGGGATCCTTTCGGTTGACGGTGCTTTTGTCTACTACATCCGCGATCTCTTTATGAGTGTAACCGCTTCCTAGCCGAGCAAACCTGCATGAGGCAAAGGGCCATAACATGCCAAAACACAACAAAAAGCTTGTAGCATTCATCACTTTGTTGGCTTTTTGTGTGGTAGTTTTTGGCGCTTATGTCCGATTATCAGACGCAGGACTAGGGTGCCCTGACTGGCCGGGCTGTTACGGATATTTTGGACCGCCAAGCTCTCCAAGCGAACTTGCATATACTGAGGAATTGTTTCCCGATCAACCCTTTAATTCCACAAAAGCATGGACAGAAATGGTGCATAGATATCTGGCCACAACCCTTGGTTTTTTAATTCTTATTTTGTTTTATTTGGGTATCAAAAACAGGTCTGACATACAGCAAACAACAAACACTGACAACAAAACAATGCTGCTTACCGTTCTTTTATTTCTGGTTGTATTTCAAGGCTTGCTGGGGATGTGGACAGTGACCTTAAAAGTGCATCCGATGATTGTTCTTGCGCATTTGGTGGGGGGTATGTCAACACTGGCCTTGTTGTTTTATTTTTATAAAAAACTAACTCCCTCAAGTCTTCCTGTTGATAAAACCAAAAAAATTACAGGCGCTTTGTTGATTGGTTTTATTCTACTCATCATCCAGATTATGTTGGGCGGTTGGACCAGCAGCAATTACGCTGCGTTGGGTTGCCCCGATATACCGCTCTGTTACGGACAACTGTGGCCAGACAATATGGATTTCTCAACAGCTTTTTGGAGCTGGCAATCGTTTGGCAGCAACTATGAAGGCGGCTTGCTTCCGCCCTCGGCAAAAACTGCCATTCATTTCACCCACAGAATCGGTGCTGTGATCACTCTCTTGGTTTTATCAGCATTGGGTATCCAATACTTGCGCAGCACCTCCGCAAATATACGTACAGCTGCGCAGTATCTTCTCGGTGCTTTAATCACTCAGTTTGTTTTAGGGATAATTATGGTTTGGAGCAGTATCAATATTGTTCTGGCAACAGCGCATAACGGTTTTGCAGCCCTGTTGTTGCTGTCTTTTATCAATCTTCTTTATGCCTTAAAACAAAGATAGCGATAAAATGGTTCTATGGAAGCTGAACAAATCCTCAACCACCTGAATGGTCCGCAAAAAGAAGCAGTGACCAGTGGCAGTCAGCCTGTATTGGTAGTAGCAGGGGCTGGCAGCGGGAAAACGAGGGTGTTGGTTCACAAAGTAGCTTGGTTGATTGCAATGGAGTCAGTCGCACCCCAAAACATTGTTGCCGTAACTTTCACCAACAAGGCTGCAACCGAAATGCTAACCCGGATTCAAAAAATAATCAGTGCGCCTACGCGCGGTATGTGGGTGGGAACGTTTC
>Ga0208879_1003806_pt1 | contig 12102 bp, 13 predicted proteins | sample Knorr_S15_td_Bot_FD_185605 | JGI IMG/M metagenome (GOLD analysis project Ga0208879, IMG submission 185605) | Marine microbial communities from Southern Atlantic Ocean transect - Knorr_S15_td_Bottom_ad_5009_LV_A (SPAdes) (version 2) | ecosystem: Environmental > Aquatic > Marine > Oceanic | place...
TAAAAAAGACTTATTTATTTAAATATTATAATCCATGACAACAAAAATATTAATTATAAATGGACCGAATCTCAATCTTTTAGGAAAAAGGGAGGAAAATCATTATGGAAAAACAACTTTTGAAGATTTAAAAAAAGATTGTCATGATTATGCAAAAAATAAAGACATTGAATTGACATTTAAGCAAACCAATATTGAAGGTGAAATTGTTTCCTTAATACAAGAATCAAATAAAAAATTTGATGGTTTGATAATTAATGCTGCTGGATATACTCATACTTCAGTTGCTATTCGTGATGCACTAGTTATTTTTAAAAAACCCAGCATCGAACTACACATATCAAACATATATAAAAGAGAAGAATTTAGACACAAATCTTTGATAAGTGATGTTGTAACCGGAATAATTTGTGGATTAGGAACAAATGGATATACTTTAGCTATAAATGCAATGCATGGATTATTAAAAAATGGAAATAGATAAAAAAATAATAAGAAAATTAATAGAAGTTTTAGAAGATCTAAAAAAATCATTAAAGAATAATGAGATTATTAATAGTGATGACCCAATTAAAGAAAAAATTGTTGACTCTAAAGCAGTTATAAAAAGTCCTATAGTTGGAACAGCCTATTTGTCTCGTGAACCTGGAGCTAAGCCTTTTGTTTTAGTTGGAAAAAAAATTAAAAAAGGTGATACGGTTATGATAGTTGAAGCTATGAAAACAATGAATCATGTTCCTTCTCCTATAAATGGAACTATTAAAAAAATATGCATAGAAGATGGCCAGCCAGTTGAATATGGACAAGTTTTGGTATTGTTAGATTAATGTTTAAAAAAATTCTTGTCGCAAATAGAGGTGAAATTGCAGTTAGAATAATTAGAGCTTGCAAAGAATTGGGTGTTTCAACTGTTGCGGTTCATTCTGATGTAGATTACGACTCAATGCATGTAAGACTTGCAGATGAAAGTGTGTGTATAGGATCTCGTCAACCTCAAAATAGCTATTTAAATATTGCGGCTCTATTATCGGCAGCAGATTTAACTAATGCTGAAGCAGTTCACCCTGGATATGGTTTTTTATCGGAAAGTTATAATTTTGCAGAAATGGTAGCTAAACATGGAATAAAATTTATAGGACCAAATCCTCTATTAATTAAAAGCATGGGAAATAAAATTGAAGCTAAACAAATCGCATCTCAAAACGGTTTACCGATAATCCCAGGTTCTGAAGGAAAAATAACTACTTTAGATCAAGCGAAAAAAATTTGCTCATCAATTAACTTTCCCGTTTTAATCAAAGCATCAGGTGGTGGTGGTGGAAAGGGCATGAAAATAGTAACAAAAGAATCAGAATTAGAAAATGCTATAAATGAAGCAAAAAATGAAGCAAAGAAATATTTTAATAATGATGAAGTTTATATTGAAAAATATTTAAATAATCCAAGACATATAGAAGTTCAAATTCTTTCTGATAAAAATAAAACAATTCATCTTGGAGAAAGAGATTGTTCCGTTCAGAGAAGATATCAAAAATTAATTGAAGAATCTCCTAGTCCTATTTTAAGTGACAAGGTAAGAAAAGATCTTTTATCCAAAACCGTAAAAATGGTTGAAAAAATTGGGTATGAAGGAGCTGGAACAGTTGAATTTATATATGACGATGGAAATTTTTATTTTTTAGAAATGAATACCAGAATTCAAGTAGAGCATCCTGTTTCAGAAGTTGTAACTGGCATTGATATTGTAAAAGAACAAATTAGTATAGCAGCAAAAGGATATACCACCCTAAATCAGACAGATATTATTCCAAGAGGTCATGCTATAGAATGCAGAATTAATGCTGAAAATCCTAGTAAAAACTTTCAACCAAGTCCTGGAACAATTACTGTTTGTCATCAACCTTCTGGATTTAGAACTAGAATTGATGGAGCAATATTTCAAGGATGCAAAATTTCACCCTATTATGACAGTTTAATTTGTAAGTTAATTTGCCATGGTAGAAATAGAATTGAAGCAATTCAAAGAACCCTTAGGTCATTAGATGAATTTGTTATAGAGGGCATTACTACAACAATTGATCTTCATAAAAAAATCTTAAATCAAGAAAAATTTATTAGCTCAAATTTTAATGTTAACTGGCTAAATCAAGAAAAATTTTATTAAGTATTACTGCAACCTAACAACCATAAATCATATATTGCATGATCTAAAGATCTTAGTGTTGGACTGGATGCAAAAGTCCACCCGTTAAATACAAAAACTTGGTCATTTTTTTTGTCGGATGTGTCAATTACTTGTAAATAAGCAACTGTATCAGGAGGTTGATCAATATCTGAAGCTTTACATTTTAAAGGTTTAATTTTTAAATTACCAAAGTATTTTTCTTCACCTAATTTTATGCTTAATGTAGAAGTTTTTGCTGTAATTTTGTCTAGAGCTTTTATTTCAACAGTAATAATTCCGCTATCTGATTTTTTGGGCTCTTCATATTTTACTTTTTGTAATATTTGTTGACTAGTATTATCTTCGTCTATGAATTCTTCTTCTTCGTATGTAGACGGTAACTCATTTAAATCATCAATTTCTATATTAGATATGGTTTCACTAAAAGATTGGTTTAAGTTAAAAAAAAAATAAATTAATAAATAAATACTATACTTTCCAAGTTTCATATTTTTTTTTGATATTTTTTCTTTCAATTATTTTTTTTGGTCTGTAAGCTTTATTTGTTCCTGTTAAATTAGGTACATGTCTCTTTTCCCAAGAATATTTTTTTTGATTGGAATTTGGCAGTTTATTGCTTGTGAAATGAATCCAAGAATACCAATTTGGTGGAATATTGGATGCTTCAACAACATCTTTATATATCACCCATCTCTTGCCAGATTTACTTGTGTAATACTTGTTGCCAAATTCATCAGTTCCTTTTAGTTTGCCTGAAAAAAAAGTGAGAATCATTGTTCCTATTGTCTGCCGATTCCACCATGTAAATATTTGTTTTAAAAAGTTCATAAAAAAAATTAGAACTATAGATTATTATATTGTCTATAAAAAATAATTTTTAACACAATTGTTGATTGTATAAAAAAAATTAGACTTAATTGTGAATTGTTATATACTATGAATTAAGTCCTTTTTATAAAAAAAACTTAATTCGAGGCATAGAGATATGGCAAAATACTTAGTCGAAAGCTATTATACATGTAATTTTAAAGTCAAACATTATCTGGATGAGTTAAATGAAGATCAACTTTCAAAACTAGATCAACGAGAAGATGGCAAGTTTGAAATTATCGAAGTTACATTAGATACTAGGAAAACAAAAAATTTAGGGAACAAAAATAAAGCAAATATAAACACTTTATCTAATAGTAAATCTTTAGAAGTTCCTAATACAGTTCAAAAAAAATTAAGTGAAAAATTATCAGAAAAAAATAATGAGAAAATAAATTTACAGATTAATGAAAAATCATATCCTAGAATTAAAATGCCAGACAGAAGAAAAGGGTATATTCAAAAAGTTACCATTGGTAATCACAAGGTATATTTACATACTGGAGAATATAACGATGGTAAGTTGGGTGAAATATTTATTGATACAAGTAAAGAAGGTGAATTGGTTAAAGCTTTAATGAATAACTTTGCTATAGCAATTTCATTGGGTTTACAATATGGAGTTCCACTTGACGAGTTTGTCAATGCCTATTTAGGAACAAAATTTGAGCCCTCAGGTAAAATTGATGGTAATGATAGGATTTTAAGTGCATCCTCTATTTTAGATTATATATTTAGAGAGCTTGCGATATCATACTTGGGTAGAGAAGACTTGGCTCATACACCATCATTAATACCTCAAGAAAGTAATAGAGAAATTAATAAAGAAGAAGATACGATATTTTTAAAATTAGTTAGAGATATTACTAGTAAAGGTTTTGTAAGAAGTAATTATAAAAAAAAACTAATTGATCTCACTGATGTAAGAATTAATTTAAAAAGTAAAAAATAATAAAATTAATTTTTGTTTTTTTTGACCGTCTTTATATTTAGTTCTTTCAGTTGTTTATCCGTTGCTTCGGATGGGGCATTCATTAACAGATCTTGGGCATTTTGATTTAGTGGAAACAAGGTTATTTCTCTTATATTTTCTACATTCGCTAATAACATTACTATCCTATCTATGCCTGGAGCCATTCCGCCATGTGGTGGAGCCCCGTAAGATAAAGCTTTAATCATTCCTCCAAATTTTTTATCAACATCCTTTTTTAAATATCCAACTTTCGAAAATACTTTATAGAACATTTTTGGAAGATGATTTCTAATAGCACCTGAGGATAACTCAATACCATTGCATACCAAATCATATTGTTCTGCAAGAATTTTAAGAGGATCTATTTTATCAAACTCCTCGTAGCTTACTTTTGGCATAGAAAATGGATTATGGCTAAAATCAATTTTTTTTTCTTCTTCGTTAAACTGATATAATGGATAATCTATAATCCAACAAAATTGAAATTGATTTTCTTGTATTAAATCTAAATCTTTAGCTATTTTTTGTCTTGCTAAACCTGAAATTTTTTCAGCTATTTGTTTTTTTTCACAAGAAAAAAATACAGCATCACCATCTTTGAGATTACATATTTTAGCTATTTTATTTATTCCGTTATCAGAAAAAAATTTTGCAATAGGTCCAGACCCTGTAAGTTTATCTTTAGCTTTTATTATTGATAAATAAGCAAGTCCATTAGCACCTTCTGCTTTTGCCCATTCATTTAAACTATCATAAAAACTTCTCGATTTTTTAATAGTATTGGGAGCAGGAATTGCTCTTACAATTGCACCTTTATTAATCTGTTTTTTGAATATATTCAATTTAATTTCAACAGAATTAAATATCTCGGTAACATCTGAAATTTTTAAAGGATTTCTTAAATCTGGTTTGTCAGTTCCATATCGTAACATTGAATCATGAAATGAAATTTTTTTAAATGGATAATCTGAAACTTTTTTTTCACCTCCAAATTTACTGAACAATTCATAAAATAGTGGTTCTGTAACTGAAAAAATATCTTCTTTCTCAACAAACGACATTTCCATATCTAATTGATAGTGTTCCCCAGGACTCCTGTCTGCCCTTCCATCTTCATCTCTAAAACATGGTGCAATTTGAAAATATTTATCAAACCCAGCTACCATAATCATTTGTTTAAATTGTTGAGGAGCTTGTGGTAATGCATAAAATTTTCCAGGATTGAGTCGGCTTGGTACTAAAAAATCTCTAGCACCCTCTGGGCTAGATGCAGTTAAAATAGGTGTTTGAAATTCATTAAATCCCAACTCTGTCATCTTTTTTCTAATAAAAGAAATTACTTTCGATCTTAAAATAATATTTTCATGCATTGTTTGTCTTCTGAGGTCCAAAAATCTATATTTTAGTCTTATATCTTCTGGATAATCTTGTTCTCCAAAAACTGGCATCGGTAATTCTTGCGCTTTGGATAAAATCTCTAACTCTTTAAACTCAACTTCTATCTCTCCTGTGGGTAAATCTTTATTGATAGTTTCTGGAGTTCTTTTTAAAACTTTTCCTGTTATAGAAATTACAGAATCTGGCTTAATTTTTTCTAAAATTTTAAAATTTTTATTTGTATTCTCAATTACGCATTGCGTAATTCCATAGTGATCTCTAAGATCAATAAACAGCAAGTTTCCATGATCTCTTTTTCTATGCACCCAACCTGACAATTTTACAGTAGTACTTTCATGACTCAGTCGAAGTTCTAAACAATTATGTGTTCTATATTTATGCAATTTTTTACCTTATTTTTCTAATGCCTCTTTTATGGTTGCTAAATTAATTGGTTTACCTTTTTTTAAACTAAGTTTATCTATTTTATGAATAAATAAAAATATTTTTTCATATGATCGATCGATTCTTTTAATAATATATTCAATTAACTTTTTATCAATATTTATTTGTCTATCAGATAGATACTTGATCAACAGTGCAAAAATTAAATTATCATCAGGATTTTTGATTCCAATTATTAAACAATTTCTAATTCTTGAAATAAGATCAGGTAGTTTAAAATTAAATTTATTTAATGGTTCCAAAGAAGTTATCAGTAAATATTTATTTTCCTGTTCTATTATATTTAATACTGTGTATAACAAATTTTCTGAAAAATTTTCATCTAAGTCTTCAATAATTAGAGCCTGCTTAGTTTTAAGATTTTGAATCGTCTTATCTGAACATTCTTCAGAAAAAACTTTTATACAAGTAGTTTTTTTCTCAAAAATTGAAGCTAAATGAGATTTGCCTGAAAATTTTTTTCCATATAGATTAATTGTTTTTTTAATCCATTTTGGCCAACAATTAATTAAATTATATGCATCTTGATTACTGGAAGATAAATAATAATCTTGAACTAAATAATTTTTATTAAATTTAAAGTCAAATAATATTTGATTTTTATTATTCATTGGATTACCCAACGGCTTTCATCATTAACTATTTCGAAACCATAAATAGAAAATTGTTTTATTAATTTATTAGGATCCGTATTATAAATAATTTCATAAACTGTTTTGTTTAAATCAAATTTTTTAATTGAAAAAGAGCTTATATCATCAATTTTAGCTAGAGTATTTTCAAATTTAGAAATTTTATTTGCATCATTACTATTTAAAATTAAATTTATTGATAATTTAATAGAAGTATTTATTTCATTAAAATCTTTCCATATATCATTTAAATGTACTTTTGCTTTTTTAATTATAGTTGCTATTGATTCTTCATTTTTAATATCCACATCATAAAAAATTAAGTTTGAATTTTTTTTATATTCTTCAAATTTAATTTTAGAAAAGAAATTCAATTTTTTTTTTTCTAGGTATATTAAACTTAAAATATAGTTTTCTGTGTTATACTTTTTAGCAATCTGAATTATATCTAAATTTTCTAAGTTTTTTTGAGAATTAATCAATTTTAAAATTTCATCTAAGTCTTCTAGAGGCTTAATATAATTTATCAATCCGCTTGGATCTTTATTAACTAGCCAATATTTATAGAAAATATTTTCATTAAAAAGGTATAAATTCTCTTGTTCAATAAAAATAGGTAAAAATAAAACTGATATTTGTTTTGGGTTTGAATAAAATAAGTTTTTTTTTTCTAAAAAAAATTTTATTTTTTTTTTATTAAAATATACATCAAAATTTGCATAGTATTTACTTTCTCTAAAAATTTCATTTTTAATTTTAAAATTTTCGACCAAAGTTTTTATTTCCTTTATATTAACATTTTTTATTTTCTTGATATCCGAGGAATTTAGAATTTGACTTAATAATCTATAAAATGCTTTTTTAAATGCAGCATCAATAATCTTATTTCTTGAAAATTCTAAATCTATTTTTTTAGAAATTTCTAATTTTTCTACTGCCAATATATGATTTGATGCTAGCGAATGATCTGATGAAGTAACAGATAGAAATGTTAAAATAAAAATAATATAGATTGTTTTTTTAAGTGTATTTAAAAAAGAAATAAACATTTTCTAATAATAGTAAAAAAAGAATACTTTACCTATAAAAAAAGTGAAGAAAGCGCTTCAAATACTGATGAGTTTATAAAATATATATCTGAATTAATTAAAAAAAAAATCTATTTCTGCTTTAGCATTTTCGGGACTGTCTGATCCATGAACTGAATTTTTATCAATAGAAATTCCATAAAGTTTTCTAATTGTACCATCTTTTGCTTTTTTAGGATTTGTAGCACCCATTAGGCCTCTGTTTTTTTGAATAGCATTTTCACCATCTAAAATTATTACAATTATTGGTCCAGAAGAAAGGTAAGTACATAATTTCTCATAAAATGGTTTTGTTTGGTGTACCTTATAAAACTTCTCTGCCTCTTCTTTGCTTATTTGTATTTTTTTGCTATCAACAATATTCAATTGATTATCTAAGAAAATTTTTTTTATTTTTATCTCTAGTTCTCTTTCAACTGCATCTGGTTTAATAATTGACAATGTCCTTTCTAATGAATTGTTATTCATAATGTTCCTCTATTAACTTATTGAGTAAACGAACTCCAAAACCAGTTGCACCTTTTGGATTTAGATTTGAAGCTTTTTTTGAAAATGCCATCCCAGCAATATCTAAATGTACCCATGGAGTTTTATTGATTATAAATCTTTGTAAAAATTGAGCAGCAGTAATAGAGCCTGCCCCACCTGAATAATTAATATTTTGTACATCAGCAACTGTGGAATCCATTAATTGATTATAATTTTCATTTAAAGGTAATCTCCAAACTTTTTCTCCAATCTTTTTACTTACCTCAAAAATTTTATTTGACAGATCATCATTATTAGAAAACAATCCTGCATATTCTTCACCCAAAGATACGATGATCGCTCCGGTAAGGGTAGCTAAATCAATTATAAATTTAGGTTTAAATTTTTTTTCTGCAAAACTAAGAGCATCGGACAATACCAATCTTCCTTCTGCGTCAGTATTTAAAACTTCGATTGTTTTACCAGAATAGGATTTTACAATGTCACCTGGCCTTTGAGCGTTTCCACCTGGCATGTTTTCAACAAGACCAACTACTCCAACTACATTTACTTTTGCTTTTCTTAAAGCCAGAGTTTTGAGTAATCCAACCACAACAGCAGAACCGGCCATATCATATTTCATTTCTTCCATAAATCTAGCAGGTTTTAAGGAAATTCCCCCTGTATCAAAACAAACTCCTTTTCCAACAAATGCCAAGGGTTTATCTTTTGATTTTTTGTTTCCTCTCCATTCCATAGTAACCAGAAATGATTCATTAATGCTTCCTTGACCTACTCCTAAAAGAGCATGCATTCCTAACTTTTTCATTTTTGACTCGTTGTAAATTTGAATCTTTAAACCCAAAGAAGAAAGTTTTTTTATAATTTCGACATATTTTTTTGGATACAAAATATTTGGAGGTTCGGAAACTAAGTCTCTTGTTTGAAAAACTCCAGATTCTATTGCTTTATATCTAAAGTAATTATTATTTAGTAAAGTTTTTTCAGAAGATATTATTTTTAATAAAAAATAAAAAATATTTTTATTTTGTGTTTTATACTTATCAAAAGAATATGATTTTAAGTTAAATCCATGAATGAAATTTAAAATTAACTCAGTATTTTTTTTATCAAATTTAAAAGATTTGAGCGTGTCTGCATACAAATTTACTTTATCTATCTTGTTTGTTTTTATAAAAGAATAAAAGTTTGCTCCCAATTCTTCAAAATTATTTGAAACCAACTTCTTTTTTACTATAATAAATAAAACTTTATTTTCTTCTGAAATATCAAAACTTATTATTTTTTCTTTTTTTTTTTTGAATTTTAAATGTTTCAAATAAACTTGAATTTTATTTAAAATTTGAACAGAAAAGGTTTTGCTTTTTGCTTTAAAATCTAAATTTTCATTGAGAAAAAAAGTTAATGTTTCTCCTTGTTTAAAATCGATTTTGTTATCAAAAATAATAGTATTTTTCATATTTTCTTGTTACAGTTGAATTAAATTAACATATATATTAAATCAACCATAATGAGAAATACAATTTATAGATATTTTTTTAAAGAATTTATTTCTTTATTTTTCTTAATATTAATATCAATAGGTACAATTGTTTGGGTTGTTCAAGCTGTAAATTATCTGGATTTTGTTACCGAGGACGGTCATTCTTTTGGTGTTTATTTTACATTTTCAATTTTAAACATACCTAAAGTTCTAAATAGATTAATTCCATTTGTTTTTTTGATTAGTTTACTAGTTACAATATTGCAGTTTGAAAAAAATAATGAATTATTAATTTTTTGGACATCTGGTTTAAATAAAATTAAACTCGTAAATTTAGCTTTTAAAATTTCAATTTTAATTACATTATTTCAATTCTTTTTATCACTTGTTGCAACTCATTCATCTCTAAATCTTGCAAGATCTATTTTAAAATCATCTGGCATAAGTCTTTTTCCCTCTTTAGTGAAAGAAAAAAAATTTAATGATACAGTTAAAGGGTTAACTGTATTCGTTGAAAAGAAAAAAAGTAGTGGAGAAATGTTAAATATTTTTTTAAGAGACGACACATCAAGTGCCGAAAAATCAAAAACAATCATTGCTAAAAGAGGATACATTATAAATAGAAATGAACAAAATTTTTTAGTTTTATTCGATGGTTCAATCCAGACAGAGAAAAAAAATAATAAAATTAATTTTTTAAATTTTGACAAAACAGAAATTAATCTATCCTCATTCTCTACTAAAACTACAACTTTTCCAAAAATACAGGAAAGAGATACTCTTAGTTTATTAAATTGCATTAAACCTTTTTTAGATGAAGGCAAAGCTAGTCTTAATGAATTTCAATGTAGAGCTAGATTAGATGACATTACAGCTGAACTAAATAGAAGATTGGGGATGCCTCTTTACATTCCATTCATATCCATAATTATTTGTTATTTGTTATCCTCAGGAAAAGAAAATAAATATTTTTTTTTTAAAAAATATATTGTTTTTTTATCGGCATTTATTGTCTTGGTACTTGCAGAAATCATGGTTAGATACTCTGGACAATCTACCTTAAATTCAATTATTTATTATTTTTTGCCCCCTTCATTAATATTATTTAATTACCTAATTTTAATTAGGATATTTAAATATGAAAATCTAGGTCAATAAAATGTTTAGATTTAATATATTTAGAAAATATTTTTTTATTGAATACTCTAAAATCGTATTGAATGTTACTTTGGCTTTTTTGGCTTTGGGAATTGTTCTTAATATATTTGAAGAAGTAAACTTTTTTAAGGATCATGCGGTTGGATTTTTATTACCTTTATCATTAACTTTTTTAAAGGTACCCTCAATAATATATAAACTATTCCCATTTATTTTTTTAATCTCATCAATCATATTATTTTTAAATTTTGTTCAATCAGAAGAAGTAATTGCTATAAAGATAGCTGGCATATCAAATTTCAGAATTATCTTCTTTCCAGCCATAATATCATTAATTTTTGGCATAATTATTGTAACAGGCATAAATACGGTAACAGCAAAACTAACACACAAATATTTAGATATAAAAAATGAATATACTCAAGATAATGATTATTTGGCTGCACTTACAGAAAATGGTATTTGGATAAAAGACAAAATCGAAGGAAATACAAATATAATTAGAGCAAAAAAATTAAGTCAAAATGATTTGATAGATGTTTCTATCTATAAATTTGATGAAAACAATAAGCCTCAAGTAAGAATCGAAGCACGTAAAGCTGACGTCAGTAGCAATGAATGGCAATTAAGTGATGCAATAATTTATTACGGAGTTACTAACAATCTTTCTACCTATCTTGCGAGTCATTCTTTTGTAAGTAACTTTGAAATTAACAGCATAAAAAACATTTTTTCTAATTTGGATGCTATATCTTTTTGGGAACTGAACAAATTAAAAGAAAATTACAAATACTTAGGTTATTCCACTAAAGAAATTGAAAGTGAATTCCAAAGAGCTTTGTCCTTTCCTCTTTTTTTAATGTCCATGACCTTTCTTGCTGGTGCTGTTGTAATGAATGTAAAATACAGGGGAAATTATATAGCTTATGTTGTTATTGCTATGATTCTTTCGGTTATCATTTTTTATCTTAATGACTTCTCTAGAGCGCTGGGAGAAACGGAACAAATATCATTAATAATGTCGGTTTGGACTCCTCTAATTATAGTTTTGATTATTAGTTCTATAGGAATGATTCATGTTAATGAAAAATAATAAAAATATATTATTATATTTGATACTAATTTTTTTTTCTTTAACTCAAAGCTTAGCTGCTGATGAATTTGATATTACTGCTTTAAATATAAAATTATTTCAAGATAGTGAAAAAATTCTAGCAGAAGGTAATGTTCTTATTGTAGGACAAGATGGAATTACTATCGAAGCTGAAAGTGCAACTTATGATAAGAAAGAAAATATTATAGATGCAAAAAAATCTGTCAAAATCACTGACACAAAAACAAATGATGAGATCAAATCGGACAAGATTCGATATTCAAAAAAC
>Ga0208879_1003810_pt1 | contig 12083 bp, 10 predicted proteins | sample Knorr_S15_td_Bot_FD_185605 | JGI IMG/M metagenome (GOLD analysis project Ga0208879, IMG submission 185605) | Marine microbial communities from Southern Atlantic Ocean transect - Knorr_S15_td_Bottom_ad_5009_LV_A (SPAdes) (version 2) | ecosystem: Environmental > Aquatic > Marine > Oceanic | place...
ACACGGCCGGGGACGCCGTATATTCGGTCGCTATCTCGTCGAACGGCCAGTTCATCGTCGCAGGGTCCCTGGACAACAGCGTCTACCTCTTCAGCAAGGAAAGTAGCACCCCCCTCTGGAGCTACACCACCGGAAACCGGGTATGGTCGGTCGCCATCTCGGAGGACGGCGAGACCATCGCTGTAGGTTCCTGGGACAACAAGGTCTATCTCTTCGACAAGGATAGTGGTACCCCTCTCTGGAGCCACACCACCAGTAATTTCGTGTTCTCGGTCGACATCTCGGCCGATGGTGAGATGATCGCCGCCGGCTCTGACAAGGTCTATCTCTTTGACAGGAACAGCAGCACCCCTCGCTGGAGCTACTCTACCGGGGATACGGTGAGGGCGGTCGCCATTTCGGAGGACTTCTTTGGTCAACAAGGATATCATCTTGCCGCCGGCTCCTGGAACGGCAAGGTCTACCTCTTCCACAATAACAATAGTTCCCCGATCTGGAACCATACCACTGGGGATTCGATCTACTCGGTCGCTATCACGGATGACAGCGGATATGTCGCCGCAGGATCCAAGGATTACAGTGTCCATCTCCTCGACGGGGACGGTACGGCCCTCTGGAGTTACGCTACCGGAGGTACCGTCTTGTCATTGGACTTCTCGGTCGATGGTGAGGAGCTCGCTGTCGGTTCCGACAAGGTCTATCTGTTCGACAAGGACAGTGACACCCCTCTCTGGAGCTACACCACCGGGGATTCCGTGAAGTCGGTCGGGATCTCGGCGGACGGCGAGGATATCGTTGCCGGCTCCTATGACGACCAGGTCTATCTCTTCAACAGGGATGTGCCCCCGACCGCCCAGATCGATTCCATCGAACCAACTACTATCCGGTTCGATGAGGAGGTTACCTTCACTGGTTCCGGGTCAGGGGTCGGTGTCTCCATCGTAGCCTATGAATGGACCTCATCCCTGGACGGGATCCTGGGTGAAGAAGCGGAGCTCAGTGTCACCGGATTCAGTGGCGGAGAACACACCATCTCCTTCCGGGTACAGGATGAGAACGGGGAATGGTCCGGGTGGGATACGGCCATGCTGACCGTGATCCCCAATACACTTCCGGTCGCGACCATTGATTCGATCACTCCCTCATCAGCCAGGTTCAAGAACGAGATCGTCACTTTCGACGGCTCCGGTTCGGACGATGATGGTACCATAACGGGATACGAATGGAACTCTTCCCTGGATGGGATCCTGTCGACTGAGGAAGATCCCAGTGACTCGGGTTTCACCCCCGGTACCCACACCATCTCCTTCCGGGTACAGGACAATGACGGAGGATGGTCTGACTGGGACACTGCAACGCTGGTGATCCATCCCAATACGCTTCCGGTCGCGATGATCGATTCCATCAGCCCTTCACCGGTCGAGGAAGGAATAACCGTCTCTTTCCGCGGCTCCGGAACGGATGATGACGGTACCATCGCGGGATACGAATGGAACTCTTCCCTGGATGGGATCCTGGGCAACGAGGAGGATTTCGATGGCACGGGTTTCAGTGCCGGCACCCACACCATCTCCTTCCGGGTACAGGACAATAACGGAGGATGGTCCGACTGGGACTCCTCGACGCTGGTCGTCAGTCTCAACACCCCTCCGGTCGGGGCTATTGGATCCATTTCACCTTCACCGGTCGAGGAAGGGGCGATCGCCTCCTTCACCGGCAGCGGGTCGGACAGTGAGGGGTCGATCGTGGCCTATCGCTGGAGTTCATCACTTGACGGCGAGCTGAGTACCGAGAAGGATTTTGGCAGCAACACCCTCTCCCTGGGAGCCCATACCGTGACCTTCCAGGTACAGGATAACGCCGGAGCGTGGAGCGATGAGGATTCCAGGACCCTGGTGGTTGGCATTGCACCGGTCGCCAAGGCAGGCGATGATGTCGAGGTCAAGTCGAAAACAGAGGTCCAGTTCATCGGCCTGGGCAATGATGATGGTACCATCGTCAATTACGAATGGGACTTCGATGGCGATGGAAGTTATGACTGGTCATCGGAACGGCACGGGATCACCACCACCATCTACTACCAGGCAGGGTCCTACACGGCGGTTCTTCGCCTGACGGACGATGATGGCTTCATATCCACTGATTCCCGCATCATAACCGTCACCAAGCCTGAAACGGAAGAGGATGAAAGCGGACTTCCTGCAATATCCCTGATTCCTGCCTTGATATCAATAGGACTGATTGCAATATCCCGTAGGAAATAACTGCCTTAAGACGCAGTTATAGGATCTATAGTAGACCCACCAAAGAACAAAACAACCACAGTATTAAATTAAACAAAGGCGTCAGGGGGTTTATCTTGACTACAAGGCAAAAAGACATTTAATGTAGCTAGGTTGGGAGATTATGAGCGTACTTGGAATGACTTGCCTGCTAGCTGTTGGAGGAATGTCGTTGGACGACATTTGCCCTAATAGTATATGGAATGATATATTATTGGTAGTTGGTGGCCTTGCCATTGGTTATGTGGTAGCCGCTTACCGATTTAGAAACGAGTTCGAGGAAGACACACAATCCCCTGGTACCGAAGGCAAAGGGAAGATAACTGAAGTCGAGGAGGACGAACACCTGAGAGAACTTGCCTTACCACAAGAAACTGAAGAAGATTGAAAAGACTGGGGAAAAAAAGACTGAGGTCCGGATAGAAAAAATTATTAATGTAGGGTACAACTGAGTGATTATGGCAAGGTAGTAGATGGCGTTTAGGATAATAGATTCTGTAACAGGTAAAGTAATAATGGATGCTGCGGATATTGCGAAATTGATTGAAACGATAGAGAAACTGGGCGACCAATATGTAGTCAAGCAGTTAGATATTACTTAAAAGATATGGGAAAAGATTTAGAAAGTCACTGAGGGGTCCGGAACTCTCAGACAAAGACAAGTCGGATGAGGAAGCCTGAGTACCGTTTCAATGGCCACAAATATTTATTACATTCGACTTCTGCCATTGACTATGCGTATTCTTTCTCTCTTGATTTTAGGAACTGGCTTGCTCTTTGTTCTTGGAAGTGCCGAGGCGCCTGACCCAAACAGTTAATTGGACTGGAAAACAATTCTGAAGCAATGATTAACCGAAGGGCTGCTAGAAATTGGTGGGACCTTTCCCGTGGAGGTAATGTTGTACTGGGCATCATGACTATCTCATTAGGGGCCCTGATCGCGGGAGTAGGTTACCAGGAAGGTGGGCTGCCCCTGGCATTACACGCCTTCTGCATCGGAGCCTTTATCGCCGGCTGGTTCGCGATCAATGACCTGCTGGATATCGAGGTCGACCGGATCAACCATCCCGGAAGGCCTTTGCCATCCGAGAATATAGCTGAGACCGCCGCCAGGAAATACGGACACCGGATGATGATCCTGTCAGCTATAACACTGATCGGAATAATCATCTATGATGAGAGAAATACAGGAAAATTCACATGGGTCGATTCGGCCATCGTGTGGCTGGTCGCCCTGGTTATGATGATCGCCTATGAACTGGACGGTAAACCGTTCAATCCCTGCCTGAAAAAGAGAATGTTATGGGGAAATCTGATTATTGCAGGGACCGTATTCATAACCATCCTGTTCGGGGCAGCAGCCATCGACCATGCAACCGACCCTGTACTCTGGATGGTGGCTGCCGGTGCCATGGTCCTGATCATGGCCCGTGAGGTCAGCATGGATATTCACGATCATGAGGGTGATTTTGACCGGACAACGCTGGCCAGGGTCGCAGGAGTGGAAAATGCCCGCAAGACCGTCTGGATCCTGGCCTTTTCCTCATTCCTATTGATGACGCTCCCCTTTGTCCTGGAACTCCTTCCTGCAAATATGGTGGTATTGATGCTACCCTCCTTCTTCTGTGCCCTCGCGGTCAAACCTTTCCTTACCAAGGAAAAAGATGCCGAAGTAGCCAGTCTCTTGAGAGGAGCCATGATCTTTGGATTGCTGGGCCTGGCCAGCTGTGGCATAATTATAAACGGCTGAATCAGGCAGAGACACTATTCAACAGTAGAAGATTTCTTTGGTACCCTTTTTGGTGGTCACGCAGATTTTCTTCGAACTTTGTTTTATCAATTCTTCATAAAACCTGCCTTTGAATCCCAATTTTTTGGACAAAGTTTTGGACCATCCTTTTGGCCATGATTTAGGATATGTGGATAGGTCCAGTCCAAGAATCGCGCTACCAACAATTCGGTGAAAATGAGCTGTTCCGGCTCTTTTACCGTTGGAAAGAGCCTGATTCGTGACGGCTTGAAGAATTTCCCGATTAGTTTGGTTATTGGGCATAAGTTCTCTAACCATTTGTTGCAGTTCTTCTACCTCTTCACGCAATTGTTCAAACTTTGAAAATGGAACAAAATCCGGTGGGGTTTCTTGGATTGATTTCTTTTTCATCAAACCGGGAAGAATAAATTTATCACTGATGAATTGGTGCCCCCTGAGGGTTCTAGCCTCAATATCCTTCCAGTCTTTTTCCGGATATTTGCCCAGTTCCTCCTTGAATTTATCATGAGTCACAATTATGGCATTTTCCTTTAATGCAAAATCAATCCAGTAAATGTCTTCTTTCTTGACCGAAATCAGAACCACCTTTCTATCACGAATTAGGCGTTCCAGAATATCCAAATCACCCATATATGGCGAATCTGAATCTGCAAGATCCTTGGCCCAGAGATATGTTCCTGTTTTTAAAAAAGCAATAGTGGGCCAACCGAGTTCTTCGCAGTGGCTGATTGCGCCCTCCAACCTTTCAGGCCGTATCTGCGTGATTTGATTCCCCTCATTGTCCTTTTTTACTATTCCAGTATCATTATGGATTATATTTGCGCCATCAAGGACGACTTTTTCATATTCATCTGCCATTCTTTTGCCTCCCCTTTCCAGTTCGCCAAGCGACATGGGTTTTATGTGGTTTGTCTCAAAGGGTAATGACTCATGGACCATCTTGTCGAGCACCCGGAGATTGGCGCAATTCGATATCAGCGCAGCAAAGGAAGGCGTATCGGAATCTCGATCAAAACGGAATTCGTAAGGGTCTCCGTGCCCAGACGCCAATCATTCAAGAACGCCCAGAAATTCGTGGAATCGCAGATAGGGTGGATCAAGAAAAGAATCTCGGAAATGAATCTCCGGATCGAGAAATCTAGGGTTCTACCGGAGATTGACCGGGAAGATGCCCGCAGGATCCTGAACCAGAGACTGACAGAATTCGCGGCCGAGCACGATTTCGAATACGGAAAGGTCTCGATTCGCAAGCAGAAGACCCGATGGGGCAGTTGTTCTTCCCATAACAATATCAGCCTCAACCAGAGTCTATTACATTTGCCGGATGACCTGATCGATTATGTCCTACTGCATGAACTGACCCATACGCGAGTCAAGAATCATAGTCCAAGCTTCTGGGATGAACTGGAAACTGTCTGTCCTGATGCCAAGGAAAAGCGAAGGCTGTTGAAGACCTATAGTCATTGCCTGGTCTGACCTCTTTCATTTAAATACTAATCATCGGGTATCAGCCCTCATCATCAAGATGCAAATATCCTGAATTAGAAGTATAGATTCTTATTTAACTTACAACCCAATCTTTGATAAGGCCCCACTCAGAATAGAAGATGTGGGAGTCATTACTACCAAGGGTTTGACCAAAAAATTTGGTGAATTAACCGCCGTTGATAATCTTGATTTAGATATTAAGGAAGGTGAAATCTTTGGATTATTGGGGCCAAATGGTGCCGGAAAAACAACTATTATTTCGATGTTAGCAACCTTATTGGATCCTACTTCTGGAACTGCTACCGTAGCTAATCAAGATATTTTAAAAAAACCATCTAAAGTAAGAGAACACATTGGAATTGTATTCCAAGATCCTTCTAGTGATGATATTTTAACAGGTAGAGAAAATTTGTATTTGCATGGATTGATGTATGGAGTTCCTCGCTCCATTATTCCTCAACGAATTGCTGATGCTTTTGACTTAATACAATTAACTGGAAGAGAGGATGATCTTGTCAAAACTTATTCAGGTGGAATGAGGCGTAGACTGGAATTGGCTCGTGGCCTTCTACACCATCCTGAAGTATTATTTTTAGATGAGCCTACGCTAGGTTTGGATCCGCAAACCCGCAAACGTATTTGGGAGCATATTGAAAAAATTGTTAAAGAACGAAAAGTAACCATTATTTTAACAACTCACTATATGGAAGAAGCTGATCGTTTATGCGATCGATTGGCCATTATTGATAATGGTAAAATTGTAGTCTTGGACACTCCGAATGCGCTCAAAGCTCAAGTCGGTGGCGATACTGTTCAAATGGAAGTCTCTGAACCTGAAAAAGCAGCTAAAGAACTTGAAAAATTGGATTGTGTTAGCCGTTGTGAAGCTCGAGAAAATCGATTAGATATTGCTGTTAAAGATGTGGCCCAAAATTTACCTAAAGTTTTTGCTGCAGCTGGTGAAATCTCCAATTTTAGTGTTCGAAATACAACCTTAGATGACGTATTCATGCATTATACTGGATATGATATCAGAGATGAAGGCGCCGAAGGGGCTGCTAAGCATATGCAAAGAGTGGCGGGAATAAAGAAATGAACCAATTGAATGGATTGTATGCTATTTGGCTTCGTGAAGTGAAAGTCTATTTTAGAGAATATTCTAGATTAATTGGTTCAATACTTACGCCATTACTATGGTTATTGATCTTGGGAAAAGGAATTGGAGCCTCAATTGATGAAAATGAAAGTTTTGCAGGAGTACCATATGAACAATTTATTTTCCCGGGGATCTTAACTATGACTGTTTTATTCCAATCCGTTTTCTATGGATTGTATATTGTTTGGGATCGAAAAATTGATTTTCTAAAAGAAGTTTTAGCAGCCCCTCTCAATCGCTCAACTGTATTTCTTGGAAAATGCTTAGGTGGAGTTACCGATTCAATGATTCAAGTAACAATCATTATGGTATTGGGTTTCTTTATTTTCCCTGATCTTGAATATACTTTGCAGAGCCTTATGCTCGTTTATCTTTACTTGTTTTTGTTAGCTGTTATTATGACCTCTTTGGGACTCATAATTGGATCTAGGATGGATTCTCCAGAGGGATTCTCTCTGATTACCAGCTTAGTTGTATTCCCTATGTATTTCCTAAGTGGTGCTTTATTCCTGAAGAAAAATTTAATCGATGAAGCTCCACTGATTTACTGGATAACGGCTATCAATCCAGCAAGTTATGCTGTTGATGCAATCCGATATACGCTGATTCCAGAAGAGATATTTCTTGAATATGGATTATCACGTGATTTGGCTGTTTTAATTGGTTTTTGTGTCTTTCTGCTTGCCCTTGGAACTCAATCTTTCAAAACAATGAAACTGTAAACTCTCCAATGTTTAAGTTTAATTAAGCCTAATTTGTTCTATTAATCATGACTAAGACGGCACTTGTGACTGGAGCTTCTTCGGGAATTGGAAGAGGAATTGCAATTAAATTTGGAGAAGAAGGATGGGAAGTTACCTTGGTGGCTCGTCGAAAAGAGAAACTAGATTCTGTTGCTGAAGAAGTAGAAACAGCTGGGGGCAAGGCCCATGTCTTTGCTACTGATTTAACTGTTAAAGGAAATCCAAATAATGCAATCGAATTTGCCATCAAAAGGATGGGTAAGATTGGTACCTTAGTGAATAATGCAGGTCTTGGTCGTTTCGAAATGGTTCCAGAAATTAAAGATGAATCTTTCCAAGAACAATTCCAACTCAATGTTTGGGCTTGTATGGCGATGGTGAGATCTGCCGTACCACACTTCCAGAAAAATGGCGGAGGCCAAATCATCAATATTGGTTCAATCGTCGGTTATCTTGGAATCTCTAAAGGTTCCATCTATTCGAGTACTAAATGGGCTCTGAGAGGTCTTAATGAAAGTTGGAGAGAAGAATTGTATCCTGACAATATCAAAGTCTGTTACGTAGGGCCCGGTTTCGTACTTACTGAATTCAATGGAAGAAAAGAAGGCGGTACTTCCGAAGAACAGGAATGGGCGATGGTCCCTGGAGATGTAGCTCATGCCGTTTATTGTGTAGCTACGCAAGGTCCTAACAGCGATATCAAAGAGATATCAATCCAAGTTTTAGATCGTAGCTGATTTATTACTTTTAGAGTAGTTTAATTTATTTAAATACTAATCGTCAGAGTTTGAATAATCACAACCCCGAGAATGAATACAGGTTTGTTGCAAGAAGGATTACAGCAATAACTACCATAATGGCCGGATACATCTTTGTCAGGAAGAAATCGGCATCTGTCACTTCCTCACCCATGATAGTCATACCATCCTCGCCACCCTCAGCCCTGAGACGTGCATAGGACGCTACCACCAGGAACCATACTAAGGTCGTGATCACGGCATTCTGTGTGAATGCGGCCTTGTTCCCGGCAGTTTCCCAGTCAGCTTCATCGAAGAAGATAACTCCCATTATACTGGCCAGTGCAAAAGCACCGAGTCCGAACATGGATACGTGCATGATCGGCCACTTGCCCTGAGGGCCGGTCCTCAGGATATTCACCGCATAGAGAACATACGGTATGAACAGACTTCCAAGAACTTTTATGAGGATCGGATTGGGAGCGGTGGGCTCGGCGGCGTAATAGTCGCCCTCATAGCCTGTCAGAGGCAGGAAGGTGGAGTCCGAGCGCCCCAGATAACCCTCTGCAAAGAAAAGATTGTTGATCGTGAAGGCCACGCCTATAAACACAGCCAGGCCCAGCATTGCGGCGGCCATTGTGTCCTTGACCTGAAGCCCGTTGAACTCGAAATTGAGGCCTTCATTGACGCCTTCCTCCATCAGGAAATAATAGGCCATACCATACAATAGGGTCCCGATAGCTGTTGCGATCATCGGATTGCTGTTCGGTGATTCATAATCTCCCGTAATGGCCAATACCCATAGCAGGACGATGAAACCGGCAAGGCCCGGGAGCATCAGGCTCCACTTTCCCTTTGCCCCCTCATTCAGCAATAACATATTGCCCATGAAGAGACCCAGCATCAGGGTCCCGGCCAACTGGAGGACAGCAGCCCCACGGCCATAGGACGCATGATCTGCATCTGCTCCGTTTGTCAATATTGACGTGCAGCCTTCGCCATTTATGACGTAGCAATCCGCGAAGAAAATGAAGTTCACGGAATATACTAGCATTATGACCGACGAAAGGCCCAGACAGACCTTGGCCGGCATTCCTTTTATGCCATCGAACATGGTCTTGACTTGAATTATGGTACTTAATCGTTTTCCATAACCGATTTGGCAAAGAACAGGATGGAACAAAGCAGTCCCAGGGCACCCACGGGCCACCAGGGATTGACGCTTTCGGCTGCAATGGCGGCATCCACTGTATATCCCAGGATCGGGGCCATGATCATCGTGGCCACCCGGCGGGCCTGACTCTCGACTGAAAGCAACGAAGCTCCCTGGATCGCACTGCCATGGGTGTCGAAACGACTGATCAACACCGGCCTCCACAGATTATGCAATACGTTCAGCGCCACGAAGGCCATCACGGCTCCAATCAACAATCCTGTGAATCCTGAAATTGTCAATCCTGCAAAGACGAGTACCGAAATTCCCCATAGCCATCGTGCCGCGCGGTCCTCACTACCGGCCCGGTCACTTACCCGGTGGGAACGCCTGCTGGCAGCACCACTCAGCAGATGCAATACGATGTAGACCGGTCCGACCAGGAGGGCTGCCCGTTGCGTCTCTGACCAGTCCTCGAGAGGGATCCAGGAAACGGCCAGGGTCAATGCCAGGGCTGCCAGGACCGGCTGCAGGTAATCCTTGGTGGCGGCGAAGACGCCGTCGAAGCCCATCGATTCGAAGAACAAACGACGGAGACGGGGGCGCTGTACCGAATCCGATACTGTACGGCCAGCATGCCTTACCACCTCGGCCATCGACACCGCACCATCGGTCTCATCCAGATCCTTGGGATAACCGAGGAAATTGACGATGTTCAGTGCATAGGGGACTATCGCTGCCAGGAATATCCATTCGTAACTATCCGTGAACAGCACGATCGGTGCGGCCAGTGCCACCGAGACGGCCGAACCATACTTGCTCCAGGAACGTGTATATCCGTAGATCTTTACGCGCTCGTCCTCACGACCCTGGCTACGCAACCAGGCAAATATCATTGCCTTATGGGTGCCACTACGGAACGCCTCTCCCACACCGAAGAATACCATGCCGAGATACAACAGATTGATGTCAGACGCATACCCGAAGGTCGTGAACGCCACGATGTAAGCCCCAAACGACAGGATCATCGAGAATCTTCGGCTGATGACATCGGCCACGGCCCCGGACGGGATCTCAAGTAGATTGGTTGTCAACTCGCGCACCGCGATCAGGAGTCCGATATCCGTGAAGTCGAGTCCCTTTTCCAGGAATGCCAGGAACAGGAAAGGCTCGAAATAGCGCTGATTCTTAAGAAAACCGTACAGACTGAAACGGAAGATCATCGTGATCCCATTACTATTCTTTCTTGGTCTTTACACCTGCTGACGGCCGGGTTCCCTTCTCGGCCACGGAAACGGTTGAGACCCCAGGAGTTACTTCCGAACCGTGTTTGACCACCTCTACATGACCAGATTCCTTAGAGTACATTTGTTCAATATCTGCTTTCGAAGCGCCCACTTCGGTTAACTCTTTCAATTCATTCTTATCAAACCAGAAACTATTACAGGATCCACATGAATCAATTACTACTGACTTTAGATTCTTAGGTTTTTGTTTGGCCTTTTTAGTCGCTTTAGAAGCTAATTTCGATATGCCATATATGGCTAAAATAGGTAAAGTTACAATCATTGTCTCAAACCCCATGGAACCAAATCCACCTAGGCCCATCATTCCTTTGTCAAGGGTACTTGGGAGAAGATCTTTATCATAACTTAACTCAATTATCTGCATTTTCCTTGAACATGTTGGACAATTCATTCCTCCCTGTTTACCTGAATTCAGGAATTTTTCTAACTTATTTTTCTTAATTCCGCGGTTATTTATTTGAGCATTTATCTCATCGATGCTAAGATTGGTGCCTCCACATTTCTTACATCTGTAATGCTTTCTCAGATTAGTCAGTTTTCTTTGATTAGTGAGATTCCCACAACCTCGAGGACATAGATATTCTCTTTCAGGCTCCTTGGAGGTTCCTCCGACTTTAATGACGCGAGCCATTACTGCATATCAACTGTTTGTATTTAAGATGTCATAACCTGTTAAATACGGTGTATTGAAACAGATGCCGTGGCCCGGCGCGGAAAGAAGGACTTTTGCCTGAAATGTGATACTGCCGATCGTAAAAAAATAGGAAAAGGTAAGATTTGCAAAGTATGTGAAAGTGAATTAGCAGTAAATCCATACTTTGGAACCTGGAAACCTTATACCAAACTCCGCCCATTCGGAGAATTTAGACTCGCATTCATTGTATTCTTGCCATTATTCTTTATGGTTTCTTTCCTATTACAAATGATATCCTGGCAGGTGATGTTTCCTGTGAAGGAACCGCTTGTGGAGATCCTATAGTCGATGGCCTGTTTCTGATTATTGTTTGGGGTTTGATAACCGGCTTTCCAGCTGGAGTATGGGGGCTGGCCTATTGTCTAATCTCGTCTACAACCACCCAGGGTGGGCATGGCTTGAATGTCCTGAATGCGGCTACAAAGAAAAGAAAGGCCAAGGTACTGGAGGTGGAGAAAATTTCGGACAATTCCTATGGAATAGAGTCATGCCTGCTACATGTCCAAAATGCAAGCTTAAATTCGAAGTTGAAAATATGTCACAATGGGGCTGGCCCTACGATGATGAACCACATGAAGGAAAGATATATGGAGATCCTACAAAAATTAGAGTTAAACCCAAAATTCCCTTCAGATTCCTGAAATTTGTTATCAAAAAGAACGATTATTTTGAATCAAACCATTACGAACTAATCAAAGCTGGACCTATCGCAGCTATTGTGATTGGGGCTGCCTGGTTCTTGGGCATGTTGG
>Ga0208879_1003811_pt1 | contig 12081 bp, 14 predicted proteins | sample Knorr_S15_td_Bot_FD_185605 | JGI IMG/M metagenome (GOLD analysis project Ga0208879, IMG submission 185605) | Marine microbial communities from Southern Atlantic Ocean transect - Knorr_S15_td_Bottom_ad_5009_LV_A (SPAdes) (version 2) | ecosystem: Environmental > Aquatic > Marine > Oceanic | place...
AACCATCAAAATCAACTTCCTTTGGCGATGAGTACATCCAAGGTTCTACTTTTCCTTCAGCAGTTGTAAATATTTCTTCAATGGAATTTAGTTCGTTAGTATTTTTGTGGAAGGTGTCGTGATTGCCTATAATTATGTGAGTATCTATGCCTAGTTTCCATAATCGTTCAACAAAATTTGTGCGTAAGTCATTTAATATTTTGAAGTTAATAAATTTTCTGCGGTCTACAACATCGCCCAAATGAATGCACGTCTTGATGTTGTGCTCTTCCAAGTATGGGAAAAACACGGTATCATAAAACTTTCTAAAATAATTCAGGAATGTAAGAGAATCTCCGCGGGCTCCCCAGTGAGTATCCGTGATAAGAGCTATCTTCATAAAGCAGCGCTCATAAAAAGTTCTAAGTTTGATTCTGGTTTCTTAATGATCTTCTTTTTCCTGCTCTTTTCAAAATTATCTACAAATTCATCTACTGTTACTCTAAAGTCTGAATTTCTAAAATCAGAATTAACCTTATAATCTTCATCATAATTCATATATTCCACATATTCCGGGCTTATTTCATAGTTCTGCATGCTCTTATACTTTATATATAATTGCTTCTTTTCTTTCTGTATTCTTCTGATAAAAGCATAATATATTATCTGGGTAAAATATGCAAACGGATTCTTGGATTTATCTGGATCAAAATTGTGAATATAATGCAAACAATTTTCGATGCCATCAGATATCATATCATTCTTAAATGCATAATTTATAAAATTTGGTCTGAAAGACAATCTTTGTGCAATCTTTAAAAATACAGCTCCCAAATATTCTGAAATTATAGGAAGTTCTTCATCATCATTACTTTTTGATATTTTATATTGTCTTTTATATTCAATCATTTCTTCTAAAAACTTTGCATTATCCACATAGTGAATAGTCTTTTTTCGTTTTGCCATTGTATTACCTAAGTTGGGTTAATATATATACACCTGATCATACCACGTAATACCTATTTGTCAAGTTATTGGAGATGGGGGGACTTGACATTTTAAAATTCCGTGGTATGATCAGGTGTAGGCACCGAAAAGAGATTTGCTAGTTCATTGGTCCAGTAGGTTCAAAATCAGCTAATACTTTTGACATTCTTGCCATAGCATTATTTGCAGATTCTTCATTGGTTTCTCTTACAGTATTCAAATAGAATTCTTTATATTCCTCTCCTAAGTTGGAAACTGACATTATACATCTTGCTGCTAGCGGTACAAATGTTGTATCAGTAAAGGGTAACCATTTTAATAATGCTAATTGAATTTGTTTAGTTTCGTCATCAGTTTTTACTAAAACTCTCATAGGCCAATGCAATTCTAAATATCCATTATCTTTACTTTTATCTGTAACAATTACTTTAGAGAAAAGTATTTCACCATTATCAAGCCTTATTACTTTTATATCTTTTTCGTCTAACTGTGGCATTTATACCTTTAAGGAAACGTTATAAATTTTGTATGGAAATTTCTCTTCATCATATATCTTAATTCTTTCCTCAAAATGTTGGTAAGCATAGTTCTTTCTGTTTCTCCAACATAAATCATCTGTAATATCATATAATATAGTCTCTTCTTTATTTTCAGACAATCTCAGTCCTCGACCTATTGACTGAAGGTTTCTGATGCGACTTTTAGAAGGACTAGCGAAAATGATGTTATGAAGATTCCTAATATTGATCCCAGTACTAAATACACCATAACTTGCAACGATAATGGCATCTTTCTCTTGTTCTGCAATTTCTCGTATTTGTTCTCTTGTAACAGTGTCTGTTCCTCCATATACAAAAAAAGTTGTCCTATTGCTGACATCTGCTTCCTCCTTAATCATATCGTATAAAACACGGCCTTGCTTTTTCACTAATCGGAAAAGCAATAAAGTATTAGTCTTCATCGATAATACTAGGTTACTTATATATTTATTTCTTTTTTCATGTGTAACCAAATATTCCAACTCATCCACATACTTACTTTTCCTCAATTGATAACAAACCTCTTCTGGGTATTTTAATATTAAAATTTTTACACTAAATGGTGTTAGTTGTTTTCTGTCTATCAGTTTCTTGGTTGTTGTAACTTTACATATCTTACCGAACAACCCCTCTAGTACCAATTTGTGTGTTTGAGTTCCATCTAGCGTTCCGGTAGTGCCTATTCTATATTCAGCATTTGTACACTTAGTCATCAATGTTGTAAGAGATTTGGATTTGAATCCGTGAGCTTCATCGCCTATTACCAATTTGTATGGTTCAAAAGTTTTCTTTGATAATTTATATATTGATTGCCATGTCGAAATAATAACTTGCTTATCTGATACCTTGTCCCGGCCTGCATAAACTTGATGGCAATGATTATTTACATCCCACCCATATTCTCTAAAATCTCCAAACATTTGGGACACTAAAGAAGTAGTTGGTACAATTATTAGTGTCTTTACATTAAGTGCTCTTACGATTAAGTATATGATTAAGGATTTTCCACTAGCGGTAGGAGATACTAGTAAAGTTTTTCTGTATGATAGAGCATGATAAAAAGCGTCAAGTTGATAATCTCTGGGAACGAATGGTAGTTTCAGGTTTTCAATGAATGACTCATCTCTTTCGATCTTTCTGGGTTTCCACCAATCTCCATCAGGTATTACCTTATAATTTCTGTGTTCTGCAAATCTGTAAATGTATTCCAGCAATCCACCATACAAAACTCTATTATAAATGTTAAACAATCTTATTTTACCGTCCCAGAGTTTCATTCGGTACGATGGCATAAACGTATAGCCGGGCACTGTAAAGGTAAAATAATCACATAGTTCTTGTGCAACAGAAGATTCACAGGTAACCTTGAGATATACCTCATCTTTCTTAGATACCTCAATAGTGTCACTTTGTGACACATTTGTTGTATTAATGACCTTCTGTAAATTTTTTCCAATCGATTGCATTTTTAATTAGATATCCTCTGGTAGATAACCCCTTTACTATGGCTTCAAGATAGTCAACTTTCTCTTCTTGTAACGCAAGTGATCTTTTTGAATCTATTATATCATCATCTGCATCCACATATTGTTCTACATCAGCCTTAAGCAGTTTATGTTGAAATGGCTCCCAATCAAGGGCTTCCAATTCTTCGCCACTCATTCGACCACCGTAATATTCCTTTTTTAGTTTAATAAGTTTACTGTGATCATACCGCGAAGATTTAAGTCTCAATCTTTCGTTAGAGTGCAGTATTAAATATTTATTGTGTAACTGTGGGATTTTTACAGATTCTTGTGCTAATTCTGTTTCATCTATATTACAATCACTGGTCCATAATTTTTGTATTTCTTCAAACTTCATAAATCTTTTAATTTTCTGAGAACAACCATTGTGCCCACTTGTTCTATTATTTCGGCATAACCTTCTTCAATCCATTCATCTATAAATTTGGTTACTCCGTCACAGCCCGGATCAGTATAATCATGACAAAGACACGGACCATTCAAATAATTCCAATGATGATAAAAATCTTTTTTGATTCCTTCGTATGAATGATCACCATCTACAAATAACAATGACAACGGCATATTTTCCATTGCATGGCTATTATTGACTCTAATATCTATTCTTTCTTTTTCTTCGTAATCATTTAACCAATCATCTGCATCGGGGTCATGACATCCCTCGACAACATCAACTGAAACTACTTTTACATTGGAACCATGTGTTGCCAAAGCAAGTAAGACGGTTGATCCCGCCCAGTATCTACCTATTTCTAATATGGTATCATTGTCATCACGCCAAAGACGGGCATACTTATACAACAATCCAGCTTCATGTAGATCTAATCGGATTATATTTCTTGTTTCTCTGGGGGAATTAAATAACCATAACAATTGTACAAAATCAGCCATATCTCATCATGTGTTTATCAAGTTCTTAATAGTATATTTGGAATATCTAAATGCCACTGTTGCAATCTGATATGTAGGTTCAGTTGCAGTACTATCAAATGAAATTTCCGATATATTAGTTGGGAATAATCCTGAAAAATGAAATTCTATTGTAGGATTCATCTGACTACTTAAAATAGTTAATACTCCAGATGCATATTTTTCTTTTTTACCTGTTATCCAATCATGAATTTCTATCCAATTTTTTAAATATTCATCAATAAGAAATGTTATGTTAAGTGGTTCATATTCAACCACACCAGTAAAACGAGAAAATCCTAAATGTTGTGGCCGTGGAATATCTTGTTCAGTAAGATTAATGCCAGGTACATTAACAGTTTGAACAAAAAATGAAGTATTTGGTAAATCACTAATTTCAAATTTAAATTGAATGTCTGCTAGAAGATTTATATTCTTAGGTTGTTCCGTTAAACTTGTCATATTTCTTTTTCATCGAGGAAGTGTAAATTTTTTTGAAATTGTGAATCCTTAGTTTCGTGTCCACCATTCACCCAGTAAAATTCTATATTAGGAAACCACTTAAAAACTTGAAAGAGTTGATCAGACCATTTGCTATGTATAGTTTTCCACTCTTGTTTATTATTTCGGCTATAATAATGTTTGGTATCAGCATAAAGATTATCATATTTATTATTTTTATGATCAAATCCCAATAGATAAACTTTTTTCGGGTCCAATTCCATACATGCAACATACATTGCTGAAGTTCCAGTAGACCATCCTAAAACTTGAATACCTATATTTTTAATTTTATGTTCCATCTTCTTTGGAACCCAGATAATATAATTTTCAGGTTGCGTTACTCCAATATCAAGTCCAGAAATAAAAACAAATTGATCATCACCTTCCTTTCTTTTTGTTTCATGTTCTGTACCGTTAGATAATGATGGTTTCGCGTCTGCTGGTAACAAATTCCATGAATCATGTGTAAAATAACAATCTCCATCAAATCCAGAGTCAATAATATCACTTATTATACCAGCATCCGTGGCACAAATTATATCTGGTTTAAAATCACGATAACACGCATTACATCCAATAATTGTACCCTTTAATTGAGATGGATTAATATTCTTTCGACTTAATCCATTTCCAATGACATACACCGAATCATTCATAACAAACCTCCATACTAATATTTAGTAGGCATAAAAAAAGGGGTGACCAGAAGCCACCCCCAATTTTCACTATGTAAAATATATTACATAAGGTTGTTAACGATAACGTGACGATAGTAACGATTAGCGTTAGCTGTAAGTGCACCGGAACCAACTCCATTATTAGCGGAGCTTGTATCGTTAGCGAAAGGATTGGAAACTAGACCGTAACGGGTCTTGAAACCGATTTTTGGTTGAAAGGAATTCTCACCAACTGCACGAACCATTTGCAGTGGAACATAAGGACAATAGAAAAGTCCTGCGTCATATGCAGATGAACCTTTGTATCCAACTGTGAAATAATTAACAGCTGCTGAAGGTGCATATGGATCAACGAAAACTTTATATCGACCATTAAGTGTTCCAACTGATGTGGCACCTGAATCATCTGGGCTCCAATTGTTGCCCAAATCAGGTGTAGACAGTTGTCCGGCCATTGCCAATGCAGATGCAACGTCAGACGATGTGATCAGGATATTTCCTTTTCCACGCCGTGTGTCTTTTGCAATTGCATTTGCTTCACGCTCAATCTGGAACATCAGACCTTTGAACTTCTCAACAGACCAACGTCCATTGGAGTCTGTATCAAGGTCAAAAGTACCAGCGGTTGCTGTATTGTGTTGTGCGCCAGGCTTAGCGTTAGTATAGATAACCCTCATAACTTCACGATTAATTTCTGCAAGAATCTCTCCTGACAGAATATTCGAAAGTTCTGTTTCAGCGTCCAAACCATGAACAGCTTTAAGGTCTTGAGCGAGTTCCATTGTATACTCGGCTTTCAGAGCCCGTGACATTGCTGTTACGGTCACCTTATCAATGGCAAATGCCATTTCGGGGATTGTAACGTCTGCTTCTTGTTCTGCAGCGGTTTGTCCAGTACCAGTTGTCATATTGGAATCTGCTGGGTTAGTATTTGCGGAATGTGTTCCTTTTCCAGCAAAGGCTGTGTTGGCTTCAGCATGACCGGCCTCAACTCCTGCTTGTGATGTATAGTGTGCTTTCATCGCGAAGATAAGTCCGGTAGGACCTGTCATCGGTTGAACACCACAAACATCATAAGCGATGAGATTAGGCATGGCCCTACGAACCAACGAAATTAAGACAGGATCAACATAATCGATGTTTCCACCTGTTTTATTTGCATGAGCCGCTTCTGACAAGTTTCCAAAGATTCCACCTTCTTGTGATGCTTGCTCCCGCATTGCTTTCTCTTGGTTTTCCAAAAGAACTGCGGTTACAGCCCTCCGATAACTATCTTTAATCGGAGGAAGATCTTCATGTGCAAGAACCGGACCCCATTTTTTCTGAAGGTCTTCAGCTAGGTACATTTTTTTCTCCTATTTATAAAATTTAAAATTATTATGAATTATAGCGTTTAATCGCTTTTGTATAATGCTTCATGCTCTCTTCAAGATGTTGAACTTCTTCTTCATCTGAAACTTCAATTGTGTCATCAGTTTCTGTAATTTCTGAAGTTACTGCATCAGATTTAGGAAAATAACTTTCCTTGAGAACATTTAATTTTTCAATGTATTGCTCAGCATTTTCATATTCAATACCCTCAGCCAATTTTGAGATCTTTTCAGTCTCTGTGTCAGCCAAGTCTTTTGTTGCATTACGTAGAGCATCATCTTTTTTGAACTGAGCTAATTCTTTTTGAAGGTCTACTCCATGATCGATTTCTTCGTCAAGTTGTTTTTCAAGGTCTTCGACTTTTGTAAATAAGTCATCAACCATGTCAACTTTCTCTTCTGGAATATCAATATAATGTTCTGTGAAGAGAGTTCTGAGTCCGGACATGAAATCTTCAACCAACTCAGTACGGATACCGCGTTCGATTGCGAGTTCATTTTCTTTCATCCACTCTTCAACAACATAAGTCAAATAACCATCAACTTTTTCAGTCATATCGTTTAGAAAGTCACCGCTAACTTGATCTTGCTCTGTTTTATTCTGAGTTTCGATTTCTGCTACCTTTTTGTTGACTTCTTCAATAACTTTTGCTTGAACTGCAGCTTCGAAAATTGTCGATGCTTTTTCCTTAAATTCTTCCGTCAAACCTTCTTCTCCGTCTACAAGTGCGGATACATCATCTTTGACATCAATATTAAGGTCTTCAGCTTTAATTGCTGCTTTAGTACGAATCGGTTCTGCAACTTCCTCCTCAATTTCTTCAAGATTAGCTACATTCATGATTTGTTCGTACTTAGATGTTAGGTCAGATTTCAACATTCCGTTAACTTGGTCATAGATGTTTTTCAACATTTGATTCTTAGTTGTTGGAATTGTGGAAGCGGCTAATTTTTTGCGATGTTTAACTTTTTTACCTTTTCGTTTTTTGGCAGAAATTTTTGCGGCCTTTGCTTTTTTAGATTTTTCACCTGAACCTAATTTCGAATATGCTTTTTTTGCAGCCTTACGTCTAGCTGCACCAGCACCTTCTTCAATTTCATCTTCTTCGACCTCATCACCGGCTTTTAATGCTTTGCGTTTAACTACTTTTTTGCCTTTCCGCTTTTTGGCAGAAATTTTAGCCAATTTCGCTTTTCGCTTCATCTTTCCCTTGTCCTTGCTCGCTGTCTTGTATGATTTTCTTGCGGCTTTACGTTCAGCTGCACCTTCAGGAACTTCTTCCTCATCGCCTTCCTCATCATCTTCTTCATCATCTTCTTCATCATCTTCTTCATCTTCATCGCCTTCTTCATCTAACTCTTCATAATTTTCGTCTAACCATTCTCCAAAAGCTTCTGCATCTTCGATGTCAACATCATCATCGATAGCTTCTTCGACAATTTCGTCCCAATCGCCTTCATATTCGACATCTTCTGTTAAATAATCTGAAGAATCTTCTTCAATTCCTTCTTCAGACTCTTGTGCTAAATATTCTTCAGACATTTAAATCTCCTATATCTAATTTAAATTAGTATTTACTGTTATTATTTAGTAAATTTATAAACTTAACATAAACGTTTCGAAAGCATCTATCTGTGTTTTTTCAAGACTTTTTCGAGACAATTTAATTTGTTTTTTGATTTGGGCAATTTGGTGTTCACCTAGAATACCGTTATCCCATATCCACTCTTTACCTTCCATCACTCCATTAACAAATGCCGCTGGAGCAGAAGGATCGGCAACAATATCGGCCGCTGTTGCAAGATAAAAATCATCTTGTACTTGTTGAATATCGCGACCAACAGGTTTCAACGAACCCATTCCTCTAGATGAAACACCCAAACGGGCACCTTCATCTATTAAATTTTTTACGATCTTACCATAAGGCGTATCCATAATCTTAGCTCTACCATGAAAATTATTACCATCTTGCTTCAATTCTGTAATCATGTGTGAAACTCGTTCAAGATTAACGGTTGGTCCGTCAGGATGACCGAGTTCACCAAAAGCTCTGCTTTGCTTTATATAATTTTTCTCATATCTTTTAACTTCTTTTTCTAATATCGCTTTTGGATAAATACGACCATTCCTATTCTTTACATTGGCTTGCATGAATACACCCTCAATGTAATAATTCTTTCCGGTTTTACTTGCTTCACAAATAAATTCTACATTATCCAGTTCTTCGCATATTAGTTTCATGTTTCTCCTATCATGGGTAATTTCCTAGTACGTAATCAACTGGGAATCCTAAAGTAGCATTTTGTTCGTATTGTGGGACATCGTATCCACCAACTTTCTTACATTCCATCCAAACCGTATATGAATCAGTACCCCCGTGACCTATTGTAGAGAATTGTATATCTCCCAAAACTCCACCAGAATCACCAGTTGCATTTACTGGAATTCCAGGCCATGCTTGTGCTCCGGCATTCCAACTACCATTACCAGATAATGTTGCAATAGCTGCTTCTGTACTTGAACCATCCCATTCAACAAGAATATCTAAACCACTAGTTATCCATTGCATTCTGGTAACTGTAAGTTCATAATCTTGTTCTATTAAGGTTCCACTATTAGCAGCGGTTTCTGTATGTAATCCTGATACACTACCGACAATCTTATCAGCATTTGAATAAGCCGTAGAAGCGGAGGCCGCTTTTTTATTTGTATAATCCCATCCAACAACTTCTACAGTAGTTGCACTCGCAGTAAATCCAGTAACAATAAAGAATTCAGATCCGTCACCAACTGCGGAATGACCTGCAGCTGTTGAAATTACTTCACCAATTTTAAATTTTTCTGTAGATGCGCCAGACAAAGTAAGGGTATGTTTTGCCCAAGTAAGAGTCGATACATCTACTTTCTTAACATCCGATTCCGATGCATCAGAGTGAAATTTAAATACTATGTGCTTTTCGGTTTCAATTAAGGTTTGATTAACTGCTGCCATCTTCTATTTCCTGTGATTCGGTTTCTTGAACAACTTTTTCACTTTGTTTGTTTAAAAAAGAACTAGCAACGTCTTTTTTCTTATTTTCTAATGCTACCATAATTTTTTGTTGGAGTACATCACTTATTGCTGATTTTACTCCTGTGCTATCTCCGCCTATGGACATTGACACAATATCACTAACTGTAGTTGTTTCAGACATTTTTATCCTCTATTATATATTTATACTATTTATAAATTTTAGCTACTTATCACTTTTAGATCTGGCTTTCCTTTTGTTGGGTCAAATTCAGCATATTGATCTTCTTCTTTACCACCTTTTTCTGCTTTTTCTTTCTCAATTTCGTCTTTTATTTGGTCAATTTGCTCTTGAGTCAGTTTAAGAATATGTTTATTAATATACTCTTGAGAGAAAAATTTTCCAACAACTTCATCCCTGTATCCCATATCATTTACCAAAATACCTAACCGTTCCTTCATCATTTGTGCATTTTGTAGTTCCGCAAAATGTGAATCGGATTGCCATTCATATATAATTTCGTCTTTTATAAGAAGCCAATCTTGAGATGAAATAATACCTTTAAGTAACAATTGTTTCTCTAGAAGATCATTAAACAATATTTGAAATCTAGCACGCAATCTTTCAATGAATCGTGTAAATTTAACCTCATCTCGCGAAATCTCTTCTGCCCTTCCAAGAATAAAACCAGAATCTTGCTCTAAACGGGAAGGAGGAACATTAAGTGCTTTGTATAACTTTGTTCTAAAATATTCAACATCCGCCAATTCTCCTAAATTTTCTCCACCTGGCAACGTTGTAATTTCTGTACCTCTCCCACCTTCTCTACGTGGAAGCCAATAATCCTCTAACATACTCATATGCTTACGTTCATCTTTAACTTCACCAGTAGCGGAATCATATACCAGTTTGTTCTTGTATTTGTTCATGATGTCGCGAAGATATTGTTCTGCTTTGATCTTGGGTAAGTTACCAACATCAATGTAGAAAATTCTTCGTTCAGGAGCACGTGAGATACGGTAAATGACCACCGCGTCTTCTATCATTCTAAGTTGATTGAGGGATTTAATTGCTTTGTGTAGATGACCTAAAACTATTTTTCTATTGGCATCTAATATACCTGAATGGGCATAAGAGATAGAATCTGAGGCAATTTGAACTGTGGCACTACCGGCGGAATCTGAAATACCTTTTTCATTAAATAAATAATATTCTTCAAATGAGTTTGTATCAATTTCTTGTCCTTGAAGACCAATAGTAAGTTTTGGTTGTCGAACTTTCTTTATTTTTAGGGGATCTATTGAACGTAATTCTAGAACACCTCTTTTGGGATTTTTAGTATCAATGATAATATGAAAATACAATCTACCATCAACATACCATTTTCTGAACAACTCATACCCAACTTTTCGGAAATCAAGCAAACGGATAAGTTCTGCAAACTCATCCTTTATACTATCTTTAATGATATCTGATAGATTGGATTTTTCTAGATTGATGCTGACAGGAGATTCTTGCCTATTCGTAACAACGGCTTCATTAATAACATCGTCAATAGCCTGATCACATTCGGGATATGTTGCCATTTCCCGATATTTTTTAATTAATTCTGTTTCGCTTTTAGCGGAACCTTCCAGATCTACATATGTTCCATATGCTCCTCCGGCCGGGCCAACTTCAAGTTCTCCATCTTCTGATTCTGGAAGTGCGAAAGATTTTTTGTTCTTTTCGTCCTTGTCAACTCTTCCTATAGAAAATCCAAATAATTCAATTGCCATACATTCTTCCTAATAGGTGAAATGGGAGCAGATAAACCACTCCCATATAAAAAATTAACTACTCAGTAATGTTTTGTGATGTCCAATGAGCATATGCCCATGTAATATCATAAGTTTCTATCTCATTAGCATCCCATGCCAATGCGACTTCTGCTATAGTAGTAGGCCAAGCCTTTTTAAAAGTATAGGTCGTTCCAGGCGCTTTTTCTCCATCTTTTTTGAATTGAGTAACTGAAAGAGTACCAGTATATGAATTAATTGTAGACCTGTCCTTTGTTCGAATATTGGTGACATGTGTATTAATCATATCCATCCATTTTTCTACAGCGAATCTTACTTCCATGCCTTCATCATTGTATATGCTTGTTGTCCAATCTTGTTGAGCACGATTCAGGGGAATTTTAATAGGTCTTCCCATAAATACTACTTCAGTTGATTCAAGTGCTGATGTTGGAAGATTTGCTCCCTTGCACACAAAATTAAAGTTTGTTAATCCAGCATTTATAGAATTATGATCCTTACTGATTGCCGCTGAAACTTGGTATAAACTTGAAAGTGCACCACCGCCGGGAAAGTTAGCGGTGAAGGAATCTATTGAAAATGTTGTTGCCATTGTTTTTAATCTCTCCGATGACTAGATTAAGATAATGGGGAAGCTGTTTTTTATAAGTACTCCCTTCGGAAGTCATCGTCTTCCCCCATCTATATGATATTTATATTACTACTATTATTTATATACTTTATCCAATAACTTCGCTGAATTCAACGCCAGAACGTACTGCAACAAATTGCAGTAGAAT
>Ga0208879_1003812_pt1 | contig 12080 bp, 2 predicted proteins | sample Knorr_S15_td_Bot_FD_185605 | JGI IMG/M metagenome (GOLD analysis project Ga0208879, IMG submission 185605) | Marine microbial communities from Southern Atlantic Ocean transect - Knorr_S15_td_Bottom_ad_5009_LV_A (SPAdes) (version 2) | ecosystem: Environmental > Aquatic > Marine > Oceanic | place...
GCTATAACCCAATACTTGGATTTCTCTTCGTAATATTCGAGCAGAAATAGAATGAAAGGTACCCACACTCATCGATGAAATATCCATATTCAATAATTCCTGTACCCTTTGTTTCATTTCATCTGCAGCTTTATTGGTAAAGGTTACAGCCAGGATATTGTCTGGTGGCAGTCCAATTTCCTTGACTAAATAGGCGATTTTATGGGTGAGAACGCGGGTCTTTCCACTTCCAGCTCCAGCAAATATGAGGATGGGGCCGCCTGTTATTTCTACTGCTTTGCGCTGTTGGGGATTTAACTCTTCTAAATTCAAAGCTTCCTCTTTTTACGTCTATTTTGTTTTAATATCAATTTTGCCTGATTATGCTCCTCATTGGAATTACTGAAAATATGTCTTCCTTCTCCATCCGCAACAAAATATAAATAGGAGGTCTGGCTGGGATGTACTGCAGCATATAATGCAGAATACCCCGGATTATTGATAGGTCCCGGCGGCAAGCCCTTATATTTATAGGTATTATAGGGGTTATCCACCTTTAAATGTTTATTGTATATTCTCCGTGGCTTTCCCGGAAGAATATATTGAATGGTGGGGTCTGCCTGGAGCAGCATCCCTTTTTTAAGGCGATTATTGTAAACAGAGGATATTGTTGGCATCTCATCTACAAACATTGCTTCTCCCTGTATAATAGATGCGAGTGTAGTAATTTCACGCTTATTGAGATTTACCAAAGGAGATGAATCCTGTATCCGCTGCATATTATGATTGAATTGATTTACCAATATCCGGATTATATTTTCCTCTGTATAGGTTCTTAACAGAATATAGGTATCCGGCGCTAAAAAACCTTCTAAAGAGGGAGCATCAATTCCCAATGAGTGAATAAAATTAAAATCTTTACACAGCCGTAAAAATTCATAGGTATCTATTTTGAGTGCCTTATTTAATTCTTCTGCATACCTTTCCATAGCCCAGCCTTCAATGAGCGTGACTTTTACTCGGTCGGAAGATTGGGAAGTAATCATTTTCACCAATTGCCCAATGGATGAAATACCTTTCACATTATAGCGCCCAGGGATTATGCGCTTATTTTTCATGGTGAGTGTGAGTGCAAGTTTAAAAATAGATTCATTCTGAAGGCAGGAATTTTCCTTCAATAGAGCCGCAACAGACTGAGCCGATGCTCCTTTTGGGATGGAGATGAGGTCGCCTGGTTCTCGACAATCAATTTCCCAACCAAGTATAATGGAGTAAAACAATAATACCCCAATTACAATCAGCAGGGTAATACCCCCGCCTACCTTAATTTTATAATCAATTTCAAATTTAGCATCAGCCATATAGGGAAAAATTACTGGGCTATATTCAAAACTTCCAATTAATTAGAAATATTTTATTTTTCCATGAATAATTGTTGTTTGGTTTTTTTACAAGACTTTAATTTTATACGCTTTGAAACAATGGAATCAAGATAATAAGACATTATTTCATTCCTGGTCTTTTGGTAAAATTAATTACCAGCTTTTTGGAATCGGTTTGTTCATTATAATTGCAGGCTATATTATTATGGCTACTGGCGAAACTGAAAGTTATCAATCAGTGAAACTGGCCCCCATCATTTTAATATTGGGGTACTGTGTAATCATTCCGGCTGCTATTTTAGTAAAACCAAAAAACAAAGCATGATCTTTATAATTGGGGTGGTAGTTCAATTTGGTTAGAGCACCGGCCTGTCACGCCGGACGTTGCGAGTTCGAGTCTCGTCCACCCCGCACCCTAAAGCCTCTGTAAATTCAGGGGCTTTTTTATTTGTAAGAAGCGATATATTGTCATCGCTTTAGTTTACACTTTAGTGCTATATCTAGCTTATAATATACGAAAAAGCCCCCAGCGTTAACTGAGGGCTTAATACTAAGTTGTATATCTATGCTTATTTTATTAACATCAACTTCTGAGTATCTACATAGTCTCCAGCAATCATCTTAACAAAATATACACCACTTGAATGATTATCTGCATTCCATACTACAGAATGATAACCAGCATCCATATTGCCATCTATCAGCGATGTAACCTCTCGACCTTGCAGGTTATAGATAGATAAGGATACATCAGAATCTAAAGGTATAGCAAAGCTAAGCGTTGTAGTTGGATTGAATGGATTAGGATAACTTGAGCCTAAAGCAAAATAATCAGGTCTATTTATAATATTTGAAATAGAACCTATAATATAAATTTGGTTGTTATCAAATGGATAATTATTTTCACTAAAAGCCAAATCAATAGTTTCTCCAGTTGTATTATTATACAGCTTAATACTAATAATATCACCTGTCTTAGGATAATTAGCAGAACTCTCAATTAGTTTATCATATCCCATTACAGGGAGATCGGTTCCAAAGCCGCTCCATTTTCTAGCACCAACAATATTTTCATTACTATAGGCTAGAATATACCAATCTTTATCTTCACTAAGAGAAACACCATCCAAAGTTATCTCATTTATAAAGTAGAATGCTTGATTTGTAGTTGCCACATATGATATTTCAGCAGGCAGCATAGTCTTTTTCTGATTGGTAGATCTAGTTAAATTATCTTCACTCTCTTCACAATTCCTCCATGAGAAATCAATCTGCTCACAATCCGAATCACTATTATCAGTTAGGATCCAATACCCAATTCCATGCTTAAATTCGTTTAAACTCCCCATCCATATCTGTGCATTTTCATCCCAGGTTGCTGCAGTACCAGAGCTTATAACAGATTTAATGCAGGGGTCCTGATCTTCAACATGAATAGCATCTTCAATCGCTGAATTATTAGCTCCTACATAAGATAATAGAGCTATTTGATTAATATTATAAACTACTTCTTCACATCCTGTCTCAATACCAATTATTTCTAATGTGGTCTCGCAATCCGAATTATAGTTTTCAGAGATCAGCCAATATCCTTCATCATCATTAATAGCAGATAATGATCCTGTCCATTCTCCTGTAGAGGGGTTATACGAGGCAGCAGCACCAGCGGTTATAAGTGAGTTCATCTGGCATTCTCCTGCCCCTTGTACATTAAATAGGATCCCATTACAATCCACATGTTCGCAATCTGGATGAGGGTTTAATGTAGTTGTGTAATCAGAGAGATATTTAAAACTTATGAGATTAGTTGCATTATCAAGAGGTATATTATCCAACTTATAGGGACTTTCTATTACTATAGAGTCATCAGATAATTGAGATGATTCAGGATATGGATCTACAACTGTAAGTTGGTATCCTGAAATATAACTCGCATAAAGAAGTTCCTCATCACTCATGGTAAATTCATTCCATAGATCATCTTTTTCAGGACAATCAATAGATATCTCGCAACTTTCAACTACACCTTCAGGTGTTGACCATGTACATTCAATTTGATCTGTACTATTACCTGTATATGCATAATCAGGAACACTGCAATCTGTACCATTATCCTCATCACATACAAGATTCAATCCATTTACAAGAATTTGCTGACCAGGATTACATGAAACTATAAAATCACATAGATCACTGCTGCTATCTTCCTTACATGCCTCAAATATCGACTTCATACTAAATATAATAGGAGCTACATTTTCCTCTGGTAGAACTTCTATTGTAATTAGCTGCGTACTTGAAGCATTATAACAATCCGTTACTCTAATTTCAAACTCATATGAACCTACCCCACAGAATTGTTTTGCAAACTGACTAGTATTTGATTCTACACTACCATCAAGAAGATTTGTCCATACATACGTTAGAGCATCACCATCTGCATCTTCCCCATATGCCTCAGTAGAGATTTCAAAGCAGTTTGGTGCTGGATTTCCATCGTGAGGAATAGATGCCAGAATATTATCATTGTCAGCAACTATAGTTGGCTCAGTATTATCTTCATATTCAACTGAAACCATTACCTGATCAGTTACACATGCGTCATAACAATCGCATACTTCTAAAGTAATCTCATGCTCACCTGATAATAGTTCATCAATGGTGCACTCCGGACTATCAGAATCACATAGAACCTCGCCTTCTAAAATCCACTTATAGGTCAACCAATCACCATCAACATCATAAGAAGCACTTGCATCTAGATCTACCCCTATTCCATTATCAGTTACGCAATCATGTTCTAGTTTAAACTCTTTATCTTGTCCGGCATCTGCAGAAGGACTATTGTTTAAATCTACCTCTGAATTAACTATAATTGTATAATCTTCTATTACAGTAATTGGATCATCATAGTATTCACCTGCTGGGAACATATCCTTAACAGCAAGTATGATATCGTATACCCCGGATGCATCAAACTCTATCGTACAGGATGTTTCCATTCCATTTTCATTATATGATTTAAATTCTTCACATATTAACTCTACTCCTTTATACCAAATAAACAGAAGATCATCTAGATCTGGATCGGTATACATTGCAGACAAACTAATATCCGCATAAAATGTTTCCGGATCACAATCATGCTCAGGATCGATCACAAACTCATTATCGCCATCTCTCTGCCCTGTAGCTTCAGCTGCCTCGTTTACATTCATTATAACACGGGTTGCATTCTGATTATCTTCCAATCCATAGGTATCAGTTACAACAAAATCGTAGTTAACGATTACATATGTATTTGTTTCAAGCTCAGGAGCAGTGAAACTATTGTCACAACTAAATCCTTCTGGAGAAAAAGGAAGATTCTCAGCTGCTGGATCGTATGTGTCAGCAAGCGACCAGTAATAAGAAAGATAATCAGTATCTACTTGACCAGTTTCAGATATCTCATCATTATAATAGTCACCAGGTACTACTACTTGGTATTCATCATCATCATAACTATCACATCCATCAAGAGATACATCAGCCAATTCGTCAACTATCTGCAGATTATCTCCAGCAATATCGGCTATTGGGGGATCGATTATCTCTTCATTAATAACGACATAAATATTATCAGAATGAGATCCACCATATCCATCATCAACACTGCATGTAAATTCATATGTTCCAGGGTCAAGGTCTTGGTTACAGCTGCTTGAAGAACAGATTGTTCCTGACTCATCTGACCATGTATATGCAAGGCTATCTTGATCAAAGTCACTACTTACTGAACAATCAAGGTTCATAGAATAAGACCCACCAGAGACACCATCATGTGGTATTTGATATTCTATAAGTCCAGGGCCTGCTTCAGCCACTGGAATAACATTGATATTGTCTACTGTGATATCAATTGAAGTACAACTTGTAGAGGTTCCATCTTCGCTGTTATCATAATCATAACCATCGTTAACACAAACCTCACAGGTATATTCTCCACCTGGATTATTTGCTTCAAGATTGGATGCAATCTCTATATAGCTGCCATTGGCATCAAAATCACTATAACCCTCACAATCCCAAGTATAAGTCAGCTCACATCCTTCTGGATCGGAAGATGCTGTAGCATCTAAAATAAAGGTATCGCCTTCATTTATTGTCTGGTTTTGTCCCGCATCTACAGTTGGCGCAGCATTTGGCTCAGTTATAGTAACCGTCATTATATCTGATGATGAGTCTCCATAGATATCTGTTATAGTAAGGCTGTAGTTACGAACGCCTTCACCAAGTTCAATCTCGCAAAGCTCATCAATATCATCACAAACTGTTTCTCCGGAATCTATATTCTCCCATACCCAATCTGTTATAATATCACCTTCTGGGTCATAACTTGCAAGACCATCAAGAGTAGCAGTTAAAATGCCGTCATGTGCAATACAATCATGTGGAAGCTCATGAGTTTGATCTTCACCAGCATTAGTAACCGGTGCATCATTTGCTTCAGATGTCGTAATATCAGGATCTGTAAATTCATCATATGCCCCATACGCATCGGTAACTCTGAGTGTATATGAATATGTACCTGCTTCCAATGGCTCTGTATCATATGTACAGCCTGTTGCACCATCAATTGCATCTCCATTAGTATACCACTGAAATTCTATACTATCAACAGGGTTATCAATAGTATTGTCAGGATCATCTGAACCACAACCCTCAAATGTTACAACTGTAGAGCCTTCGTTTGGTATTCCATTATGTTCTATGACAAGGTCATCATCTTCAAAAGTAAAGATTACTATAGGATCTTGGTTATTTTCTATTACAGTAATACACACTTCATCAGAGCTTTCTTGACCATACGTATCGGTAACTGTAACTGTCAGACATGTAGGCTCATCACCAATGCTAAAATCATCCACTGTACATGCTTCTACACCACCATTACTCCATGCATAAGTTAATGCACATCCGAATGAATGGTCACCTTCTGAACAAAGTTCCTTATCATAAAATGTATCCGTACTTGGATCTCCATCATGAATGAGTTCTAATGTTTGATCATCATCTGCATCCACAGATGGCTGTCCATGATCTTCTGGATCAATGGTAACAACAAAGCTATCTTCACCATAAGCACCTAAAGTATCAGTCACTCTAAGAGTAAAACAATATTGACCTTCTTCAAGACCAATTGCAACAGCACTATCTGTATCAAAATCAACAATGGCTGGCCCTCCATTTAGATCACAACTTGAAAATTGGAATACAAAACCATCTGTGTCATCTGCATCACTAAAACTACAACCAAGATCAACATCTGTAGTACCTCCTGGCTCGCAGTCTGTCGGAAGTGGTACAGAAAAATCATTACATGTAACCACTGGAGACTCATTCTCTTCTGGTAATACATAAAGAATATATGAAGCACAAGCATCGGCACCATATGGATCTATTACACATACGGTAATTGTATATGAGCCTTCACAAAACTCTGCTGTAATACTGCATTCATCAGAACTTTCACTAAATCCATTATCTACTGAGAAATCATATTCAAGATTATCTCCATCTTCATCATTACCAGCACCACATGCATTTAATTCTACATCTACACATCCACCTGGAACTCCATCATGTGGTAGAGTCTCCTCTTGAACCACCGTATCACTAAATTCAATCTCAGGAGCAGTATTTGGCTCTGGCTCAACAGTTATATTTACACTATCAGATCCACTCGCCCCATATGGATCTGTACATGTTAAAGTATATTCATAATCGCCTGCACCGCATACTTCTACATTGCATTCCAATGTATTACATAATACGTTGCCATCACCATCAGTCCACATACAGGAAAGCTCATCATTATCGGGGTCAGAAGCTGAACCTGTAAGGTCAAAAATAACACAATCAGTCAATGGATCTCCATCATGCTCTATAACATAGCTTGTATCAGCACCGGCATCTACTGTTGGATTATAGGGTATTTCAGGAAAAATATTAACAATTACACTATCAGATCCACTCGCCCCATATGGATCTGTACATATTAAAGTATATTCATAATCGCCTGCACCGCATTCTTCTACATTGCATTCCAATGCATTATAGCTGGCATTGGCACCAAAATCACTATAACCCTCACATATTTCGTTGCCATCATCATCAGTCCAAATACAGGAAAGCGTGTCACCATCAGCATCAGAGGGTGAACCTGTAAGGTCAAAAGTACTACAATCAGTCAATGGATCTCCATCATGAGATATTTCATAACTTGCATCCTCACCGGCATCTGCTGTTGGAGCCTCATTTAGCTCTGGCTCAACTGTTACAGTTACAGTACTTGATGATGAAAGATCATATGGGTCAGTACATGCAAATGTGTATGTATAGGCACTTGCACCACATTCTGTAATTTCACAATCAAAAAAATCACTTAGGACGCCATCACTGTCTGACCACTGACATGAAAGTGCATCACCTTCATGATCATCTGCTAAGCCTGAAAGTGTAAATGTTATACAATCAGTACCTGGGTAACCATCATGGGGTATTCTATAACTAGTATCTGCTCCAGCATCTGTCGTAAGAGTACCATTTTCTGCAATAGATATAGTTGCTACATCACCAGCACTACTTGTTGCTCCGTAGGGATCTGCAACCGTAACCTGAAATCCGTAGTTACCTGCTACTGAAACAAATTCAATTGAAGTTCCATCTTCTGATACTACAAAATCTACATCACTACCTGATATCTGAATAAAATTATACTGCAAAACATCTACCTCATCAGAATCTGTTGTGGAATCAGCAGAACATGTCACGGTAGCAACATCTATATCCGGACCACTGCCATTGCCCAAACCTGGATCTGTATGATAAGCTTGAGGATCCGTACAAGAAAGAGCTGCAACAGGAGCAGCATTGTCTTCAGGTTCAATTATAGCAGTTAAAGTATCAGAATCGCTTGCACCATAAGGATCCGTGACCGTGCATATAAAGTTGTGCTGACCTTCTTCAAGGCATAGGTCTATTGTGGAACCATCAGAATCCCTTGAGAACATAGGCTCCCATGTATAACTAAGTACATCTAAAGAATCCGGATCAGATGAAGCGCTGCAATCGAGTGTCACATCCTTACAACCAATACCTGGCTGACCATCATGTGGCAACTGGGCAGTAAAATCAAGTGCTGCCGCTTCAGGATCGGCATTTTCTTCGATTACTGTAACAACAAAATCATCGCTTGCATTAGCGTAATATGGATCTGTACAGGTTAATGTAATTGTATGTTCCCCTACCTCTAAATTTTGTGGATTGGAAATCGCTTCTTCACCAATACGATAGCTTGCAACAACAACATCTTCTTCATTTTCATCTGCACATTCACCAATAAAAGATATATCTAAACTCCCACCCAGCACACCATCATGGTCTATTGGAAAACTTGCATCCTCACCAGCATCTGCTGTTGGAGCAATATTTGGTTCAGTAATCGTATATGTCACATCATCACTATCTGTAGCATAATATGGATCTGTACAGGTTAACGTTATTGTATGTGTTCCAATTTCAAAGCTGTGTGGACTTGAAATTTCTTCACCTCCAAAACTCCATGTAGCTTCAGTAGTATCATTATCTGCATCTACACATCCACCATCAAAAGATATATTTAAACTCCCACCCAGCACACCATCATGGTCTATTGGAAAACTTGCATCCTCACCAGCATCTGCTGTTGGAGCAATATTTGGTTCCGGAAGTATATGCAAGGAGACATCATCACAATCTCTTGACATGTTGTTATCGTTATTGTAGTTATCTTCTACGCATAATGTATAGGTGTAAATGCCCACTGTTAAACTATCTGAGTAAGTAGCTTCGTAACCCACTACACTTTCATCACTATCAGTCCAACTATAAGATAAGGAATCACCATCTGCATCAGCTGACTCGCTACCATCTAATGTAATAGGTTTGGGATTAACTAAAGGATTTCCATCATGTACTATTGCATGCTCTTGGAAATCTCCAGCTTCAGCTACAGGATTTTGATTTGGTTCTTCATTTACCTTTATGGTTATATTATCAGATCCACTTGCCCGTTCACTTGCCCCATATAGATCTGCACATGTTAGTGTATATGTATAATCTGCTGCACCATTTTCAGATACATCACATGTTGGGGTTGCACAACGTTCTCCTCCATCACTATCTGTCCAACTATAAGATAATGTATCACCATCTGCATCAGAACATAAACCTGTAAGTGTAAATGTGATACCATCAGTATCTGGATTATCATCATGGGCTATAGTATAGCTTGTATCTGCTCCTGCATAAGCTGTTGGAGCGGGATTTTCTTCTTCATATATGATAACATGCACTGAATCTATATTACTTTCTCCATAAGGGTCAGTAACCGTTAATGCAAAATCATACTCACCTTGTTCAAGATTTACTGTCACATTAGATGAATCACCTGCAAACTCACATATAGGTTCGTAGCTCACCTCAGTCTTATCAAGACACCAGGAGTAACTAAGTACATCTAAAGAATCCGGATCTGAAGAATTATCTCCACTTAAACTAACATCCATAGAACCGCCAGGCTGACCATCATGCTCCAGTGTGTGCTCTTGATCATCACCAGCATCTGCTGTTGGAGCTTCATTTGGCTCTGGCTCAACAGTTATGTCTACACTATTAGATCCACTCGCCCCATATGGATCTGTACATGTTAAAGTATATTCATAATCGCCTGCACCGCATTCTTCTACAGTACATTCCAAAGTATTACATAATTCGTTTTCATCACTGTCAGTCCACACACAGGAAGGCTCATCGTTATCGAGGTCAGAGGCTGAACCTGTAAGATCAAAAGTAACACAATCAGTATCTGGATCACCATCATGAGCAATTTCATAGCTTGCACCCTCACCGGCATCTGCTGTAGGTCCTTCGTTTAGTTCTGATAAAGTTATAGACACAGTAGATGTACCTGATTCAGCTCCATAAGAATCTGTCACATAATAGTCAAATGTGTGCGTTCCTTCAGATAGTGTAAATGTTTGACATGTACCAGTTGAATCATTGGCCCATGTATAAATAATAGTATCACCATCTGGATCACTGCCATCAGCACAGAGCGTATAATCTGCTGAATTATTATCTGGATCTCCATTATGAGGAATTTCATCTTCAGATGATACATCACTAGCCAGTGGAGTTTGATTTGGCTCTGGCTCAACTGTTATGTCTACACTATCAGATCCACTCGCCCCATATGGATCTGTACATGTTAAAGTATATTCATAATCGCCTGCACCGCATTCTTCTACAGTACATTCCAATGTATTACATAATTCGTTTTCATCACTGTCAGTCCACACACAGGAAGGCTCATCGTTATCGAGGTCAGAGGCTGAACCTGTAAGGTCAAAAGTAACACAATCAGTATCTGGATCACCATCATGAGCTATAGTATAGCTTGTATCTGCTCCTGCCTCCACAACTGGAGCGACATTTACTTCTGGATTAACTGTAAGAGTAAGATCGGCACTATCCACTGCGCCATATTGATCAGTAACTGTTAAATTAAAATGATAGGTTCCTGGAATTAAAACTAAATTCACAACACATCCTTCTTGTCTACCAGGATGAGTCCATTCACACACAAGTTCATCACCCACACTGGCACTACCATCTAATACTACATTTACAGTATTATCATATGGATTGCCATTATGAGGTACAGTATAATCAGTTTCAGAGTTTGAGACATCTGCAATTGGTTCTGCATGAACTATAGATGTTGAAATAATTTCTGTATACGAATAAATATCATTATTCGGCTGTGTAACACTCACAAAATTTGCAGTTGCAGTAATTGTTGAAGGTTCACTTGGGCATCTAAAAATATTATTTAGGGTAAATGATAACGCGTACCCATCTGTTAGATAATTGCTTACAGCCATGTTTTCTGTATATAAACTTGTTCCTGTAGCTGTGTTTACAAGGATATACCCACCTATTATGGATCCAATTCCATAATTTTCATCAAAATCTGAATCAAGAACTAATACTGCTTCAAGCTCAACACTGGAAATAATATCATAAACCTCTATATGGTAATCTACATGAATCCATCCATCATAATCAATCGAACCGCTACCAATGGTATCACCTTCGTTTAAATCATAAAATTCAAAACTTCCACCATCTGTTGTCAGTGTTGAGCTCAATGCTTCAGGCTCGTAAATATTCTGTGATACTGTTGCTGTTATAGCTGTAAGAGAGTCAACATAAGGAGTTGAAAAATCAATAGTCAGAACAGGTGTAAAATCTATACAGTTATGAGAGGGATCATCACAGATACCACAGCTATCCATATCTGCAACCTGATCACAGTTACCATCACATGCCATATCATCACAGCCATCATTGCCAACACAGTTCTCATCGAAACCGTCACCATGGCAGTTACCACAATCATCATAGGGATCTACATCTATCTGCTCAGGATATACAGATGGATCGTTGGCATTATTATAGGAACAATCAGGCCATGGATCACCAGCATCGCACCAGCCATCTTCATCATTGTCTGTACCATCATTATCTGTAGACTCTTCTGTTCCAGAAACACATTCATCACAGCTATCGCCATCGTCATCATGACAAACAGACGGATCATTATCATCTGAATCATCAGCATCGGCCGAACCA
>Ga0208879_1003813_pt1 | contig 12076 bp, 8 predicted proteins | sample Knorr_S15_td_Bot_FD_185605 | JGI IMG/M metagenome (GOLD analysis project Ga0208879, IMG submission 185605) | Marine microbial communities from Southern Atlantic Ocean transect - Knorr_S15_td_Bottom_ad_5009_LV_A (SPAdes) (version 2) | ecosystem: Environmental > Aquatic > Marine > Oceanic | place...
AATGATCTTTTTAGAAGATTATCAGCTGGATTAACTCTAGGTTATAGACAACAACTCAATAGACAAATGAATGTTATGTTTGCTATTAAAGGTTCGTATTCCTATGATAAATTCAATCTTCTTGCATGGGATGAGTCTGATCCTTTATATCAGAATTGGGTAGGAAATAATTTTAAACAATCACTTTTTGGTATTACACCTGGCATAACAATCTACACAAGAAATTTTTTGGTTGGAATATCTACAAAAATCGGACTTTTAAATGAGGAAAAATTTGAATTTCAACAGGGTAAATTTGATCCATTTGGTAATGCTACCATTGCGACAGTTTCTTATGATTTACCGATTGGAGAAAAAATATTATCTATTAGTGGAAATTATGTTTTAATTAATGATGAGGAAAATTTTTATTCTTTTGGTGCCAAAATACCTATATCTGAATACATATCAATAATGGGTGGTTCAAGAGATCTTGTAGAAGTTTTTGCTGGAGTAAGTATAAAACTACCATCAACAACTCCATTACAACTGGAAATTTATTTAAATAATTTTATTGGTGATAATGTAAGGAATAATGTTCCTATTTACTCTATTAGATTAAAAGCTTTTGACATTTTTTAGATAATATAATTTTAATAAAATAAAAACAGATATTGACGAAAAAATAAAATACACTTTATATGTTTTTTTTGTTAAATGAATTAAATTTTTATTATTTAATGAAGGCTGTGAACACATATAATTTGTATAAGGTTATTTATTGTCATATATCAAGTTTATTAAAAAAACATCTACGATTATTTTTCACAATTTTTCTGTTATTTGGTTTTAATTCAATTTTTTCTCAAGTATATGAACTTGAAGATCAGAATGGAGCATGGGATGCTGATACAGCAAAAAATTACTTATTTTATCAGAAAATTGATACTGACTTCACTATATGTACGAGTTTAGATATCCTAAAATTTAAGGATGATGATAAAGAATATGGTTGGGATGCTGCTAATCCAATTCCTGATGAATGGGATTTTGAAATTTTAACAACGAACTTCTTGGATAGAGTAGATTGTGAAGAATGTGAGTGGGAAGATCCAATACCTGAAAAGTGTATTACATATAAAGGAAGTGCTCCTGAAGATATTTGTATTTATGTTAAGGTAATAAATAAAACTACAGATGTTGTTATTCCAGGATTAGATAGGGTAAAGATTTGTTATAGACTTACTGATGATTTTACTATAACTCAAAATTATTTTAATTCATGTCTTGGTACACAAAACTTTAAAGTAAATGAAGCACTGGATAGTAGTACTCCAGGTCAGAAGGTTTGTAATGAATATAACATGAAGATTTATTTAGGATTTGCAGATACTAGTACTCTGGTATGGAATTCAGATGATCCTAATTTTGGTTATACAGCTAATTCTCCAAAATTTAGTATTGAATTAGATCCAGGAAATTATAATTATATAATTACAAATAGTTGTGGTGAAGATATAACTGGAGGATTTACTATTACAGATGCTTCTTCTTTTGGTTAGAAAATTGTATTTGCAGGTTATGAATGTATAAATTCTGAGATAGGAACGCTATTAGTTAAAATTCAAGGTGCTACGAAACCAATTTCATGGAATTCAACGAAAAATGGAGTTATAATTGTTACTGAAGACTCTACTGGTTTCTATGATTATTCAGATGAATATGATGATGCTCTTGATAATGATGTAATTTCTTTTTCAGTTACAGTTGATTCTAATAGAATTAAAGTTTTTGGATATGGAGAAGAAAGACCTGCATATGATTATAAAGATGGATCAGAAGTGAATATCTTTAATAGGAGAATAGAAATAGTTATAGAATAATAGATAAAATATTAATTTTAGATAAATTTTTATGATAATACTTCTCTAGAAATTTATATAAACAATTTTATTGGAAATAACGTTAGAAATAATGTCCCAATTTATTTTATTAAATTAAAAGGTTTTGATATTTTTTAGATAATGAATGAATTTATTGTTATTCATTCTTATATTTATTTCCGTTAATGAAAAACAATAAAAATACCTATACTGAAGAGAGTATAAAGTCTCTAGATTGGAAGCAACACATACGATTACGTCCGGGAATGTACATAGGAAAACTGGGGGATGGATCTGCTAAAGATGATGGAATTTATGCACTCATTAAAGAGATTATTGATAATTCTATAGATGAACATTTGATGGGTCATGGAAAAATAATAAAGATACGTGTTAAGGACCATTCAGTTGAAGTTAGAGACTATGGAAGAGGAATACCTTTAGGGAAGGTTATAGATTGTGTATCAAAAATAAATACTGGTGGAAAATATGATTCTAAAGCATTTCAGAAATCTGTTGGGTTAAATGGTGTAGGATCAAAAGCAGTTAATGCTTTATCCTCTAAGTTTTATGTTGAATCTTATAGGGATGGTGAATGTAAGAAGGCAGAGTTTAATAAGGGTGAATTGATAATTGATGATGATATAAATAATACTGATGAGAAAAATGGGACCTTTATTATGTTTAAGCCTGATAATGAAATCTTTAAAAATTACCATTACATTCCAGAATATCTAGAAGATCAAATATGGAATTATGCATTTTTAAATTCTGGTTTATCACTAAATTATAATGGAAGAAAATTTCATTCCGAAAATGGCTTATTAGATTTATTAACTAAGAAAACAGATCCTGATTCAATTAGATATCCCATTATCCAATTTAAAGGAAATGACATAGAATGTGCTCTTACACATACAAGTAATTATGGTGAAGAATACTACTCATTTGTAAATGGACAGTACACTACTCATGGTGGTACTCATCTTTCAGCATTTAGAGAAGGTATTGTGAAGACTATAAGAGAATTTTTTAAGAAGGATTATGATGCGTCTGATATTAGAGCAAGTATTGCAGCTTCAATTGCTGTAAGAGTTCAGGAACCTGTTTTTGAATCCCAAACTAAAACAAAGTTGGGATCATTAAATATTAGTCCAAAAGGTAAAACGGTAAGATCATTTGTAAATGATTTTTTAAAAAAAGAACTTGATAATTTTCTTCATAAAAATCCTAAAGTAGCTGAAGCTTTACAAAAAAGAATTATGAAGTCAGAAAGGGAGAGGAAAGAGATAGCTGGAATAAAGAAATTGGCTAATGAAAGAGCAAAAAAAGCTAATCTTCATAATAAAAAGCTTAGGGATTGTAGGGTACATTTTAATGATAAAAAAGGAGATGAGTTATTAAAAAATGAATCTGTAATTTTTATAACTGAGGGAGACTCTGCTAGTGGGTCTATCACTAAGTCCCGTAATGTAAAAACACAAGCAGTTTTTAGTCTTAGAGGTAAGCCTTTTAATTGTTTTGGTTACACAAAAAAAATAGTTTATGAAAATGAAGAGTTTAATTTACTTCAGCACGCATTAAATATTGAGGATGGTCTTGAAGGATTACGCTATAATAAAATAATAATTGCTACTGATGCTGATGTGGATGGAATGCACATTAGGCTTTTACTTTTAACTTATTTTTTACAATTTTTTCCTGATTTGGTAAGAAAAGGTCATGTTTTTATTCTTGAAACTCCTCTATTTAGAGTAAGAAATAAAAAAAAGACGATATATTGTTTTAATGATGAAGAGAGAAATGCTGCTGTAAAAAAGGTAGGGAAAAATCCAGAAATAACTCGATTTAAAGGACTTGGTGAAATTTCTCCTAATGAGTTTAAGAATTTTATTGATGAGAATATAAGACTTGAACCAGTTATTTTAAATGAAAACTCAAAAATTAAAGAACTTTTATCTTTTTATATGGGAAAAAACACACAACAAAGACAAGAATTTATAATAGATAAATTAAGAGTTGAAAAAGATTTATTTGAAGTAATAGAATGAATGATAACGATTTAGTAATGGATATAGATAATCCTGAGGAAGATTCTGGGAGTGAGATAGAAGTCTCTGGAATGTATGAGAATTGGTTTCTGGATTATGCCTCTTACGTAATTCTTGAAAGGGCTATACCATCAATATACGATGGTTTAAAGCCTGTTCAAAGAAGAATATTACATTCTATGAATCGTTTGGAAGATGGTAGGTATAATAAGTGTGCAAATATCATCGGTAGTACTATGCAGTTTCATCCTCATGGAGATGCTTCCATAGGGGATGCACTTGTCAACCTTGGACAGAAAGACTTATTAATTGATACTCAAGGAAATTGGGGAGATATAAGAACAGGAGATAAGGCTGCTGCATCACGTTATATTGAAGCTAGACTTTCAAAATTTGCTCTAGATACACTTTTTAATGATAAGACAACCGAGTGGAAGCTGTCGTATGATGGAAGAAAGAAAGAGCCTGATAATTTACCTGTAAAATTTCCCTTATTATTAGTCCTTGGAGTTGAAGGGATTGCCGTTGGTCTTTCCACAAAAATTCTTCCTCATAATTTTGTTGAATTAATAAAGTCCTCAATATCCTACTTAAAAGGAAAATCTTTTAAGTTATATCCTGATTTCTCAACTGGTGGATTTATTGACATAACGAATTATAACGATGGAAAAAAAGGAGGGAAGATTAGATTAAGATCTAAAATTGAAGAATTAGATAAGAAAACATTAATTATTAAAAATACACCTTATACAACTACAACTTCAGGTCTTATTGAATCAATAATAAAGGCTAATGATAAAGGAAAAATTAAAGTAAGAAAAGTTATTGATAATACAGCTCAAGATGTTGAAATATTAGTTTCCTTACATAAAAATCAATCTCCTAGTATTACAATTGATGCATTGTATGCGTTTACTGATTGTGAAGTATCGATTTCTCCAAATGCGTGTGTAATAGTTGATGAAAAACCCAAATTTTTGGGTGTAAAAGAAATTTTAAAATTTTCTACAGACTTAACTAAAACTTTACTAAAAAAGGAATTAGAAATAAAAAGAGAAGAGTTAAAAGAAAAGATATTGTTTTCAACTCTTGAAAAAATCTTTATAGAAAATAAGATATACATTCTTATTGAAAAATGTGATACTTGGGATTCTGTTATTAATAATATAGATAAGGGTCTTGATCCATTTAAAGAAGATTTTTATAGAGAAATAAATAGAGAAGATCTAATTAGATTAACTGAAATTAAAATAAAAAGAATTTCAAAATTTGATAAAGATAAGCTCACTGATTCTATTGTCAAGTTAAATAAAGAACTAAAGAAGACGTTAGAATATCTTGAAAAATTAACCGATTACACTATCCAATATTTTTATGATATACTAAATAAGTATGGTAAAGGGAGAGAAAGGAAAGCTGAAATTTCAAAATTTGATACAATTAAAATTAAAGCAGTTGCAGCTAATAATGTTAAGCTATATGTTAACAGAAAGGAAGGTTTTTTAGGTTATGGTATTAAGAAAGATGAATTTGTTTGTAATTGTTCTGACATTGATGATGTTATAACATTTTGTGCTGATGGAACATATAAAATTGTAAAAATTCAAGAAAAAGTTTTTATAGGAAAAAATATAGTATTGTGTCAATTGTGGAAAAAGAGTGATAATAGGATGGTGTTTAATTCCGTTTATTATGAGGGGAAATCAAAATATTCTTTTGTCAAACGATTTCAAGTTATTTCTGCTAGTAAAGAGAGAATGTACAATGTCACAAAAGGCAACAAGGGTTCAAAATTATTATACCTTGAATCTAGACCAAATGGAGAATTTGAGATTGTTTCCGTTCATATTCATGCTTCACAGAAAGCTAGGATAAAGTTATTTGATTATGATTTTTCTAATATTGAAATAAAGGGAAAAGGTGCAAAAGGAAATATTCTTTCAAAGTATAAAATTAGGGCGATAAAGCATAAATCTATTGGTTTATCAACTTTATCAGGGATTAAAATTAATTATGATAAATTTATTGGCAGACTAAATTCTGATGGTAGAGGAGATTTTGTTGGAAAATTTAATGGTGATGATTTAATTCTTGTAATTTATAAAGATGGAAATTATGAATTAACATCTTTTGAATTAACAAATAGGTACAATTATAATAATGTTTTATTTCTTTCTAAATTTGATTTGAAAGATGTTTTATCAGCAGTTTATTATGATGGTAAGCTAAAAAATTATTATATAAAAAGATTTTGTGTAGAAACTACAACTCCAAATAAAAAATTCACATTTATATCCTTAAATAAAGGATCAAAATTAGAATATGCGACTTTTAAATTAGGAGAAACTATAATTTTTAAGCATTATAAAAACAAAAATTTAGAGTCTGTAGAATTGGATATTGATAACTTCATAGATATTAAAGGTTGGAAGGCAATAGGTAATAAAATATCTTACAATAAAATACGTTCAGGGAGTTTTAGTTTTTTAAGATCTAAAGAAGTTGTTAATGAAAAAAATAATAAAATAGAAAGCGATGAAGTAAATGATAATTTTAGTGTTGGAGAATCTGTTGAACTAGATCTGGAACCAGATCAATTAAATTTATTTAATGAAAAAGATTAAAATTGCTGTTGACATAGGTAATACAAATATTGTTATTGGATTGTATTCTAATAATGAATGGTTGAAAGTATATCGACTAAGTTCCAAAAAAAATATAACATATTGGTCTCTGCAGAAAAAAATTAAAAAAATTTTATCACTTAATGATTTTAATCCTTCAGGTGTAAAAAGTGTCGTGTTAAGCAGTGTTGTTCCAAATTTAACAGACGTGGTTAGACTTGTTGTTAGTGATATGTTATGTAAAAACATTCACATAATAAAAGCTTCTTCTGTTGGTTTAATTAAAATATCAATTGATAATATAAATGAAATTGGAACGGATTTGGTTTGCAATGCAGTAGAGGTGTCAAGCATGTATGATGAAAATGTTATTGTTGTAGATTTTGGTACTGCATTAACATTTACTACTGTTTCAAAGGATAACCAAATATTAGGAGTAAATATTGTTCCAGGCTTACAAACTTCTATAAATTCTTTATACAAGAATACAGCAAAACTGCCTAAAATAAATTTAGAGTTACCAGAAAAAGTTATTGGAAAAAATACCATTCATTCTATTCAGAGTGGTATTATGTATGGATATGTTGGTTTAATTAAAGAATTAATTTTTAGAATTAAAAGTGAGTTGTCCGAACCAACAAAAGTAGTAGCTACAGGAGGTTTGTCTAAATTTGCTAAACCATTAAGGGGTTATTTTAGTGACATTATTCCAACTTTAACTCTTGATGGCATGCTTAAAATTTTAGATGATTATGAAAACTAATTTTTCTTTTTTTCACTAAGATATAATGCTTAAATTGAACGTATTATTTAAATAAATATAATGTAATGAAAAGTGTAATAACATGTGATATGGAGGGTAGGGTATTAACAATGAATAATGATGCTGAAAGTATTTTTGGATATAGTAAATCTGAGATTATAGGAAAAAAAAGAGTATCTATTTTTTCTCCTGGAGAAATTGTAATTCAGAATGTTGGAAATTGGCTTGCTACAGCTGATAAGTTTGGTGAGTATGTTGGGCAAACATATTTTCTTAAAAAAGATGGTTCAAAGATAAATGCCAAAATAAGAATTACACCAACTTTTTCCGATGGTAAAAGTAATGCACAAACTGGTTATTGTGGTGTTACTGAAGTAATTAGTAAGAATGTTGATGTTCCTATTAATTTTTCTACAAAAATAATTAAAGGTGTTGCTATTACGCGTATTCCATTTACCTCTGCTTCAATTTTTCCAGTTTTAGCAGTTGCCTCGTATTATGCTGGTATTGGAGATGGATTATTTAGTCCATTGAGTCTAATACTTGCTGTAATAGGTGTTTTATTACTTCATTTATCATCTAACGTTTATAATGACTATTTTGATGTCAAGGATGGAACAGATGAAGGAAATAATGATTATTTCCAACCTGGAGGAGCATCAATTTCTGGTGGAAGTAGGGCGATAGAACTTGGTATTATTACACTTAAAAAAACAAAAAAAGTTGCTAAGGCATTATTGATGGTTTCTATTTTAGTTGCTTCCTTGTTATTTTATAATATTTACTTGTTGACGGGTTCAGCAGTTAATATTCAAGGCTCTCTATTTATTGGGTTGTTAGCATTATTCCTAGGGTATTTTTATACTGCCACTCCATTAAGGTTTGTATCACGAAAAGGATTTGGTGAGTTGTGTATTTTTTTAGCATTTGGTCCTTTATTAACATTAGGTTCAGGATATGCAATTTCAATTGAATCTATTGAACTGTTTTCGTCAACATTTAATACTTTAGTTTTATTGGGTATTCCGTTTGGTTTTTTGACTACAAATATTTTATTTATAAATCAGTTTCCTGATGCTAAAAGTGATGCAATAACTGGAAAAAATCATTTGGTAGTTACTTTTGGAAAAAAGGTTTCTAGGTGGTTTTATTTATTATTTTTAACCCTTGCATTTTTATCTTCTTTTTATCTTGTAAACACATTAAAATCTTCTGAGTATTTTAATGAAAATATATTTATTATAGGAAATGCTTTATTATACCTTTTTGGTTTTTTAATATTTTTAAAATTGTATAAAAATTATGAATCTAGAGAATTGGTTAAATCTAATATTAATACTATAGTACTTCAATCGTTATTTTCTATTTTTTACATACTAGTATTAAACTTATTTTTTATATAAACTAATATGCATTATTGATTTCTTACTATGAAAGAAATATATATTATAAGACACGCTCAAACTGATTATAATAAAAAAGGAATTATTCAGGGTTCTGAAGTCGATAGTGAAATAGATGAAGAGGGGATAAGACAATCTAAATTGTTTTATGATTATTATAAGAATTATAATTTTGAAAAAATTTATATTTCTAACCTTAAGAGAACATTTCTAACTGTAAAGGAATTTATAAATGATGGTATTATTTATGAGAAATTATCTGAATTTAATGAAATTAGTTGGGGTATAAATCAAGGAAAAAATAACAACCTTGATGTATATAAAAGACTTACAGATTCATGGGCTGAAGGGAACTTAAATAATAAATTTAAAGGTGGAGAATCACCAAATGAAATTGCTGTTAGATTAAATAAAGGCATACGTCATATCATCAATGAAAATTTCAATAAAATTCTACTATGTATTCATGGTAGGGCATTAAGAGTATTTTTATCTCTGCTACTTGATAAGGATTTGACTAGAATGGATAATTATTTGCATTCGAACACATGCCTTTACATAATGCATTATGATAGGGGAAAATTTATTTTAAAAGAGAAAAATAATACAGATCATCTAAGTTAGTAAAAGTCTATTTTTTTGCTTTACTAATTTTTTTAGTTCTTTTTATAGGTTTTTTTTTAATCTGTTCAGCAATTACATCTGCAAAAATTCTACCACAGTATTCACAGAGTATGATTTTTTTCTTTTCTTTAATTTCAGTTTGTCTTTGAGGAGGAACTATATTAAAACATCCACCACATGCATTTCTTTTGACTTTAACAACTGCTAATCCATTTCTTTGTCTTTCAACTAATTTTTCATAGCCAAGTAATAGTGAATTTTCTACCCGTTTAGAAGCTTTAATCTTTTCTTTAACTAGTTTATCTTCTTCTACTTTACTTTCTGAAGAAAGAACATCTAAATCATTTTTTTTAGATTTTAAAATTTCAGTTTTCTCTTTAATAATTTTTTTAGTTACTTTAATTTCTCCTTTAATTTCTTCTATTTTAATCTCATTTTCATTAGATTTTTTTTGAAAAATTTTTGAATCAAGTTCTTGTAGCTCAATTTCTTTAGCTATAGCATCAAATTCCCTATTATTTCTAACATTCATTTGTTGGTCTTTGTACTTTTTTATAAGTTTGTTAGCATTGACAACCTTGTTTTTAAAATCTTCAATGTCTTGTTGAAGGTTATTTATTTCATCATTATATTTTTCTTGTCTGGTATTATAACCTATCAATTCATCTTCTAAATCTTGAACTTCTTCTGGTAGTGCTCCTCTGACTTTTTTTATTTCATAAATGTTAGAATCAATTATTTGTAATTTTAACAGATTATTTAGTTTTTTTTCTATGGTTCGTTTCATGGAATTAATAATATTTTACAGGGTTTGTATCAATTTTTGATAAATGAAGTGCAATATTAATTAAATTTTTATTTAAAAATTCAAAAATTAAATCTTTTGTATATTGTTCACTTTCATAATGTCCAATATCTAGAAGTACTAATTTATTATCAGATTTAAAATAATCGTGATATTTTAAATCTGAAGTTATAAATACATCTGCAGATTTGTTAATTGCATCATCAATTAAAAAACTACCAGAACCACCACAAACAGCTATTGTTTTTATATTTTTTTTAATAGGTTTTGTATGTTTAATCACGTTTTTGTTAAATGTTTTTTTTAGTTTTTTGAGAAGATTATCAAATGAAATTTTTCTTTCACCAATAATTCCAGATCCGATTTTATGATTTATATTTTCTAATTTTGTAATAAAGAAAGTTGGTTCTTCGTAAGGGTGGTATTTATTTATTATGGATACAAGTTCATTATGATTTTCTTTATGGAAAAGGATTTCAATTTTTTCTTCTTCAACAACTTGTTTTAAATTTTTTTTCCCTATAGTTGGATTAGATTTTGATGTAGGAATAAAGCTTCCTTTACCTAATATTGAAAATGAACATTCTTTATAGTTTCCAATAGTACCTGAATTAATTTCATATAATTTATCCATTAATGTATTTTTTGATTTTTGTGGTATATAAACTTCTAATTTATTTGTATACCCTCTTTTTTTACTTAATATAGATATGTTCTTTAATCCGATAAGATTAGAGATTTTTTTATTCACACCAGTTATTACATTATCAAGATTTGTATGAAAAGCATAAATGTTTATGTTGCTTTTAATTGCTTTTTCTATTGTTTTACTTATCCATGAATCAGAAATTATAGATTTAATTGGTTTAAAAATTAATGGATGATGAGAAATGATAAGGTTACAACCCTTTTTTAACGCTTCATCGATAACTTCTTCTGTACAATCTAAAGATATTAAACATCCTTTTATTTCATTTTTTTTATTTCCAATTAATAGACCTGAGTTGTCGTATGATTCTTGATAAATTGGTGGTGCCCATTTCTCTAAAGAGTCGATAATTTTGGTTAATTTCATAGATCTATGTGGATATATCTAAAATATTTGTTATTTCCTTTTTCGATAATTTATGGATTTATTACAAGTCTAAGAAATTTTTTATATGATTATAATATTCTAGAATCAAAAAAATATAATGTAAAAGTAATATCTATAGGAAATTTAGTAATGGGTGGTTCCGGAAAAACACCTATGGTAGAATATGTTTCTAGATATTTTATAAAGAAAAATTATAAATTTAGTATAATAAGTAGGGGTTATAAAAGATTAACGAAAGGTCTAAGATTAATTAATGAGTCTGATACTTACTTGACGGTAGGAGATGAGCCAAAACAATTATATAATAAGTTTGGTAACAAGTCTAAGGTAATAGTATCGGAAGATAGACATAAAGCAATTAAATTGATAGAAAAAGAAAATAATGATATTTATGCGATACTTGACGATGCTTTTCAAAACAGATCGATAAATAAACATCTTGATATTGTATTATCATCTTACAAATCACCATTTTTTGATGATAATATTTTTCCTGTAGGTATGTTAAGAGAAAATAAAAATAACATAAAAAGATGCGACGTATTAATTTTCACAAATTCTCCAAAAAATATTTCATTGAAAGAAGTTGATTATATTAAAAATAAAAGTTTTAGTTTTTTAAAAAAAGATGTTCCAATATTATTTTCAAGCGTTAATTACTTAAAACCAATATGTTTATTTAATAGGAAGAAGATTACAAAGGATGTCGTTATTTCTACATCTATAGCTGATTCTTCTAGTTTTAATGAGTATATAGAATCACAATTTAATGTTGTAGAGAAATTTGTATTTCCAGATCATCACATATATACTAAAAATGAAATTACAAAAATAATTGAGTCTTTAAA
>Ga0208879_1003815_pt1 | contig 12065 bp, 12 predicted proteins | sample Knorr_S15_td_Bot_FD_185605 | JGI IMG/M metagenome (GOLD analysis project Ga0208879, IMG submission 185605) | Marine microbial communities from Southern Atlantic Ocean transect - Knorr_S15_td_Bottom_ad_5009_LV_A (SPAdes) (version 2) | ecosystem: Environmental > Aquatic > Marine > Oceanic | place...
AAATTGGATGTAGATCCCTATGCAGACTTGGATGGTAATCCTGATGTAATTGCCAGATTAGCAACGGAAGACTGGGCACTGCCCATGTCCTTTCAATTTGGATTATCTTGGATGCTTATGGGCGAAAACGCACCCATAAAAAATACAAATATTTCCATCATGACAAATGTGGAATACACAGACCCCCGGGACTTCAACCCTGTTTATCATTTTGGTACTGAGATCACTGTAATGAAAATGGTTCAGTTCAGGGCTGGATTGCGAAACCAGTTCCTCAGGTATCCTGATGATCTGGATGACGCATCTGAAAAAACGATTGGGGATTATGAAGAAGGTGAATATATCAACCGCATGTCTTTTGGTATCGGGATTCCACCTATGCAATTCCCCTATACGGTTTACAAATTTTCAGTGGATTATTCCTTCAATGATGTGGGGCTGCTGGGAGATACTCAGCAACTCACTATTACGGTCGGTTTTTAAAGACGATTTAATACTTCCCACAGGGAGAAGCCTATCATTATTTACGGCTTTTCCCCCACTGGAGTTCTATGATCGGCACCCAGGTCTCTGCCATAGGAATGTAGGGCAACAAACGCATATCAGAACCATAGGGATATTCACCCATGACAAATTTATATCCGGTCATGATGCGAAAATTTTCTGATTTATGCCAGCTGATGAGCAATTTATGCTCCAATGAGTAATTACCCTTAAATCCAGGCAACAATCGTAAGTCAACATCTGCCAAGATTCCAATTTTTTCTGTCATATATTTTTGTACATCCGCCCCAACATGAATTCCCCATTTATTATAATAAACGCCTAGGCGATGATATACCAAGGGGAGATCAACCGTAGACCGTGTATCCAGATCTCCAAAGGCAATACCTAGATCAAGCCCGCTGTTTAGCGTTAAATCCAATCCGCTCATATTTTTCGACATGAGCCAAGTAGCAGATAGACCCAACATAGGTGGTAATTGGAATTCTGGAGATATGATTCCCATAATACCACTTTTGGCAATCATATTTAAAAATGGTGTAGGATAAACTATTTTATATTGGGTTGCAGTTGTAAATCCGGCCAAGTCATTTTGTGGTTTTTTGATGGAAATATTTGGCAGAACAAAAAACCAGAGTGGGTAAACACTGTATTCCAAATTTTCAGAATATCCGTATCTAAAGGGCTGAAACAGCCCCATCTCCCAACGCTTTTGCGGGAGTAAATAGGCGGAGTGAGAATCCCAGTTTCGGGTTTCAGAAAATAAAAATCCAGCAAGAAGCAAGTATGAGATAATTCGTTTCATCATATCACCTAATTATCCTCAGCGGACAATACCGCACTCACAGGTAAATGGTCACTTAATTCCCACGCATCCTGGTGGGTTTGAGATAAACTATCTATCCAACTTCCATTGGTAAAAAGATAATCTAACTTACGGTCAAATTTTATATCATTGATCTCATAACTGGTGCTGGGACCATGAGTTAAATGAATAGGAAGGTTTACATCGGCAGAATCAATGGCCGAATTGTAAGCATTATATAATGGGAGTAAAATATCGGGCTCTCCTTCAAAGTTTTCAAAATAACTTCCCTCTTTATGATATTCTTCAGCACCATCTGTGTGGTAATCTTCACTGGCGCACATATCACTTAAGCAAAAATCAGTCACTGATCCTGGTGGCACAGAATTTAAATCACCGCCAGTTACAAATAAGGCTCCGGACGAATGAATGTCTGAAAGTGTCTCCACATAGGTATCAATGTGTTTTTGTTTGGTGTCATCGGTGGCGAATGCTGTGGCATGAATATTGACGGCGAATAATTCTTTTCCACCCTGTGTTAATGCTGGAATTTTTGCTTTTACAAGATTTCGTCGGAGATAAAAATATTGGGTTAATCCATCCTGATCTGTACGCAAGTGGAGTTTGATTCGTTCTGCGTCGGTTAATTCATATTTGGATAAAATGGCATTCCCTGCATCGATGCGCCCAATACCATCACTGGGAATAAAATCTGCTTTCCACATGGAGGCGTAACAGCCATAATTCAAATTAGTATTATCCAATAAATACTGTACCTGGTCCATATAACCGGTTCGCTTAGAATTCACATCCACTTCCTGCAAAAGTACAATATCCGCATCCATGACATTGAGAGAATCAGCAATGGCAGCCATGTTTTTTTCGATGGTGTCATCATCCAAGATCACATCATCCCCGCAGGAATCACCAAAGAATGGAAACCGGGCGATACCGAAGCGGATATTCCATGTAACAACTTTAATATTGCCGCCACCATATGTGGAATTATTTTGACTGGCCGATTCGTACAGAACAGCTACAGATGTGTCGGGGAATTCTGTAACAAAGGGTTCACATCCAAGAATCATCAACAAGCCTATTAGAGTTATGAATTTTTTCAAACGACTCTCCTTTTATTCAAGTAAAGTTAAAACTTTTTCCGGCGGTCGACCAATGACTGCTTTTTCGCCTAGTACTGCCATGGGGCGCTCCATAATCTTGGGATATTTTTCAATGGCTTCCGCCAACGCTTCATGGTCATTTAATAATTCACCCAATTTATTATCCTTGAAATCTGACTCATTTTTTCTAACAAACCCACTGGGAGGCAGACCAAGTTTTTTGGATAAAGACAAAATTTCATCCTTATTTAAGGGTGTTTTCAAATATTCTATTTTGGTGAATTCCACACCGTTTTCTTCCAGGAGCGACACGGCTCCCCTGCTCTTACTTCACCGAGGGTTGTGATATAAAATGTAATCTGACATCTTTTCTCCTTTTACGATAGATGTAAAGTACAACAGCACAACGAAACACTAAAACAATGATTAATTTTACATTATTTAATGTACATTGCTTATTTATTTAAAATATTTAATTATTTGTGATATATTTCTTATTTATTACTTGTATTATGGTATATCTATTAAATAATTTTATTTCTTAAATTCATACATTAATAATGAAACTTGATTTAACTGACAGAAAAATATTAGCTGCACTTCAAAAAGACGGGCGCGAATCAGCCAGTCATATTGCGGAACGAATCGATGTATCCGTACCAACAGTAACAGAACGGATTCGCAAACTTCAGGATGCGGGTATCATTAAAAGATTTCAAGCTGTCGTCGATCCAAAAGCCGTGGGGTTGGATGTAGCTGCTATTATTACTGTCATGTCTGATTCCTCTCAGTATTATAAGGAAGTGACTGTTGAAGCCCACAACGCACCGGAAGTAGTTCAGTGTTTTTCCACAACGGGAACAGGATCTCACACATTGTTAATTAATACAAAGAATTCAAAAACACTGGAAGACCTTTTAAGAAAGGTTCAGAGTTGGCCCGGTGTGATCCGGACAGAAACACAAATTATTTTATCATCCTATAAAACCGGGATGGTTGTTCCCATCCCAGACGAAACAGGCTAACCCAAGGAAATAATACCCATGAGTAAAATTAGAGCAGAATACATTTGGATGGATGGGCACCAACCCACCCAAAAACTTAGATCAAAAACTAAGGTCTTTGATGGCCCAATTACAAATCTTGATGATATCCCAGACTGGGGATTTGACGGATCCAGCACCATGCAAGCGGTTGGGACCGACAGTGACTGTCTCTTAAAACCTGTCTGTTTTATCCCTGACCCAATACGGGGTGGTGATGACATATTAGTCATGTGCGAGGTCATGAATGCAGATGGAACCGTTCACCTATCCAATACACGAGCACGCCTAAGAAAATTGGCTGAACAACATGCAGATCAAGATGCATGGTTTGGCATTGAGCAAGAATATACCCTTTTTCAAGGTCGCTCACCTTTGGGTTGGCCGGAGGGTGGGTACCCTGCACCCCAGGGACCTTTCTATTGTGGTGTGGGTGCCGATGAAGTTTTCGGGCGAGACATTGTAGAAGAACATTTGGATCTTTGTATCGAAGCAGGATTGGAAATATCCGGCATAAATGCAGAAGTAATGCCCGGGCAGTGGGAATACCAAATTGGCCCGGTTGGACCCTTAGCTTCCGGTGACCAAATGTGGTTATCACGATGGCTCCTATATCGCATCTCTGAAGATTATGGCGTGAGCGCAACGCTTCATCCAAAGCCCGTAAAGGGAGATTGGAATGGTGCAGGTGCCCACACAAACTATAGTACAAAAGCCATGCGAGAACCCGGTGGAATGAAAGTCATCGAAGAAGCCTGTGAAAAACTGAGCCAAAAACACCACGAGCATATTGCCGTTTATGGTGCCCATAATGAAGAGCGTCTTACCGGGCTTCACGAAACATGCAGCATCAATGAATTTCGGTATGCTGTAAGTGACCGCGGAGCTTCCATCCGGATTCCCATGCAAACAGCAAAAGACGGATATGGATATCTTGAAGACCGAAGACCTTCGGCAAATATGGATCCCTATTTAGTGTGCGCTATTCTTTTGGAAACAACTTGCGAATAGATTTTAAAATTACCGAACCCAAGACAAAAACGCCTCGATTATTCGGGGCGTTTTATTCACGGATACGAGATCCTTTAAACAGTTTATCCAACATTAAATAATAATTTTAAATTATTCGGGGAATCTCTTTTTATTGCTTTAAAAGGATTTCTTCCTTCTTTTTCCGTAAAAAGAAAAATACCAGTATCAATAAACCCATTGCGCCAACAATCAATCTTGAAATAGGAGATTGGGCTTTTGTGGGATTCAGCCATTTACCATTTTACCATCATTTCCAAAAGGGCCAAGGTCCTTCAATCATCCTGATTGAATGTTGTAGAGGTACAAGATTAGGAATTTATACAGTATATCAAGATGAATGATCGATCCACCCAAATCAAAACAACGTCGTTTGGTCTCCCCCAACATCAATATCAATCTCTTCCCCATCCCGTTGCGCTTCTACGGCTAAATGGGCTTGGCGGATCGGTTCCGGCCGGCGATAATGGGTTGTGCATTCTAAAGTAAATTTCATAGTAGAAAACAAATCCGCTTTATGCCCAACTGAAATAAACATAGGGCTTACTCCATCTTTTGTCCTTAAAGCCAGCCCGATCTCTTCCCCATTATGGATCAGGGGTGCATGATGTCCTTTTTTTGAATCAATTTCATCATGAAAACCAATTAAAACACGGTCGGCCACTCCGATGGAAGGAATATCAAATAACACTCCAAGATGACTGGCCAAACCAAACCGTCTCGGGTGGGCTAATCCATGGGAATGAAATAATACAAGATCCGGTTTATGCTCAATCCGTTTCATCAGTTTCATGATAGGTGGAGCCTCTCTGAAAGCAAGAATACCACGAACATAAGGAAAGGTTATTTCTTCTGATAATCCATGGCGCTCCACCAACTCCAAATCCGGGAATCGTAACACAACCAGGGCTGCATGAATAATATCATTGTTAGGATCAATCGCTACGGATGTACCAGCTACCAAATGAATATCGCTCGGCAGGGGTTGAATATCCACTTTATCCCGAAGATTGGTCTGAATGGCAGATGCTTCATTGGGTGAAACATTCCATGAATGAAATCGAATTGGCTTCATTTTCAAATCTAACGCCAGAAAGTGAAATAATGAAATGACAGTCGGTTTTAATAAAATAAATATATTGGTTTAATAAAACATGAATAATCACCTAAATTTTTCCATGATGAAATTGATTCAAGCACTCACTCCGTTACTTTTAATCAATGGAGCTCTTTTTGCAAATCTCGAAAAAGACCTTCAAACTCAATTTATCTTGGCAGAACCCGGTGATACAATTTCAATCCCGGAAGGGCACTATCAAATTCAAGGAACGCTTTCTGTTGAAGGCAAAGAAAACTTGGTTATACGTGGCTTTGGAAAAGATCGCTCCATCCTTTCATTTCTGAATCAATCGGAAGGCGCACAAGGCATTAGTATTACCAATTCAAAAAATATTTTACTTGAAGGATTTACAGTTCAAGATTCCAAGGGCGATGCTATTAAAGTACAATATACGGATGGGATTATTTTTAGAAATATTAAAGCAGAATGGACCGGCGGCCCGAAAGAAACGAATGGCGCCTATGGTCTTTATCCAGTTCAATGCGAAAATGTGTTAATCGAACATTCTATTTCCATTGGCGCTTCAGATGCTGGTATTTATGTTGGACAATCCAATGATATTGTCGTTCGGTACAATGAAGTGTATGATAATGTGGCTGGAATCGAAATTGAAAACTCCAACAATGCTGAAGTGTATGAAAACTACAGCCATGGTAATACGGGTGGCATTTTGGTATTTGACCTCCCGGATCTCATCCAGAAAAAAGGCGGGAATGTTCACATATTCAATAACAGAATTGAATCAAATAACCTTTTTAATTTTGCACCAAAAGGCAATATTGTTGGAAAGATTCTTCCCGGAACCGGTATTATGATTTTAGCTTGTAGCAATGTTCATATTTTTGGCAATACCCTTACAAATAATAAAAGTATCGGCACAGGTGTTGTGAGCTATTTCATGACGGAAGAAGCCCTAAATGATAGTCTGTATAATCCCTATACTGCTGACATCCATATTTATAATAATACCTTTGATCGGTGGCCTGGATTTCCAGATTTGGGGTATGATATTGGCCAATTATTGGCGGTGAAGTATGGCCGAAATACACCCGATATAGTTTATGACGGCATGCAAGATCCGGAAAATCCGATAGGATTATGCATTCAAAATAATGAGGATGCCCGTTTTACAGATTTGGATATTGAACACAATTTTGAAGAATGGTATTCCCCCTTCATTTCCAACTTTTCCGAGGAAATGTCTCCCCATAATTGTGGTAAGCAACATCCCATGATTTCCACCACTAAATAATGTCTAAAATTTTGGGTAAAACCAACCGATTGGTTTTACTCACCCTTTTAATTTCTTTCACCTTCGCGGGTAATCCGCTCAAATATGCCAAGCCAAAATTATCTGATTATGGGTTTTTTGAAGGACACATGGCGAATCATCAACCCGCAAATGGTGTTATTCCCTATGATGTGTCTGCCCAATTATTTTCTGATTATGCATTAAAATCACGGTTTATTGTAGTACCCAATGGAAAACAATTGATATATCAAAAAGATGGCACTTTTGATTTCCCAAAAGAATCTATTTTGATAAAAACATTTTTCTATCCTGCGGATTTTCGCACTCCCGATCAAAATATCCGACTCATTGAAACACGGCTTTTAATAAATACGCCAGAGGGTTGGCTAGGTTTCCCCTATGTTTGGAATGCAGAGCAAACTGAAGCTTATTTAGAAATTGCAGGAGAAAGACTGGATGCATCCTTTGTGAATTATGCCGGTGACCAAGTGGATTTCAAATACAGTGTTCCAAATTTTAATCAATGTAAAGGCTGCCACGTTAATCAAAATAAAATGGAGCCCATCGGTCCAAAAGCTAGACTTTTGAATCATAGCTTTGATTACGTGGATGGCGCCATGAACCAACTAAAAAAATGGACATCTTTAGGCATAGTCACCGGTTTACCTGAAATCTCAACTTTAGCACACACACCCGATTATAATAATCCAGAAGATGGATCCGTTAAAGAACGAGCTCGGGCTTTAATAGATATTAATTGTGCTCATTGCCACCGATTGGGCGGCCCTGCAGAAACATCGGGCCTTTTCTTAAATATTGAAGAAACAAATCCCACAAAATTAGGGGAGATGAAACCGCCTATTGCTGCAGGACGTGGGGCCGGGAATCTGAATTATACCATTGTTCCGGGCGCACCAGAAAAATCAATTATGATTTATCGAATGGAGTCCACCGACCCAGGAATTCTGATGCCCGAATTGGGACGAAAGCTGGTTCACAAAGAGGGTGTGGAGTTGGTGAAGCAATGGATCAAAGAAATGGATTAAAAAAATGTTTAAATAGTGAAGTGTTCGTGTACTAATGTGTTCACCTAAACACCTGAACACTTGAACACTTGAAAACATGATCACTTAAAAAAATTAAATCTCTTCAAACACGCCTGTGTTTCTATTTTTTCGAACTTTATCCCAATCAAAATATCGGCCATTCATGGCAATGTAAACACCATACGGTAACGCTTGAGCAAAAGCCAGTGCGCCGCCAAAATTGAACAATCCATCGCTACTTCCAAACTTATAAGGAATCATGGCGCCGGTGAGTACAATGGTTTTTTCTAAATTCGCCTCGGCAATTACTTTTGCCGTTTCTGTCATGGTATCTGTCCCATGAGTAATCACAATTTGATCTTCTGATACCCGTTTACAATTATCCAAAATAACGGCACGATCATCATTCGTCATATCTAAACTATCCACAAGCATGAGTGTTCTGATCTTGACATCAAGTTTAGATCTTCCCAGATCCAAGATTTCTCGCATATGCGTATCCTTGAAATAAAGCATCCCGGTGATCTCGTCATATTCCTTATCAAATGTTCCACCGGTAATTAAAATTCTAACAGACATCTTTTCTCCTATTTCAAATTATTGTAGCAACGTCCTCAAAAGATTTCTTTTTCAGATCGGGCACTTTAGCATCTTCGGCGGGATACCCAACCGGAATCAATAAAACCGCCTTTTCATTATCTGGGCGATTCAAAATCTTTTCTAAGAAACCCATGGGACTTGGCGTGTGGGCTAAGGTTACCAATCCTGAATTATGCAGGGCAACCAATAAAAATCCCGAAGCAATTCCTACAGATTCATTTACATAATAATTTTTTCTTTTACCCTCTTCCCCAAAATCATAACTCTGTTTGAACACCACAATTAGGTAAGGTGCAATTTCCAAAAATGGTTTATGCCAATCTGTTTTAAACTGATTCAAATCAGCCAACCAATCATCCGAAGCTCGGTGCTCATAAAATTCTTTTTCTTCCTTTTCGGCCGCAATTCGAATTTCTTTTTTTACGACAGGATCTTTTACAATTACAAAATGCCAAGGTTGTTTATTTGCGCCGGAAGGCGCTGAAGAAGCAGCTTTAATTGCATTATTAATAATCTCGATTGGAACCAGTTTATTAGAAAACTCTCTTACAGTTCTTCTCTGGTGAATGTGACCCAAAAAAGATCGTGATTGTTCAATCATTTTTGATTCTGGTATTGTATAATAGATTAATTTTTGAAATGCCATAGCTTAATAACTCATTGTATTTTCCACACCCAATTTACAATCATGAACTGAATGCGCCCTTTTGAAATACTAACTTTAATTCTCATTGCGGGGACACTCGTCGCTCTTTTCACCCACAAAGAACGGAAAGTGTTTCTCTATCTTTTGTTTGGATCTATTGTGGCAATGTTTTTCCAATATTTTTTGGAAGGTCATCGATGGCAATTTGCATTAGCTGTTTATCTTTTGCCTGCCTTGTATGTTTTTCATCGGTTCCAAAAACTCAAACTCAATCTTTTAACAAAAGGAGTCTTATCCGTTTGGTTTGGAATTGCTGTTTTGCTACCTTGGATTATTCCCGTTTTTACCCTTCCAAGCCCGCAAGGTCCATACGATGTTGGCACCGAGACTTTCCATTGGGTAGACTCATCTCGAATGGAATGGTTCACAGATGAAAACCCCAATGATGTTCGAGAAATCATTGTTCAAGTTTGGTATCCCGCTAATATGAAAGTTGGATTGGAACCCGAGCCTTATCTGGATTTTATTGACCTTCGCGCAAAGGCCTTGGCTGGAGCTGGCGCTATTCCAGAATTTTTGCCTAGTCATTTAAATTATATTTATACAAATAGTTTTCCAAATCTTCCAGTCATTGATACGGGGCAATTATTGCCCATTGTGATTTTTTCACATGGTATTACTGGAACTCGCCACCTACACCAAACCATGTACGAACACTTGGTAAGTCATGGATATATTGTTCTGGCCCCAGATCACAGTTTTGATGCTAATCTCACAATATTTCCCGATGGACATGTGGCCGATTATCGCTCCAATATTACAGGATATCCCGACAGTATCAATATAAGAATAATGCAAATGAATACTCGGGCAGAAGATATTAGTTTTATCTTGGACCAATTAGAAAAAATGCAATCCGGAGAGATTAAATCACAGCTAATCGAGAAAATTGATTTGGAAAATATTGCGGTTGGTGGGCACTCATATGGAGGTTCAACAGCAACCGTTGCTGCCCAACAAGATGATAGAATCAAAGCATGTTTTGTTTTGGATAGTTGGGTGAGCCCTGTTCCACAAGAAACCATTGACGCAGGTATCCATGTCCCCTTTTTATTTATGGGACGACCCAGCTGGAATGACTCTGATTACCCGGAGAATTACAAAAGACTAGATAGTTTAATGGCCCATTCTTCTCATCCAAAATACAAATTGATTCTTAAAAACACTGAGCATTTGGATTATTCCGATATACCTTTATTTTCTCCAATAATTCGACATGTTTTAGAAGTTGGATCTTTATCATCATCGGTATCATTGCCCCTAATAAATGATTTGGTACATAGTTTTCTTGAAAAACATTTAACAAAAAATTCAGAAGAAAAATTCGAGATTGCAATCCAAAATAAATTAGTTGTAAGCGCGCCATGATTAAAAAAACAGCCAGAATAACATTGGGGATTATTCTAGTAATCATTGGACTAATTGGTGGACTTATTCCTATCTTTCAAGGATGGATGTTTGGGATTCCAGGTTTAATTATTTTAGCAGATTATTTTCCACCAGCAAAGCGTGTTTTGGATTGGGCAAAAGAAAAAGCTGGATTAAATAAAAAAGAAAGTGAATAGCAATTTTATTCCTGTTTTTATCCATCTAAATTTCCACTTATTATTTCTTTATTTTACGTGACGTTAACCGCCACCCACCCCAATCAGCCTTCGGCACTACGTGTCTTCCAACCCGTCTAAAATCACTGTAATCGTCGGCGCCCAATGGGGCGACGAAGGCAAAGGAAAGATCACCGATTTCTTTGCTGGTGAATCCGACTATGTGGTTCGTTTTCACGGCGGCAACAACGCCGGCCATACCATTATCGTGGATGGCAACACCTTCAAACTCCATCTTATCCCTTCCGGAATTGTCTATGGCGAACCCATGTCCATTATTGGCAACGGCGTGGTGGTGGATCCAAAAGCATTGCTCGATGAAATTGCTTACGTCAAAGAAAAGGGGATTAATCCCAAATTGATGGTAAGCGATCGGGCTCACGTGATTATGCCCTACCACATTGCCATGGATGGCGCCCTTTCTAGGCATCAAGGGAATCTTGCCGCAGGAAGCACGAATCGTGGGATTGCACCTGTCTATGCAGATAAAATGTTCCGCAATGGCATCCGCATGATTGACCTATTAGAACCAGATGTCTTCCGGGAAAAATTGGAAAAAGGATATGCTTTTTCTAAAGGTATTATTGAAAAAACGCTGAATCAATCTTTAGATATTTCTATGGATGAAATTTTTGACACTTATTCTGATTACGGTCAAAAACTAAAATCATATATTCATGACACATCGGTCGTTTTATACAAAGCACACAAGTCTGGAAAATCCATTTTATTTGAAGGTGCCCAAGGAATTTCGTTGGATGTAGATCACGGCGTTTATCCTTACACCACATCTTCCAACACAGCTGCCGGACATATCTCCACGGGAACCGGCGTGAGTTTCAGAGATATTGATCGTATCATCGGCGTTACAAAAGCATATTTGAGTCGCGTGGGTGAAAGTCCACTGCCATCAGAAATCCATGGTGATGAAGCAAAAAATCTTCGTGATAAAGGTGGCGAATATGGAACAACCACTGGACGACCACGTCGCGTTGGCTGGCTAGATTTGGTTCAGGTTCGACAAGCCGTTCGCGTGAATGGACTCACAGAAATTGCCCTGACAAAATTGGATATATTAAATGGCTTTGATACACTTCCCGTTTGTGTCGCATATGATGTTAATGGAGAACGCGTTGATGAAATGCCTGCAAGTCTCACCCAATATCGCAATGCAAAACCCATCTATGAATCCTTACCAGGTTGGGGTGACCTTCCTGAAAATGTTTGGGAAAAAG
>Ga0208879_1003822_pt1 | contig 12042 bp, 6 predicted proteins | sample Knorr_S15_td_Bot_FD_185605 | JGI IMG/M metagenome (GOLD analysis project Ga0208879, IMG submission 185605) | Marine microbial communities from Southern Atlantic Ocean transect - Knorr_S15_td_Bottom_ad_5009_LV_A (SPAdes) (version 2) | ecosystem: Environmental > Aquatic > Marine > Oceanic | place...
CCCAATGAGGAGCCTGTTGGCGCAGATGGACTCATCGGGAACGCCATACTGATTAACGGCCCTGACAGTGAGACATACGCTTTCGGTGTATTGGATAATTATCCAAAGATAAAAGACAATGGTACGGTTTCCCTTTGGTTAAACACTCCGGGGATAGATGGTGAATCGGCAGTTGTTGTAAGAAACGGATCAGCGATTAATATAGTAACTGAAAATCAGTTTCAAATTACTATAACAAATAATATCGACGGCGAACCGGTTTTGGGTTGTCAAATCTCGGCTGGTCCCAACGTAATAAACGTAGTGGACACTGAAGCTCTGGCGTTTGATGAGTGGGTTCATGTTGCACTGACAGTAGATGGAGGACAGCTGAGATTCTACAAGAACGGCAAATTAATTGGGGTGACCGATTATTTGGACAGGATTAACGGATCAACCGAGGGCTGGTTGGCTATTGGAGCGAACCTCACATTGGTTCAGGAGGAAGGCGAGGATCCTTATTTTGCAATGGATGAGGCAAATCCACAGGCCTTCTCTGGATCTATTGATGATTTAGCCTTATGGCACGTTGCAAGAGGTGCTGATGAGATTCAGGCGATTTACGAGAAGGGTCTTGCCGGTGAGGATGCTTCAACGGCTGCCGTGACCATTCCGGATTTCGTGGAGCCGATAGACATCGTCGACCCGGGACCAGTTGATCCCACGATCAGTCTGGTTCGCGAAGACGACGGCACGATCACGGTGACCTTCACCGGCAAACTGCAGGCCGCACCGACGGTCAATGGCCCGTGGGAGGACGTGGACGCAGAGAGTCCGCTGACATTGAACCCCGATCAGGCGCAAACATTCGCTCGAGCCGTGAACGAGTAATTTGGAGAGTTAACCAAAGAGAGAACACACACCAGAGGCCGGGCATTGTGCCCGGCCTCTTTTTCTTTGGAGAGCGTCGAGGCGCTCTTTAGATTTATTGGCCCGTGACCTGTCGGGCTTTTCCCTGAATCAGACTGTCCATTTGCTCCAGTCGCGGAACGATCGACTGCACCTCCTCGGGGAACCAGCGAAAGCTGGCGTCGCGGTGGTCGCGGCTGCTGGCTGTCTGCTGGCGGTTGCCGTAGAGGAAGGCCCAGTTGGTAGGCAGCCAGAACTGTTGCCACAACCTGTTTTTCTGAAGGACAGCTTGTCGCAATTCCTCGGCGGAAACCGGAAACAGTTCGCCAGTCGCCGTAATGCTTATACTGGAATTCAGGCCAAGCTCCGTGGCAACAGCTTTTGCGGCGAGCCATTGGCCGCTCCGCGAAAGCGTGACCCCGTCGCGCGTGGCCGCTTGGCCAAGCAGGGCGGCGGTGAGATCGACGACGGGGAACATGCGCACTTGGCCAAGCCGGCGGATGACGGCGGCGTATTGCTGGAGGTCGGCGTTACGATTTTCGACATCCAAGCCAAGGCCAAGCGGATCATCGAACGGCACCGGCGTGACCAAAACCAAGCGGCCGGTGCGACTGGAGAGTTGCTCAAGGGTTAGCTCGTATGCCTTGGTGAAGTCGTCCAGCTTGGCGGAGCCGTCGAGTGACTCCGCTTGGCCAAGCCAGATAAACACAATATTCGCGAGGAGTGGTTTGCGGCGATCCAACTCGCCGTAGCTTGGCTTGGTGGTGCCAAAAAAATTGCGAGGCCGCTGCTGCTGGTAGACGGTGTCCGCCGGCCAGGCCATGTTGCGAATGCTCAGTCTCTGCTTTGGGTGTGCAGCAGTCAACAGCGTCTCGAGATAACCGTGCCCCTGGCTCTCGGCGGCGTTGGTAGAGCCGACGATCACAATGTTGGCGTCGCCGGTGATTTGGAATCCGTTGCGGAACTCCAGAGACGGCTTGGCCGGCTTGGCCAAGGGCCGGACCAATGCAGGCGTTGGAGGTGGGGCCGCCACTGTTTTTTTAGGTAACGCAGCGAGCAGTTGTTTTTCGGTAAAACCGTCCAGCGCGAGCTTGGGATTGTGGATGAGCTTGACGGGGCGATAGAGCACCGTCAGCGCCGGGCCGGCGTGGAGTTGAAAAGCGATGTCGCCGGCCAGCTCGCCTTTCGGATCGTCGATGGCCACGCAGAGTGTGCCGTTGATGGCGCTCCAAATTCGGTGGCCGACGGCTAGGATTTCGTAGCGGTTCCATTCACCGCGCTTCACGGCCTTGGCGGCGCGGTTGTTCCAGTCCAGCTTGCCGCGGCCGTGTTCGTGGTAGAGTTTGCCCCATACGCCCGCGCCCACATCGGCCTGATAACCCAGCGCCTGCCCTCCGGCGTTGGTTTTTTTTGAGCGAAATTGTATGCCCGCGTTACGGTTGTCCGGCGTGAGTTTCACGTCCACCGACAAATAAAAATCTTTCACCGTCACGTCCGACCAAAGGAATTCATTCTTCGGCACCTTTGCCGCCGAGTGCCCGACAATCGTACCACCCTTCACCGACCAATATTTCGGCTGCGAAGTCGACCAAGCATTTAGGTCATTGCCGGTGAAAAATGTGTCATCTACACGCAGTGTTGCGGCTTGTCCCGTGGAGGAAGTTGCGAGGGCAAATAAACAGAGGGTGTGGGTGAATCGTTTTTTCATTTTTGCCATGGTCAAAAACTTGAACCAACAATCATCGTTTCGGAGCGCTGCGACCGTTTTTTTTGAACTCATTCAGCTTCTCTTTTAGTTCCCCAACAATCTCGGGATACTTGAAGTAAAGATTGGTGGTTTCGCCCGGATCATTTGCCAGATCATACAATTGGCCGGGGGCGTTCGGGGATTTCTCGGGTAATGCGTATTGTTTCATGCCCCATCTGCCTTCGCGGCCATAGTTGTTGCCGCCGGAGCCTTTGTGATCAAGGTACTTCCATTGGCCGCGCCGGATGGCCATGGCGAGGCTGATAGTTTGGTGCAAGGTATAGTGACGAATGGGTTTGGTGTCTTTGCCAAGAAGCGCGGATAAAATATTGTAGCTGTCTTCGGCGGCATTATTGGGAATTTTCGCGCCGGTGATTGCGGCGGCTGTGGCCATGATGTCCGTGAGGCAAATAGTCTGGTCAGACGTGCTGTCGGGTTTGATCTTGCCGGGCCAACGGGCGATAAAAGGAACGCGGTGACCGCCTTCCCACTGATCGCGCTTTACGCCACGCCATGGGCGGGCACCGTTGTGGTTGTGATCATGCCGCATGGAAATGGAGGTGGGCACTTCAGGGCCGTTGTCACTCGTGAAGATGACCAGTGTGTTGTCTGCCATACCATGTTTTTTAAGCTTCTTCATGAGTTCACCCACTACAAAGTCCATTTCGAAAATAAAATCGCCGTGTGGTCCGGCCTTGGTTTTGCCCTTGAAGGCATCGCCGGGGAATGAGGGCAGATGCACAGCCTGCATGGAGTGAAAGAGGAAGAACGGTTTCTTGGGCGATTGCTTGGCGTGGTTATCCAGAAACTTCAGGCTCCGCTCCAGGAAAACCATGTCCACTTCCTCCAGATCAAAGCCCGGCGCAATCATGCCCGGGCGGTTGTCGTTTGAGTAAGGATGCTTCGGGAGTGGCGTGCGATCGACAATGTGAGTGGGAGGCACGGGTATACGATCTCCATCAACAAAGGCGTAGAGCCAGTCGGTGGTGGGACAGCACACGGTCCCGAAGAAATAATCGAAGCCTCGGTGGATTGGTGCATCGGGAATGGCCCGGCTGTAATCGATCCGTTTCACTGCGGGCAGGCCGTTTTGGTTGATGGGTTTGCCCGCCTTGTCAAAGAAGGTCATGCCCACGTGCCATTTACCAAACATCGCCGTCACGTAACCTTTGCCGCGCAACAAGGCGGGCAGCGTCAGGCGTGTTTTTTCAATCATGCATGGGCCGCCCGCACCGGTGAAAACACCGCGCATGCCGGTGCGGAAAGCCATGCGGCCGGTGAGGATGCTGTAGCGCGTGGGTGTGCAAACGGTCGATGGACTGTGAGCGTCGGTAAAGCGCATCCCATCCTTGGCCAACCGATCCAAATTCGGTGTGGGCACTTTGGATTCCGGGTTGTAGCAACCGACGTCGCCGTAACCCAAATCATCGGCCAGAATCACGAGGATGTTCGGAGTGCCAATTCCTTCTGCTGCGAACGCGAGACCGGTCGTGAAGAGCATCGAGATACTGACGGCCCATGTGATTGATAGCTTTCTGAACATTTTAAGCTCCGATTTTCAAACGGCCCAAGCGCACGCGGTTCTCGCCGGTCCAAGTGACCCATAAATAACCGCCGCTGACGACGGCGCGTGGCATGCCGCTGGAGCGGTTGCTGTCGATGGGTGCGAGCGTTGTTCGCCGCTCGATTTTTCCGGCTGGGGAAACCTGTGCCATTTGCAGCGCGGTTTGCTTTCCTTCGTGGCCAATCCACACAGTGAACACCGCATCCTTGGTGAAGACGGTGGCGCAGCGTCCGACGGGGCTGTCTTGGTCGAGCACGATTTCTTTTCCAAATTTCATTTTGCCGGTTTTCGATAATCGGAGAATCACCTGCGCCTTGTTGTTGGAGACGGTGAAGCGGCTGATGGCGACGAGATCCCCGTGAGAGGCGATGCTCGGACCGTTGACTGGGCAGCCGGGAAAGAACCAATTGTCCGTGTGAACGGTTGACGGCTTGCTCCATCCGGCATCATTCCTGTGCGTGAAGCCGATGTCGCGGATTTCCTTGGGCGAGCGATCGCGATAAACGACCATCGGGCCGGTGGCCATTTGCGCGGCCGAGGTGGGGCAGCAGGTGCAGACGTCGTCATCGAGAACGCGCTCGTCCTTGATTTTTTCGCCGTCGAGGATGGCGGTGCGCAGCATCATTTTGCCGCCCTCCTTCGCCATCGCACGGCCGTCCAGCCAGAAGGCGCGCACCCGTTTGCCTTCAGGGATGAAGGAGACAAAACCGTGCTCCGTCGGGCTGGTATCGTTGTGCAGCCAGCCCATCGGGTTCCAGCTGTTGCCGCGGTCAGTCGAGCGCACGATGCGGATGCCGTAGGCGTAGGTTTCGCCGCTGATGCGATCGAGCCAGTGCGCATAGAGATCGCCCGACGGTGCCTCGATGACCGACGGAATGTCAGCCCAGTTGGCAAACATCTGCTTGGATGTCGCGACCGTGCTCGCTTCGCCAAAGGCGTTGCCGTTCCAACCGGCAACGCGCACGCTCGCCACGCCTTTGCTTTTGCGATCAATCCAACTCAGAGCAAAGTGATCGCCAAACGAACACAGATTGGGTGCCATTGAGCCTTGTGTAGCGGGGGTCTTCAGCAGCTCGAAAGGCAACTCATTCGCACGAGGCAGAGTCGTTGTGTTCAGGGCCAACAGTGTTGCAATCAATCCGAAGGTAAAAGGACTTCTGTTTTTCATTTCTTTTTTATTAGCAAAGTTTTCAGCCAGGCGTCACTTCAGCTCGCCGGTGGTTTTCAGGGTGGACAAATATTTAATGAGGTCGCGCAGCTCAGCGCGTGTGAGGCTGGCGGTAAGGCCCGGCGGCATCACGGTGCCGTTGAGGGTGCGTTGCTTGATGTTGGAGGTTTGGACGGGGGCGATTTTGCCGGTGGCCAGGTCGCGCACGCGCAGCACGGTTTTGTCTTCGCTGTGGGTGAAGCCGCTCAGCACGCGGCCGTCTTTCGTGATCACCGTGGTGGCGGCGTAACCTTCCTTGATTTGCCGTGCGGGCCACAGCACGCTTTCCACCAAAAGATCCACCGGCAACCCCGCCGCCACTGCCGAGAGGTTCGGGCCTTTCACCGAAGTCACCGCGCCGCGCACGCCGTCCACCGCGTGGCACGCCGTGCAACTGGCCAGCGGCAGTTGGAAAACTTTTTTGCCACTCACCGCATCACCCTTCGCCAGTGCTTCCTTGGCCAACGCGCGCACAAAGTCCGCACTGTAAACCGGCGCGACCGATTGCACGCCGATGAGTTTATTTAAAACTAAGTTTAACTTTGGCTCCACCCGCCCCGCCGCATTGAGCCAGCGCAGTATCAACTTCGCGGTATCCGCCGAAACCTCCGCTTGGCCAAGCGCGCCAGCCATCGCATCCGCGCCGGCGTTGCGTTGCAACAACGCGGCCAAGACCGGCCCCAATTCATCCGGCTTCACTTGGCCTGACAGCCCCGCCGTCAATTGCGCCGCGCGGGCCACGTCGTGCTTGGCCAAGCTGCCCAAGGCCGCCACTCGCAAATCCGCTGCGCCATTCACCGTCACCAACGACGCCAACGTTTCCACCGCCTGCGGAATGTTCAACTGCCCCAACGCCACCGCAGCGGCCATCCGCACGGCGAGGGGTTCCGTTTGGCCGGTGGCCAAGGCGCGGATGGTCTCCGCATGCGCGTTAAGTTTCCACGCGCCAATTAATTGCACCGCTCCGGCGCGCGTCGCGGTGGTCTTCAATGGCACGTTGAGTAATTCCGCCGCATTGGCGGGTGCTTGCAAATTGCGTTCGCGGGCGGCGTTCACCAACGCGTGCAGGACGGTTGGATGGATTGAAGCCAACTCCAGCGCCAGCGCGGCATCAGCGCTGTTGCCGATCTGGGCGAGCAATTCCGCTAGAACAAGTTTGCGCGCGGTGGACAGCGCGGAGTCGGCCAGTTTTTGGCGCACCACGCTGGCGACTTCTTTGCCGCCGCCTTCGCGCACGACGCTTAACAGATGCGCCGGTTTGGCAAAATCCAGTTTGCCCGCCAACAACGCGGGCTTCCATTCGCTGGCGAGGGCGTGGACGGCGTTTTTGAAAGCAAAGGTGATGAACCGATCCGCCGAGCCATCGGCGGCTTGCGCGGCGATGACGATGGATTCCGCCCCGCGCACATCGCTCGCGGCGACGATGGCTTCGAGCCGCACGCGCGAATGTTCGTCGGTGGCGCTGCGGCGCAAAAGTGCCAGCGGATTTTTCAAACGATCGTGCCAGCGACCAACCACTCGCGTGGCATAAGCGCGGGCGCGATAATCCTTGGCAGCGAGCAAGCGCTCGAGCAACGGGCGGTTCACCGCTTCGTGCGATTCAAAGACGCCGATGGCTTCGAACAGCTTGGCCTTGAGCTTGGGGTCGGCGGGCTTCAAGGCGTCCACCCATTTTTGCGTGGCGGCGATGGCTTCGGCCTTGGGCAAATCCATGAGGCGCAGCTTGGCGAGTTGGCGCGTGTGGCGATGCGGCGCGGCGAGTTGATTGCATAATTGCGCGGCATTCATCTTGGCTAACGGGGGCGCCTTGAGCAGCGGCGCGCCTTTGGCGGTGATGCGCCAGATGCGGCCGTGTTTTTTGTCGCGGTCGGGATGGCGCAGCGAGGCTTGGTAATGGCCGATGATGGGGTTGAACCAGTCGGCGACGTACAGCGCGCCGTCGGGGCCGGTGTTGAGGTCCACGGGGCGAAAGGCGTTGTGCGTGGAAGTGAGAATGGGCGCGAGCGTTTGCAGCTTGTGGCCCGCGCCGTCCACGGTGGGGCGGAGCCGAGCGATGTTGCCCGCGTAGTAACCGGCAATCAAAAAGTCTCCCTGAAAATCTTTGGGCAACACCGGTGTATCGACGATTTCGATAATCATCGATTTGATTTTCGTGCCGCCAATCTGCACCGCGCCGCCCCAGTAACCGCCGATGATTTTTTCGCTGGCCACCATCCCCGGCAGCAGTTCGCTGACGCCCGGGCCGTTGCTTTTTATAAACGGCTCGCCCCAATTGCCGAACGCGAAGCCCCACGGATTGCCGCCGCCGGAGGTGCGCCGGTGCGCGTGCAGTTGGCGGCGCAACGGACGCAGCCGCCACGAGCCGTGTTCGTCGAGCTTGCGAATGCCCCACGGCGTTTGCACGCGCGAGAAGCAGTGCAGCCCTTGGCTGAAAAATAATTCGCCGCCGGGGCTCCACGCGAAGGAGTTGATATTTTGATGGGTGTCGCCCGTGCCGAAACCGGTGAAGAGCACCGTGCGTTTGTCCGCCTTGCCGTCGCCGGTCGTATCGCGCACGTGCAGCAGTTCGCGCCCGTTGCCGATGTACGCGCCGCCGTGGCCGAGCGCGAATCCGGTGGGCATATTGAGTCCGTCGATGTAGGTGGAAATTTTGTCGGCTTTGCCATCGCGATTGGTGTCCTCAAGAATGAGCAGTTTGTCATTCGGCTTCGCGCCCGGCTTGAGCTGCGGATACGCCCACGTGCACAGCACCCACAATCGCCCGCGCGCGTCCCACCGCATACAAACGGGATTGGCGATGCCCATCGATTCATCGGCGAAGAGATTGACTTGCAAGCGCTTGTCCACCGCGAACGAGGCCAGCTCGGCTTTCACGGAGTTGTCGGCCTCGGGCTTGGAAACGGAAAGCCGGTTTTGTGCAAGTCCGGTTGGTTGCAGCAGGCCGAGCAGCGACCAAGCGGATGCAATCGTGACAATTTGTTTTAGCGATACCATCGGGTGAAGTTATCAACCGGCTCCCGGTCGGTGCGGTATTGGTATGACGGATCGTCGTAGTCGGCGTGGCCAAGCGCTATGCCACAAATCAGTTTTTTGCTGTCGGGAATGTTCAGCAAATCCCGGGCGACATCGGGATACTCGGCGAGCGCGGCTTGCGGGCAGGTCTCGAGTCCATGGCTGCGCGCGGCAAGCATGACGTTTTGGATGAACATCCCGGTGTCCACCCACGAGCCTTTCGCGAGAATGGCGTCGATGAAAAAAAGGAGTGCGACCGGCGCGCCGAAGCAATGGTAATTCTTCGCCCACTGCGCCTTGCGCGCCTCGATGTCTTTGCGCTCGATGCCCAGCGCGGAGTAGAGGGCGCGGCCGCAGGCGTATTTGCGGGCGATGTACGGCTCCTCGATTTGCGTCGGGTAATAGTCGTAATCTGGCAGCGGCTTTTCGCCGTCGGCACGCCGCTTGGCCAAGGCGTCGCCGAGTTGCCGCTTGGTTTCGCCGGTCAGCACGGCCACATGCCACGGCTGGGTGTTGGCTCCGGACGGTGCCCAGCGGGCGCATTCCAAAATCTCGGTGATGACCCGGTCCGGAACCGGTTTGTCGAGAAACGCCCGGACGGATTTGCGGTTTCGAATTGCTTCTGTGACTTCCATAGTCTATCTCAACTTCTTGCAACGGCAGCCTACCAAGCACACAACCACGCGACAACGAAAAGGAAACATGAACCGGGTTTTGATTTCAGCATTACTCACTGCGCTTGGCCTGGGCATCGCCCAAGCGGCGCAAAGGCCGAACGTGCTTTTGATCGTCGTCGATGACTTGAAACCGGCTCTGGGCTGTTACGGCGATAAATCCGCCAAGACGCCGAACATCGACGCCTTGGCCGGGCGCGGGATGCGCTTCGATTTGGCGTACTGCAATCAGGCGGTCTGCGCGCCGTCGCGGTTCACGCTGATGCTCGGGGCGCACTCGACATCGACCGGCCTCTACGGGTTGGGCAGTCATTTGCGCTTGGCCTGGCCCGACGCTGTCACGCTGCCGCAGCATTTCGCAAGGCACGGCTACCGCACCGAGTCACTCGGCAAGGTGTTCCATATCGGCCACGGGAACCAAGGCGACCCCGAGTCGTTCAGCGTGCCGCATTTTCACGATAAGGTGATCGAGTACCTCGACCCGGATAGCACCGACGGCGGCAGGCTCACCCGCGAGGAGGCGTTGTTCACAAACCAAAAACTTGGCCAAATCCGTTCGCTGCCACGCGGCGCGGCATACGAGTCGCCGGTGGCAAGTGACGCCGACTACGCCGACGGCCGCGTCGCCGCCGAGACGGTCAAGCGCCTCAAGGCGGCGAAGCAGCGCTTGGCCAAGCGCGGCACGCCGTTCTTCATCACCGCCGGTTTCGTCCGGCCGCACCTGCCGTTTTCCGTGCCCAAAAAATATTGGGACATGCACGATCCGGCCAAGCTGCCGATGCCGGTCAACAAGGCGTTCCCGAAGGGCGCGCCCAAGGTCGCCCTCAAGCGCGGCGGCGAGATCACGGCATTCAAGCCGGTGCCGGCCGACGGCGTGATCGGCGACGGTCTCACCCGCAAACTCATCCACGGCTACTACGCGAGCACCAGCTACGTCGATGCGCAGATTGGCAAAGTGACCCGCGCACTCGGCGAGCTTGGCTTGGCCGACAACACGATTGTTATTCTTTGGGGCGACCACGGCTGGCACTTGGGCGACTTGGGCATCTGGACCAAGCACACCAACTACGAGCAGGCCAACCGCATCCCGCTCATCGTGGTCGCGCCGGGCGTGGCCAAGTCGGGCAGCGCGACCGGGCAACTCGCCGAGACGGTGGATATTTTTCCCACGCTGGCCGGCTTGGCCGGCTTGCCCTCGCCGAGCGGCCCGCAGCCGATCGACGGCGTCAGCCTTGTGCCGGTGTTGAGGAACCCGAAGGCACGGGTTCGCGACCACGCATTCCATGCCCATCCGCGCGGGCGCAAACTGGGCCGGGCCATCCGCACGCAGCGTTATCGCTTGGTCGAGTGGAGGAACCACAGTGACCCGGACGCCGGAGTCGATTACGAGTTGTACGACTACAAGACCGACCCGTGGGAAACCCAAAACCACCACGCCGCCAAGCCGAAGGCAGCCGAAAAACTCAAAGCCATCCTGGCGAAATATCCCGCTCCGAAGCCCCGGACACGCCGTTGACTTGCCTGTGGCATTGCCAGCGGTTTGGGGTTTGGGCATTGTTCCGGCTTCCGTGATGAGACTGCTTTTCACCACCTTTTGTTTTGCGCTTGGCTTGGTGCAGCCAAGCGCGGCGACTCATCCCAATGTGGTTTTCTTTCTCGTCGACGACTTGGGGTGGCGCGATGTCGGCTGCTTCGGCAGTTCGTTTTACGACACGCCGAACATCGATCGCTTGGCCAAGCAGGGCGTCAAGTTCACCAACGCGTACGCGGCGTGCCATGTCTGTTCGCCGACGCGGGCGAGCATCCTGACCGGCAAATACCCGGCCCGGCTGCACCTGACCGACTGGTTGCCGGGGCGGCGCGAGTTTCCATTTCAAAAATTCTTCAACGCGGAGATTCACCAGCAACTGCCGTTCGGCGAAACCACCCTGGCCGAGGCGCTGAAGGGGCACGGCTACGCGACGGCGATTTTTGGCAAGTGGCACCTTGGCGAGGAGCCGGCCGGGCCGCTCAGCCACGGCTTCGACGTGCAGGTGCCCAAGTGGAACAAAGGCTGGCCGCGGGCCGGTTATCACGCGCCGTTTCGGCTGGAGGGGATCAGCGGCAAGGCGGGCGATTACCTCACCGACCGCCTCACCGACGAGGCGCTAAAGTTCATCGAGCAAAACAAGGCCAAGCCGTTCTTCCTCTATTTGTCGCACTTCGCGGTGCACGACCCGATCCATGGCCGGCCGGACTTGGTGAAGAAATATCAAGCCAAGCTCGCTCAAATGAAAAGGCAAGCGGGGCCGGATTTTATCCTCGAGGGAAACCCGGACGACGCCAAGCCAGCAACGCGCGCGGAGCTGGACGACCTCGTCAAGCAGCCGTCGCATCGCGGCTTCAGGGTGCTGCCGGGGCACACGGTGAAGATCAAGCAGCACCAGGACAACACGCAGTTCGCTGCGATGGTCGGTGCGATGGACGACAGTCTGGGGCGGGTACTGGCGAAGCTCGAGTCGCTTGGCTTGGAGGACAAAACGATTGTGATTTTTTTCTCCGACAACGGCGGGATGGCGGCAGGGAATTTTGGCAATCCGAAACGAACCATTCCGGCGACGAAACTGGACGCGGCTTACTCGACGTCGAATCTGCCGCTGCGCGGGGCCAAGGGCTGGCTGTACGAGGGCGGCATTCGCGTGCCGCTGATTGTCAAGTGGCCCGGCGTCGGGCACGCGGGAACGGTGTGTGATGAGCCGGTCATCAGCACCGATTTTTATCCGTCGATCCTCGAGATGGCGGATCTGCCCACCATGCCGAAGCAGCATCCCGACGGCAAAAGTTTCGCCGCCGCCGTGAAAGGGAAGCCGAACGAGCGCGGCGCGATCTACTGGCATTTCCCGCACTACAGCAACCACGGCATGCAAAGCCCCGGCGGCGCGATCCGCGAGGGCGACTTCAAGCTGCTGGA
>Ga0208879_1003823_pt1 | contig 12041 bp, 11 predicted proteins | sample Knorr_S15_td_Bot_FD_185605 | JGI IMG/M metagenome (GOLD analysis project Ga0208879, IMG submission 185605) | Marine microbial communities from Southern Atlantic Ocean transect - Knorr_S15_td_Bottom_ad_5009_LV_A (SPAdes) (version 2) | ecosystem: Environmental > Aquatic > Marine > Oceanic | place...
TTGAATTTTTGAAGTGGCCCAGATTTCAATTTCGGAGCGTCCCCATCTGGGATTTTTCTTGAGTTGATCGGCAACTATCCGGTCATAGGACATGTTGTTTCTGGCGAGGATTTGGGCTCGGCGTTTCTCTTGGGCCTCGGTGTTATTGGAGGTGCGAGAGTTGGAAGGTAGGCGAGGTGTAAGGCGTGGGTCTTCCAGAATGACGGCACGAGGAATATTGGGATACTTGGCAGCAAACCATGCGACAGAAGAACTGCCCATGGAGTGACCTATGACGATGGGCTTTTCGAGTTTCAGTTTGCGGATAAGGCCAGCGAGGTCTTCGGCTTGGGCGTCGGCGGGGTCAGATTTGGCAGGAGGGTCTGAGAGGCCGTGGCCCCGTGCATCGGGGAGAATAATGTCATATTCGTTGGTAAGTTCTTTGGCGAGGTTGGTCCAGCAGAGCCCGTTGTCGGATGAGCCGTGTGCCATGATGATAACAGGCTTGTCGCCGCCAGTACGCCAGTAGTGGATGCGAATACCGTTGGCGATTACATAGCCTTCGGCCCATCCCTCTGGTGGAAGGGGAGGCTGAGCAGCAAACGCGGGGGTGCCCAGTAGCGAAACGATGATGGTTGTGGTTAGTAGGGACTTCACAGCTAAGCAACTATCATCGCGTTAAGTGCGGTTTTCAAGGCGTTTTAACTGTTGCCGTTTAACAACAACTCTTACTGCTCGGTATATGAACTAGTCGCAGCTTTGTTTTCCAATTTAGCCTGTTCACGGCGAAGGGCAGGCTCAATGAAAAACGGTCCGAACGGGAAAATCGCCGCGATGAACACCTTGGCAGCCCAGCCCAGTGAGTGCTTGAGTTGGATCATCGTTTGGCCAAGCGCGAGCATGTAAAGAATGAATAAAAAGCCGTGTACTGTCCCAACTACGGTAACCGCTCGGGGCATATCAATGAGATATTTTAGGGGCATCGCTACGAAGAAAAGCAGCAGGCTTGAAACACCCTCAATGAGCCCGATATACCTAAGTCGCCGGATCGTGTTCACTGGGGGTACGTGAAATAGTAGTTCCACGGATCGAAAGGTCGATTTATCCAAGCATCCACCTAAATATGCACACTTGCCCTACACCCCACCAGCACCACGGCTGCGATTGTTGTGATTAGGAGGTGTTTCATTTCCCGGTGGCGTTCAAGTGGAGGAGTGGGTTGGTTTAGTCGATACGCTTGGTTATCGGATGCGACGGCGGAGGAGGAACGGATCAAATTTATCGTTGCTATCATAGGCAAACGGCTCCCAGCCTTCAGAAATCACCCTGCCGGATGTCTTTACTTCCCACTTTTGCTTAGCATCCCACTTTTCTACAGCGTCGTCGAACGGGTCGGTAGTAGTGCTTGTTGCTGCTCCTGTGCCGAACATGACCGTTGTAGTCAGCAGCACACCTATCGCGAATGATTTCCAGTCTAGTTGTTTCATAAGCCTGTAAGAGACTGAACACTCGTGGCCGCGATGCCGTTTTTCAAGGCGTTTTAACTGTTGCCGCAGAGGTGAGCTGGACTATTTCCCTTCAGCTTTCAATTCTTCAGCTGTCTTGCCGCCGTGTTTGCGGAGGAGGGCAGCAATTTCTTTTTTGCCTTTAAAAACAGCCTCACCTAGCGGTGTCCATCCAAACTTTTCCTTCGCATTCACATCTGCACCTTTGGCGATTAACAGTTCGACGATTTCCTCGTGACTTCTAGAAGCCGCAAGATGCAAGGGAGTCCATCCACAATCTTCATTCGCATTCACATCCGCACCTTTGGCGATGAGTAGTTCAACAATTTCCTTGTAACCTTCACGAGCCGCACGATGCAAAGGAGTCCTTCTCCACATCTTCGCATTCACATCTGCACCAGCATCCAAGTGTTTTTTGGCGGTTTGAACGTTTCCAGTTCTTACAGCAATATGCAGCGCACGATCTGCTTCCGGGGTCTTGCCACCGTGTTTGCGGAGGAGGGCGGCGGTTTCGGGATGTTTGCGCCTGATGGCCCAATCTAGCGGTGTTTCGCTGTCTATATTCTTCGCATTTACATCTCCGCCTTTGGCGATAAGTAGTTCAGCGACTTCCTTGCGACCATATCGAGCCGCATAATGCAAAGGAGTCCACCCTAACTTATCCTTTACGTTTACATCCACGCCAACAGTCAAGTGCTGTTTAACGACTTCGATGTTTCCAGATTTGGCAGCTTTCCAAATACCCGGCTTCGACCCACACCCCACCAAAAGCACGGCTGCGATTGTGATTAGTATGTGTTTCATCTGGCTTCAGCTTCCAGTTCCTTCTTGGTCTTGCCGCCGTGTTTGCGTAGGAGTTCGGCGATTTCGGAGTGGTTCCCAAAGATGGCCTCATCTAGCGGTGTTGTGCCTCTGTTGGTCGTCGCATTCACATCAGCACTGTTGTCGATAAGCAGTTCAGCGATTTCCTTGTGGCCTTCCATAGCCGCACGATGCAAAGAAGTCATTCCAAAAAACACATCCTTCGCATTCACATCCGCACCTTCGGCGATTAGCAGTTCGACGATTTCCTTGTGGCCTCCCCAAGCCGCACGAAGCAAAGGAGTCCTTCTGTACTTATCCTTCGCATCCACATCCGTACCAGCAGCCAAGTGTTGTTTTACGGCTTTGATGTTTCCGTCAAAGGCAGCATCGGCAATTAAGATGTCTGGTGCTTTGGCTGTCGGCGGTTCTGGCGACTGCGTCGTAGCACACCCCACCAGCACCACGGCTGCGATTGTTGTGAGTAGGAGGTGTTTCATTTCAATTCTTCACCCGTCTTGCCGCCGTGTTTGCGGAGGAGGTCGGCGGTTTCGCCATCGGCAAAATCTAGCGGTGTTTCGCCATCATCATCCTTCACATTCACATCCGCACCGTTGTCGATCAGCAGTTCGGCGATTTCCTTGTGACCGTAACCCGCCGCAAATTGCAATGGTGTCTGTCCAACACTATTCTTCGCATTCACATCCGCACCTTTGGCAATCAGTAATTCTGCGATTTCCTTGCGACCGCGACTAGCCGCTAACTCCAAAGGAGTCCATCCACCCTCCGTCTTCGCATTAACGTCCGTACCAGCTGCCAAGTGTTGTTTGACAGCTTCGATGTTTCCTTCTCTGGTAGCATCGTGAATTGAGATGTCTGGTGCTTTGGCTGTCGGCGGTTTCGGTTTTGCAGCTTCGGCAACTGGTTCACCGCCTTTCAGTTCTTCACCCGTCTTGCCGCCGTGTTTGCGGAGGAGGTCGGCGATTTCGGTTTGCTTTTGTTCTTCGGCTCGATCTAGCGATGTCTTTCCTTGGTATCGACCAGACACAATTATTGCATTCACATCCGCACCTTTGGCAATAAGTAGTTCAGCAACTTCCACGTAATCTTCCAGAGCCAAATAAGTCTTACCAAGCCGCGTTCGATGGCGGCCTCCATACATAGTCGCACGATGCAAAGGAGTCCTTCCATACTTATCCTTCGCATTCACATCTGCACCTTTGGCGATAAGTAGTTCAGCAACTTTCGTTTGACCAAAACGAGCCGCCCAGCCCAAAAGAGTCCCTCCCCCAACATCTTTCGCATTCACATCCGTATCTTTGTCGATGAGAAGTTCGACGATTTCGGGATAGCTATTCTGGATGGCAATACCTAGAGGTGTATTGCCTATGGGTTCACCAGACCTCACTTTTACATCCGCACCGTTGGCGATGAGTACTTCGGCGACTTCCTTACGGCCATAAGTAGCCGCATTATGCAAAGGAGTCGCTCCCTGATTATCCTTTGCATTCACATCCGCGCCGTTTGCTATAAGCAGTTCGGCAACTTTCGTTCCCCTAAGCACATAATGCAAAGGAGTCGCTCCCTGATTATCCTTTGCGTTCACATCCGCGCCGTTTGTTATAAGCAGTTCACCGACTTCATGGTGACCACCCATAGCCGACAGATGCAAAGGAGTCCTGCCAATCCCATCCCTCGCATTCACACCATCAACCAGATACTGTTTGGCAGCTTCGATATCACCTTCTCTGGCTGCTAAATGAATTAAGAATTTTACACCCGTTTTGCCACCATGTTTGCGCAGAAGGTCGGCGGCTTCTTTTTTGGCTGCTTTTACTTCGGGTAATTCCCATTCATATAACTTTTCTGCCCAATCCAGAGGTGTTTCGCCATCAACAACCTTTGCATTCACAAACGCGCCCTTGGAGATAAGCAGTTCGATGATTTCCTTATGACCTGCACGAGCCCCATAATGCAAAGGAGTCCTACCAGTATTAGTCTTCGCATTCACATCTGCACCTTTAGCGATAAGTAGTTCAGCAACTTCCGTGTGACCTTCCAAAGCCGAATAATACAAAGGAGTCCTTCCGATACTATCCTTTTTGTTCAAATCCGCGCCAGCAGCCAATTGCGATTTGACGGCTTCGACGTCTCCCGTCCACGCAGCTTCCCAAATATCTACACTCGGCGCACATCCCATCAACAACACCGCTGCGATAGTTGCGAGCAGTAAGGATTTCATAGCGAGACAACAGTCATCGGGAGGGTGGCTACTTGCAAGCCGTTTTTCTATTGCCGTAAAACCTTGCGCTTGGCCATGCGCAAGACGTTATCGCCTTTGGACGAGCGGTTTTGCTTGCTTGGCGTTTGTGTCGCTTAGTTTCTGAATACTCTGGAGTATAGCTTCGCTGTTACGGCTCAAGGTACTCTCAAACTCGGGATAGTATTGGATGATCTGGCAAAAGAACGGGGGCACATCATAATCAATGATGTGAGGCTTGTCGCGCAGTTCGTGCTCGGTGGAGAAGATGATCTGCCGACAAGCTTGCCCTCATCGATTAGACTCATCATCAAGGCTTTTACATTGTTTTTTCAATTAATTGGTGGTTTCTTCTCTCACAGAATGTCTCAAACGAAACTCGAACCAGCGCCTCCGAGTCTGCCTTTCTTTGCAGTGACAATTTTTATGGGCGCGTTTTTATTGTTTTTTGTCCAACCACTGATCGGCAAGTACATACTGCCTTGGTTCGGCGGCGCGCCCAGTGTGTGGACAACCTGCCTGCTGTTCTTCCAATCCCTGTTACTAGTCGGTTATGCGTATGCTCACCTCGTGAATCGTTTTTTGCCGCTACGCAAACAGGTGATCGTACACGGAGTATTACTTTTATTAGCCATCATCACGCTACCCATAACACCAAGTGAAAGCCTCAAACCGACAGGCAACGAACTTCCAACAGTACAAATTTTACTTGTACTGACCCAAAGTATTGGCCTGCCATACCTCGTTCTATCGACCACTAGCCCACTGGTGCAAGCATGGTTTGCCAAGGCTCATCCAGGACGCTCACCTTACCGACTCTACGCGCTTTCCAATGTCGGATCGCTTCTGGCACTGCTCGGATTTCCCTTTCTGGTGGAGCCGTGGATGACGCGTACTGCGCAGATCAACTGGTGGTCGCTAGGGATGGTGTTTTACGTGCTGGTATGCGGCTATCTGGCATGGTCATTGCGATCTGTGCCAAATCTGGATAAAGATGAAGCCAAAAAAGAGAAAGCCAGATTAGGAGAGAATGAAAGCCGGTTACGAAGGTTGGCGATCTTGGGTTTCTGGCTTGCTTTGCCGGCCTGCGGCACTGCCATACTCATGGGCACCACCAACAAGTTGTGTCAGGACATGGCAGTGGTGCCCTTCCTCTGGATGCTGCCGCTGGCCCTATACCTAGTGACTTTCATAATTAGTTTCCACGGCTCACGCTGGTATATTCGAGAAGTCTATATACCGCTATTGGTACTGCTTTGGGCAGGCGTATTATGGGTGATGTTTAAAGGGGTGGTTGTCCACATTATCGGCCAGATATTGGTTTTCTGCGGTGCGCTATTCTTGAGTTGCATGATATGCCACGGTGAGTTGTACAGGCTTCGCCCGGAACCAGCGCGGCTCACCATGTATTATTTGACCATTTCTGCTGGCGGCGCCTTGGGTGGCTTATTCGTGGCTTTACTGGCTCCAATGCTGTTCCATGGTTACTGGGAGTATCACATTTCACTTTGGGCAGTTGGATTACTGGTCTTGATGGTGCAGGGACTCAATCCTGAGGATTTAACTGCCGTGAAATGGCGGGGATTAAGTTTATTAAGGTCATATTCCGGTTCCCTCGCGATATGCTCCAGATATTTTAAGATAATCATTTCCTCAACTTTGATTGCACAGGTGCTGACAGTACTGGTTTCGCTTTGGGCTATGGAGAAGATGGTGGACTTTACAATTGGTGTTAATATTTCTGAATGGCTGCAGATTAGCGATCTTCCAGGCGAACAATGGATACGATTATTGTTGATCGCCGTGGCCGTAACCCTTCCTCTTAATTGCATTTTTTGGTTTAGCACAAAACACCAAGAAGACTGGGGGCTTCGATGTGCCGGCTATCTTCTAGTACTTGTGCCGGCATTGGGGATTCTGGGCGTGGGCTTAACCATTCAGGGTATCAAGACACAGCAGGATGCCTTACATTTGGACAGGAATTTTTATGGCACACTTATGATAACCCGATATTTCGACGACTCCGATGAACCCTATCTGGCACTATGGAGCGGTCGGATTACACATGGTATTCAGTATGAGGCGCTGGAAATTTGCAACCGAACTACCACATACTACACACCAGAAAGCGGCGTGGGATTGTCAATGCAACATACCCAAGCCGATAGAAAACGCGTGGGTGTGATAGGGCTAGGTGTGGGAACGGTTGCTGGCTATGCGCAGGCTGGTGACAGCTATCGCTTCTATGACATCAATCCACAAGTGGTAAACCTGTCATCGGAAGAGCAAAGTCAATTCACATTTCTAATCGATGCCCAAATTCGCGGCGCAGAAGTGGAAATTGTCTTAGGTGATGCCCGGTTGTCGATGGAACAAGAGCTTAATAAAGGCGATAAACAAAACTTTGACTTGCTGGTGTTGGATGCTTTTAGCAGCGACTCTATCCCGGTGCATCTATTGACTAAAGAATCCATGGAACTTTACAGAGAACACACACACCCGGAAGGCGTCATAGCGATCCACGTTTCCAACAAATATCTGGATCTCGAAACCGTGGTGCGCCGGCTGGCCACAGAGATGAACATGATGATGGTTGTGGTGGACAGTGATAATGGTGAGAGTCTTGGGGAGGACTGGATTTATGACTGCACCTGGATATTGCTGTCGGACAATGAAGAATTCATCCGGCAAATCGAGGGTTCTGGTCATCCACGCACCAAACTAAGTGCACAAGAAGATTCGCCATTATGGACCGATGAATACACCAGCATCTTTCGTATCTTCTATAAACCAGAATGGTGGACAAGATGGTTTGAAAGTGATCCTCTTAATCAATCATCACTGTAAGCTTCAATTCATCTCATTGAGCGATCCGGCAATTTTTGCCGTGAATAACTAAGAGGGTTCGATTCCCCACACCCCACCAAAACCACGGCTGCGATTGTTGTAAGTAGGAGGTGTTTCATTTGCCTTCAGCTTTCAATTCTGCACCCGTCTTGCCGCCGTGTTCACGGAGGAGGTCGGCGATTTCTTTGTTGGCGGCTTTGTCTTCGGGTGGGACATCTTCATTTACCGATTGGGCCGCATCTAGCGGCGTTCCGCCATCCACATCCTTAGCATTCACATCTCCACCTTTGGCAATCAGGAGTTCGGCAATTTCCTTGTAACCTACAAAAGCCGCCTCATGCAAAGGAGTAATCCCATACTCATCCTCCTTAGCATTCACATCCGCACCTTCAGCGATTAGTAGTTCGGCGATTTCCTTGCGACCAAAAACAGCCGCATGATGCAAAGGAGTGAACCCTGCATCATTCTTCGCATTCACATCCGCACCTTCGGCGATTAGGAGGACAGCGATTTCTTTGGTGTCCGCATAATGCAATGAAGTTTCTCCGTCCACTTCCTTCGCATTCACATCTGCGCCTTTGTCGATGAGTAGTTCGGCGATTTCCTTGTGTCCTGAAGCAGCCGCAAAATGCAAAGGAGTCCATGAATCCTCATCCTTCGCATTCACATCCGTTCCAGCAGCCAAGTGTTGTTTGACAGTTGCGATGTCTCCCATTTCGGTGGCTTCCCAAATATCCACACTCGGCCCACACCCCACAACCAGCACGGCTGCGATTGTTGTGAGTAGGATGTGTTTCAGTTGGTCGAAAAATCTCAACTTTATCAGTCAGTTGCCGACTTTCTTAAGTTCGTATAAGTAACAGTTGTCTCCGGCTTCTGTTTTGAAGTCCTTGGGACGAGCTAATTTTGGATCGTAGGCATAGCAAAAGAATAACTTTTCACCCTCCACCTTATAAATTCCCTTCAGTGATTTATCTCCAAGCCTTTGAGTCGATAAGTCCACTTCTTTGGGTATACTTTGGGGGTTGAGTTTCAAGGTGTAGACACTTGTTTTCCTTTTCGGCCTTATCCATTTATTGCCGACAATTTCATCGACAATACCAAGAGACGAAGATCTTTTACTCCCAGACTTCTCATAATGAACAATCTTCCATTTGCCCTCAATTCCGTTAAATGCATTCTCCGGTTCTTCAGAGTTTTTTGAATCTGAACCAGTACAACCGATCATTCCGCAAACAAGACTTGCGGCCAATGTTAACTTCCCTATTTTTTTCATTTTTTACCTTTCTTTGGCGGTTTCCCGCAGTTCAGAAAGTAATTTAGCACACATCCCCTGAAAACCGTTCATTGATAAAATCAATGGTAACATTGACTGAATCGATACTCACCCCACCAGCACCACGGCTGCGACGATTGCGATCAGTTGTGATTTCACGGTGAGCCGACACTCATCCTATTGAGCGCAGTTTTCAAGGCGCATACCCCCCCCGGTAAGGAATCTCTTTAGGGCAACCGCCCTTAAGAGGTGTCCATTCCCGGGCATCGATTGCCTATGAGTCGAATTTTTTCGACATTTACAGCAATTTTGTCAAAACTAGGCGCTCACACCAAATGGGGTAACTTTCAGTCTCCCAAGGCGTAGATTAGCATCTTAACTTAAGTTACTCCCTGACAATCCATTGGGTCTGTGAGCAAACAACGAAAAGAGATACTGCCCGGAGCAGAAATTATTGATTCATTTTTTGATAAAGATGTTCAAAAGGTCTTAATGACGCGGTTTACACCTTGGCCATCTTTGGATGAACTTCCCGACGCCAAACAGGAGTTTTTGGCTTGGCCATTAACTGCTTATCACATCACTGATGAATTGGCTCAGGATAGAGATACAAAAGTGTCTCGGCACACGGATTTTTTAGAAGCTTATGCAATAGACCGCATTTTTATCCCCAAACTTCTTTCCGTAATCACCAAATATCACCATTTGCCAGAGAATGAAAAATCCTTAAGGAGGCGTGTTTCAGATTTGAGTTCAGCGGAAAAAGGGGCCCCAAACTTTCGTGTAATCGATTTTAATTACATACCATCTTTTGATAAGGTTTTCCCTCAAAGCGCAAAAAACAATGTCCCTCTGGAAGAATGGAAAACTATAGCAGAGGCTCTGGATTGTCAGAACAGTCTGGAACCGCTTGCTACTGAATTATGGAGGGAGCGTAAACATCGAAAAAAAATCGAAAAGAAGTGGAGTAGACACCATATAGCCTATTTCGAAATCTGTCATGAAGCCCATAAAGGAAAACGAGCTATTCTTCCTGAGTTGCTTGCTTTTTAGGTAAACATCTCAAAATTACTCATTTTTTGTGATGTTCAAGAGTTAGACAAGTCCCGCCATCGTCGTCCATACTCTCCCGTGGATGACAACATCATATACACCAACCGGAGTGCAGGCCGGTGCCACAACTGCCCCGGTAGCGACCCCAGCGTCGGTCACAGCTTTCCAGCCACAGCCCGAGTTCGTCCGGCTCCCCAAGAGAGGTCAGTGTGCAATAACGGGCCTAACTCGCTCTAAGCTCTATGACTTAATTTCGCCCAATGAGGGCAACGGCTTCAAGCCGCCGGTCCGGTCGGTCAGCCTCCGCAAGCGGGGCCAGAAAAAAGGCACCAGGTTGATCGAGCTTCAAAGCCTGCTCGACTACCTGCGTCACGAGGTTGAGGTCTTTCAGCGTTCAATTGGGAAAGGGGCCGGGGAATGAGACCTCTGCATTCTTTCAACCCACTCCTACCACGGACTAAACCCGTGTCTTCAACAAATTTCAACTTCCGCAAAGCAAGTTTTGTGGAGGTTGTCTCTCGGCCATCCGAGTGGATGGTTCGAGGTTCATTAAACAAAATAAAGAAAGGATATAAATGAATGTGCACGAAATGTACCGTTCCAACTACATGAAGTCAGACTCTCTTAACGGTCAGGCTTTTTGTTTTACCATTACTGACTGTTCAGCTGAGAAAGTGGGAGAGGGTGAGAAGAGGCTAGTACTGGCATTTCTTGAAGTCTCCAGCCTGATGATCTTAGACAGAACAAACACCAACATGTTAGCTGAGTTATACGGCCCAGAAACAAGTGAATGGGGAGGTAAAGTAATCAAATTGGCTCCTTCAACAACCTCGTTTCTAGGGGAGACCGTCAAATACCTCCGCATTTGTCACGAACGATGCGATGAAATTCCAATTGATTAGAGACAGGACAGCCATCGACCAAAGTCGAACATGACCAGTCACAAGGAGCATCTCGAGTTGTTAGAAAAAATCGCTCAAGCAAAAAAAGAGGAAACTTTGGTGGAAAAATGCGCCGATAGGAGAGTTGCAGCGTACCTCGATCAACTGAATGGCATCAACGACAATGACAAGGTGTTGGAGTACTCTAGCGATTTATTTAGGGAATTCGGCATCCAATACGAATGAAGCGAATAACCATTCCAAAGGAAATCAGTGGGATGCCGATCCTGGACGCAGTTTCGCTTTACCACGACGATTTTGACTGGGTCATTCATCCGCTGAAAGGTCCGTCCGGTGGCGGCAAGCAACCCATCGAAAAAGGTTGGAGAAAGTTCGATACAACATTTCTGACGCCAGAGAAGAAAAACGATTATTTCGGTGGTTCGAAGCCGTATAACATTGGGTGTGTCGCACGGCCACCCCAGATCATCATCGATTTGGATTCCAAGCCGGACAACGGAAAATCAGTCAGCACTTGGCTTAAGTGTCAGCCTAACCTGCTCAGCTTTCCGCGGGAAAAAACTGGGGGCGGCGCTCACATCCACTTGATGTGCGAGGACCTCCCAATATTTCAAAAGACAAACGGCAACCCATACGAGAAGGCGCTGGTTTCAACTATCAACGATCAAGTAACCGCCGAACTCTTTTTTAACGGTCTTAATATCGTTCTTTCCCCATCCCACCACGAAAACGGGCACGTTTATCAATGGGAAACGTTCGGCGACATCCCGATGGTGACTTGGCTGGACCTGCAAGACTGGTTCAGGTTCGAGGAACCGGTTGGGACAAAAAGCAAAAAAACCCACTCCAGCCCACGGGTTGAGATACCGTACTGGAGCAAATACAAAGGCGACTTGCGCTCTCTGGATCTGGTGGCGGTGTTCAAGAAGCTAAATCTCGGGTGTGAGATGCTTGATGCTGATGAGGCAAAGTTCACCGTGGAGTGTCCTTGGCGAAGCGACCACAGTGACACAGGGCGAGCCTGGACGCCTACAGACACCAGCACGGTCATTTGGAATGCTCGGGATACTTTCCCCGTCTTCACGTGCCTGCATGCCCACTGTGAAGAAAAGTCGCTGGAGCAGGCGCTGGCTTATGCTGAGTTACGGGGAGTAAGCGTTGACGACCACTGCTCAGAAATGCGTGTGTGGGTTGATGGGCAGTCATCTGGGGATGGCACACCCCGTGTCGTGTTGTCGTCGATGGGGAAACCTGACAGCGAGTTTGCCAGGGAGATTGGCGATGTGCTTGCTCCCAAGAACTGCTGGTTCAACTACGGCGAACAGGTGGTGACTGTGCGGGTCATCCGACGCGGCGATGATTACGAATGTTTTTGCTTCCACCCAATTACACCCGTTGAGGCGGGAACAAATCTGGAG
>Ga0208879_1003825_pt1 | contig 12037 bp, 15 predicted proteins | sample Knorr_S15_td_Bot_FD_185605 | JGI IMG/M metagenome (GOLD analysis project Ga0208879, IMG submission 185605) | Marine microbial communities from Southern Atlantic Ocean transect - Knorr_S15_td_Bottom_ad_5009_LV_A (SPAdes) (version 2) | ecosystem: Environmental > Aquatic > Marine > Oceanic | place...
TCAGCGACGTACCTATTGCGGTAAGCGGAACGAGTGTAACGCGCGCTGCGGTTCCACGACCCACCCCGCAAAACACGGAAAGAGCCGGACGACAGGCCCGTTGGATCATTTGTGGGTGACTGTTGGTAGTAATCCTCTTCGTAATAATCGTGGCACCATTCATAAACATTGCCGTGCATGTCGTACAGCCCAAACGCGTTGGACTTTTTTAGTCCAACTTGGTGAGCGTACTGCTCACTAACAATATCTGCTGCGTTTTCTTTGTACCAAGCGTAATCGCCAAGTACCTTTTCATCGTCGCCAAAGCTCCACCGTGTTTCTGTTCCTGCCCGACAGGCGTACTCCCATTCCGCTTCTGTGGGTAATCGATACGCCTTGTTTTCTTTCTCGCTTAGTTTTTTACAATACGCAACGGCATCATCCCAGCTTACGTACGACGCTGCGTAGTTAGCACCTTCTTTTATGCAGTCTTCACCCTTCCACGGCTCTGTCCCCATCACGGCCTTCCACTGCCCTTGAGTCACTTCGGTCGTTTGCATGTAGAACGGCTTGCTGATCGTGACCTTGTGTTGGTTTTCATTATCATAGCGGCCCTCTTCAGTTTCAGGGGATCCCATCAGGAATGTGCCTGCGGGGATCATGTTAAACGTCATGTCGAGCATGTTGGTTATCGGATCACCAGCTAGAATTGCAGCCTTATCTGCCGCAGGCTTTTCCATCGCAGCCATTTCTGTAACAGATTTTTCTGTAGCCTGTTGCTGTAACTCCGTTTGGCGACCGCCACACTCTCCGCAAATCTTGTCCCAGACCGCCATTTCGATATTGCAACCTAGACATACAGTGCGTAATGATTCAGCACATTCACCGCAGAATTTACGATTATCGGCATTGACGGCATTACAGGCGGGACAAACTCCCGAAGTCAACTCCTTTACGGGTGCCACTACCACGCTTGATGCAGCTGAGATAAGAGCTTGTTTGAATTCAGTTGCCGAGGAGAAACGATCCGCTGGGTCCTCTTCGAGGGCTTGCATTAACAAATCACGCATATTAACCGGTATGTCACGTTCACGAATCACCTTGGGACTCTTACCGGTGAGCATCTGGTAGAACGTCGCCGCCAGACTCCACAGATCACTGCGTTCGTCAACACTACTGCTATCACGACGCTGCTCAGGCGGCATAAAGTCTAGCGTCCCGAGCACTGCTCCCTCCATCGTCATCCCTGTATCCGCGGTGTCATCCTTAGCTAGGCCGAAGTCCGTCAGTTTCGGCACGCCGTCTTCGGTCATTAAGACGTTCGCGGGTTTAATATCACGGTGAATGATCCCGGCAGCGTGTGCTTTGGCCAGTCCATCACAAAGCTGACTGAAGATGTTAACTGCTTCATCTAGTTCGATTGGACCTGCTTTGCATTTTTCCAGCAGGCTACCCCCTTGAACACATTCCATGATCAGAAAGGGGCCTTCGGTACTACGCCCATAATCGTGGATCTGAACAATGTTAGGATGATTCAACTCAGCCATCGACTTGGCTTCAGTTAGAAACCTTGCGACGGCAGTCTTGCTACGGGCTGCTTTACCTTGAATTCGTTTAATCGCAACTTTACGTTCTAGTCTGGTATCGGTAGCAAGCATCACCTCACCAAAACCGCCTTTACCAAGTACGCCTTCTTCGGTGTAGCGAGTCGACAGGTCTACGACTTCCATGCCGTCGTCAAACAGTTCGTCGTCGACGTTAACGTCACCGAAGGTGGATTGATCGCCGAGGCTGTGGGCAGCGGTATCGCCGCCCATGGTCGCCCCGTCACCGAGTGACTGCTCAGCGGGATCTTGTTGTTCTTCGCCGCTGAAGGTTTCACCTCCGAGGCTGTCTTCGTGGTCTGGCATGTTTGATGAGTATTGTTGAGAAATTAGAAAGCGGGCAAGCGTTCATACTACCCCAGCGGGAGATCGATGACAAATGTAGGGAGGTAGATGTGAGGGCTTTCAGAGTTGCAGAGGTCAAGGATGACTACGGAACTAATCCAACTCACGAACCAACCGAAACCCGACGTTGTCGTAACGGCCATCAGCGACGTACCTATTGCGGTAAGCGGAACGAGTGTAACGCGCGCTGCGGTTCCACGACCCGACCTGAACCCCCGAATCCAATCACTTGAATCAACAAAATCGTTTTCTGGCCGGTGATGACAGTAAATGTTGAGTATATTTATAGGTAACCCCATTCACCCAAACGCGATGGTAAATCATGTCCACTATTACTTTTACCTGCCCTCACTGCTCCTTCTCAATACAACTGCCAGCCTCCGTTGAAAGCCAGCAGGGTAATTGCCCGTCATGCAATGCCGTTGTTACCATTACAGCTGACGCTCCAGCAAATCCTGCTATATCGCCGCAACAACCCCTTCCGCAACAACCCCTTCCGCAACAACCCCTTCCGCAACAACCCCTTCCCCAACAACCCCTTCCGCAACAACAACCCGTCCAACCTATGAGTCAACAATCATCTAATCCCAATCTTCGTAGCTGTCCGGATTGTGGCAATACCATATCTACTCGAGCAAAACAGTGCCCATCATGTGGATGTCCGTTGGAAGACATAGTGCCAGATAATATAGAAGCATATGAGGATAATGGCATTTTAATAACAAACTTGTCGCCACCACTATTACTGGAGAAAATGAAGGAAGCATTGTGGAATTATGGTGTGTCTAATGTAACCGTAGATCCCGACAATCTAGCCGTTTGCGGAGAAACAGGAATGGATTGGAAAAGTGGAGGGCAGAGCATTACTGGATATTCACGCCCTCTCGAAAATGGTTATTGGGCAGTTGAGTTTGCAGCCAAATCAAGAGTACAACTAGATTTATGGGGAAGATCTAAAAAAGAGCGGCAGAAACTAACAAAACTCTTAATTGCTAGCCTGATCGGATCGTAAATGATCTATCCATCGGGTTCTCGCACCATGCGGAAGTTGACAATAAGATCCGGACCCTTCAATCTGGCACTCGGATAGCTGTTCAAATGAATATGCCACGAGCCATGTCCTAGTACCCGCGCTACAGTATTCCCTCACAACACCGCCGATCGATCGGTGACAGCATGCCATACAGATGTCGTCCAGTCCTCGTCATAGGGATCGATGATCAGAACGTCAAAACCGTGTCGCTCCCCCTCGACAGCAACCCCTGGCAAGTCGTCCACGTGCAGATCAATATTGAACAGCGAAGGCAATTTTGAGGGAGTCCCTGACAGCGACTGCCGGCAAACTTCCCGAAGATGAATCTCCTGATTGATAACCTGTTCAATCCGGATACCGTAACACCGCAGCCACCACCGAACAGAGCGTGGTGATCGGAGCGACGTTGTATAAATCACCACCTCATGTCCGAGACCCTGTAAGCGTTGCAATAAGTCAACTGCTCCCCGTCGCAATGGTTCTCGAAACCACAACCGCAATATCCAGGGTACCCAATGATTCTCCCGCGGCACTACCGGGTCGGAGCAAATCAGCATCTCGTCGAGGTCAAATGATATTTTCACTCGGTTAATCCCTAAAGTGGAGTTTGTATAAGTCCGCCGGCACCGGCCAGGCCAATGCACACGGAAAACATTAACGATGATCCGGTATCGCCGAGTCCGAGGCCGGCGGATCAGAGACCATTTTCAAAAGGGCGTATTCAATTGACTTTCGTAATTGCTCTTGTTCGTCGTCGGCGTCATATGGTGAAAATTCAGCAAGAATCTGACGAAGTCTCCCGGCAACCGGGACTGCCTGTGATCCGAGACACGTCAGTTTGATGACAGCCAGCATTCGGTTAGATACAGATGTTGATTCCAACAGACTGCTCAGGCCGTCAAGGTAGGGTTGCAGCTCACCACTGATCCCGTAAATGGCCGCACCGGAAAAACATTGGGTCAGCCGACATTTTGAAGTATGTAACCTCTCCAGCGTCGGCAGAACAGCCTCTGCTTTGGATCCGAGGTGAGTCAGGCAGCCAGCTGCGGAAGAGGCAATACTGCTGTTCCCGTTACAAATTCCGTTTATCAGAGCATCCAGCCATTCCGGTTTTTGTTGATGATCGGGATCCACTTTGAGTAACGCCGTTGCTACCCGCAGCCGGTAAACTCCATTTTCCGACCGGAACTGCGATTCCAGAGCTGGAACCGCTTCCCTGGCGGATGCCCCCATCGCGCCGATCGCCACCACGACCGCACTTTTGGAAATACTGCTCTGGTCTGCTTCTAGTAACTCAACCAGATGTTGTAATAATCCTACAATCCAGGGCTCCCCATCCTGTGCTAGTTCCTCGACAACCCAAACCACGAGAAGCCGGAGCCTTTCGTGCCGGATGCCGTGACGATCGTCGCCCAGCATTCGTTTCAGTACCGGTAAACAGGCATCTCCAAAGTGAGCGATTTCATCGACCACCTGCCGGGCAACCTCGTTTACAGAACGATACTCAAGCTGCGGCGCTAATGCGATGAGGCTCTCACTGATTGGACATTTGGAGGTCATATGTTTTGTTACCGGATTCTCCGTATGCGAAGTTACACTGTTCGATCAGCATTACCGCCGGATGTGCTAGGAGACAAAATCGTCAGGATCTGCATAGGAGATCGTGAAGACAACCGTCAGGAAACTCCGCAAGAGCCACAGCGCAAAGGTGACTGCATACCAGCCCATCCAAAACGCAGCAATTGGCGGGAATACGAAGCAAGCAACGATCCAAAAAATCCACTTAACGGCAGTGCCGCTGTTGTCATACTGTTCATAATTAGTACTGCTTATAATCTTTTTCATCCATCTCTTCAATTGTTGACCAAGGTAAAACAACAGAAACCCACGCATCCTGAATTTCGGCACCTTCTTCCGGTTGCCCGCTGGTAACTCGAATCGTTACACATTTCGCTAAATGATACTGCAGTTCTTCTTCGCTATAGTCGTCATCGCAGCGAATCTTGACGACAAAGGTACCTTGGTAATACCGAGCAGATTTATGCTCATGCGCTGTCTCTTCTATCTCCGAGACCACGTGCTTAAGGGTATAGAGGTTCGCAAACGTCGATGCTTCACTCGAATCATCCATCCATTCTTTCTTCTCGTTATTCCAGTAATGTCTGTTTGCATTGACGATCGAATAACGGGGCCACGAGGGGCTCCCTGATACCGCCACAGATATTTTTCTGTTTTCTTTCATTGATAATCTCCTGATACGTACGGGACAAACTGCTGGTAAATTCAGCGCGGAACCTATTTTCGGGTCAGCCGAGTTCCTGCTACCTCGGTGCGATGACCGATGTTGACCGTCTGAATTTTTAAATCGGACTGATGAGGGAATGTTTTTTGATCCAGCCTGCCACGTACCGGCGGGTAGGGAGGGAAGGTCGCTCATTGCAAGCTCGTTTCAGCTGATCGACTTCCCAGACGTTGCCGTTGGGAACGATGGAGAGCGTACAGCGCTGTGGCCAGTTCACGCTGTAAATGAAACAGCGTCTCTGGAAAATTTCTAATTGGTAGTCCGCAACGCAGTTCTTCTGCTCCCGCCCCTCCCTAGTTAGGGACTGCTCGTCACCTATGGGGACGATCCGGTCACCATCAGCAGGTAACGGTGGTTCCGGAAAACCACCCTGTCCCTGCATCAACTCATCGATTCGCACCTCTTCATCCGCCAGTTCGGACTGCAGATCAAACAGCTGTTTTTGACAGTGAAAAACCGGCTGGCGGTCACGTGGCCTCAGCTTCAACCACTGCTGATGGGTTTGGATCAGACACTGAACTGTCGGGGAATACCATTCGTCTTTTCGGTTTTGACCCGTTTCGTCAAGGAATGACAATGTAACCATTTCTGATAAATCGGGGTCGCAAATAATCCGGATGATTCCATCGTTTAACGTCTTCAGATGGCTTAATCTCTTTCGGGAAGCGGTGACCGTTGAGGCGGTCAGTACGTCCCGTAGTTGCTTAAGGACTGCTACGTTCAGCGATCCCGGTTTGATTTTTCTCAAGATCCTGCGGGTCGATTTATTACCGGGAAAGCCAAGCCATTTCAGAGCACTATTTTGATTTTTTTCAAGCAGGCCGCGAGCGGCACGTAATGGCCGCTGGACTGCTGGAACTCGAAACTGTTCGTTTACGGCGAGCAGGAAAGCAAGCGCTGGATTTGCATCCAGCATGTCAACTGCCGAGCTACCGCAACGACCCAAAAATGAAAGTATGTACCAGTGATGGTATACATTAAACTGGGCGATACGATCACGAATATCCACTGGAATGCTGTCCAACCAACGAAGGTGTGCCGTCCTTAACCGACTCCCTCTGGCCAGAGCAAAAGGAAACATCAATTGACCATCATCGCGTGTGGCCAGTCTGGTAATTTCCGGGCGGAGATCCCCGCCCAGAATGTTAAGGTCACTCGGACGAAAATTCTGCCAGCCGGGACTTCTGGACGTTTTGATCCAGGCCCGGGGATGGGGCCACGACTGCGAAAACACCGTGATGTTGTTGGATTTGAACTGATATAGTTTTCCGGACTCCGACTGATAGACTGTGTTGTTGAATCTTGGAGATACAAACTCTGCTTTCATACTGTTCCTTCGTGTCCTGTTACAGGATGATTTGTGAGAATACTGACGATAACCTGGGGTTCGGTGACTTACATCTGACCAGGGAACAAGCTTCAGCCATGGGTCGAAATCTGCCTCCGGTGATTCAGGGGGGTGGTTTTCAGAACTCGGCGGGAAGCTCTTTGGCAGGAAGCGAAAACACGCTTTCCTCCCCCTCCCGTGTCCAGTGACGAACCACTGATTCCTCTCGTAAATCGATGATCAGATCCTCGATCAACTGTAACGAATCTTGATGGGTCGCTCGCCAGTGTTCAAGCCACTCGTGTTCGGTGGTGCTGATAACATCGAATGTCAGTGCTGGAAACATCTCGGCAAGTTTGCCAACGATTATCAGCGGTGGCATCCATTTCATTTCGCCGTGGATAACCAGTGTTTCGGCTTCCCATTCGTACCATCTTTCCGGTGACCAGAAATACTGCCGCTCCTTGCTGCATACGCTGCTGAAATTGAAAACCCAGGGTGTCCGTAAGTCGTCACAGTGTTCCTGATGCTGCTGTAACAATGCCACAAGACTCTGCTGGTCGGCACGAGCGCCGGTGATTTGGATGTGAAACTCTGTCCAATTAGACAATGCGGATTCCTTAAATTAAATAACTTGTAACCGGGCAAGATTTCCGAGTGGCTCTACTTTCTCTGGAACGCTTCTGCCCCGGGTATTTCCTTTTACGTTCTGAAGGTAACGGGTACGACAACTCTGACTTTCCGATTCACCCTCCATCCTCCATTCTGAATCCCTCGTCGCCCCAACCATCATGCGCAGTGTCCGAATTATGCCTGTAACGTAACCACTGAAAGCTCTCCGCCTCGCTGCGCTGAATATCTTCTTCCACCACGAGTTCTGCGGCGGGGTACTGATCGAATACCATATCCCTTAAATTAGGAAACGATCCCACGAATGTTTCACCAGCTAGTTTCAGCACTGAAAACTCACCATCCATATAGATGCTGCCCACCACCTGTCCGCTTGAATCCTTAAAGAAAAAAATTATATCGCTCCTTAAAAATGATGGTATCTCCAAATTAATCGTGCGTTGCTGCTACTAGTACGATTGGAATCGGGGATTTTTTCACAAAATCCACAATAATCTTCAGCAAGACCGGGTCATTCTCCTAACAGAGCCAGTCATTCGCCTCATCACAGAACATAAGGGGTTCTATTTAATGGAAAAAACCCTATTTCTCGATTTCGCGCAACTGCACATGCAGCTTCTGCGGTATTACCGGATAATACAGTTCCAGCGCCGGGCAGAGCCAGCCTTCCACGACCGTCTGCTCACCATCTTTCTCGAACTGCCAATGATAGATATTCCCGTCATACTCCTCCCGTTCCCAGTTCAGCGCAAAGTCGGCATCCGGAAAAGAGTACTCTGAGAAAATCAGTAAAAAACCGCTGTCGGCATTGCGGATGCCCTTCATTTCGATAGCAGTGTCAATCATCGTATCGGCTCCCGCAACAAAAGGCTCCTTGATGAGATCAACATGTTCGTCATCAAAAACCCACATGCCGTCCCACTTATACGGCCTGATAACATGAATCGCGTTGTTACTCATTATTTTTTTCCTTATTTGTTTTGTTGACGCTGGTCAACGTACAACCGTTTACTCAGGGAGGGGATGATCATCATTAAAAGAGACTGTTTCGAGCCTCTGTTTTTCAGCATTCCATTTACATTCGTAAAGCTTTCTGGACTTACGCCTGCCCTTGTCAAGCTTTTCTTTTGCCTGTTTGAATGGAATTATTCTCATCATGCGATTCGCTGCTTTCTTCATGCCAGTAGATTTTTCAGGGGTCTCGTCGACTCATCCGTGTCAACCACCACCCGTTTGGTAGTTGCCAAGGGCATCTTCTGCTCCCGCACAACGGCAGAGTCAATCACAAACGTCTGCCCCGCATCCTGTTCGGACAGTTCAAACATCAAGGGTTCCATAAATTCCTCAACGACCGATCGCAGGCCTCTTGCGCCGGTACCTTTCGCTTTGGCCATCTCAGCGATCAGCCGCTCCGCGTCGGCTGTAAACTCCAATTGTACCCCATTGTAAAGCAACAACTTGCGGATCTGTTTCAACAGTGCATTTTCCGGCTCTCGTAAAATCTGGATCAGATCATCAACATCCAGATCGTCTAATACGGCTAGAACCGGCAAGCGACCAACCAGTTCAGGAATGAGGCCAAATTCCTGCAGGTCATGCGGTTCAACAAGTCTTAGCAATCTGACATCGCCTTCATGGCTGGTGACTAAACCGGATCCGAAACCGATGTGACTCTGGCCTGTCCGGTTCTTGATGACTTCTTCGATACCGTCAAAGGAACCACCGCAGATGAACAGAATATTTGTTGTGTCCATTTGAATATATTCTTGTTCCGGATGTTTCCGTCCTCCCTGAGGAGGGAGATTTGCAATTGTCCCCTCAATCAGCTTCAACAGCGATTGCTGTACACCTTGACCACTGACGTCTCTTGTAATCGACACGTTGTTGCTGCTTTTTGCAATCTTGTCAATCTCATCGATGTAAATGATACCTCGTTCGGCGGCAGCTACATCGCCATCAGCACTTCTGAGTAAATTCAACAGTATGTTCTCGACGTCCTCACCAACATATCCTGCTTCCGTCAATGTCGTGGCATCAGCTATAGCAAACGGTACACCTAACTTGTCAGCCAGACAGCGGGCAAAGAGCGTCTTCCCCGTACCCGTCTTGCCAACCAGCAGAATATTACTCTTCTCAATAGAAACATCTTTCAATTCTTCATCGTCGATGGTCTCAGGGCTTTCATTGTCAACAAGGCGTTTGTAATGATTAACCACACCCACGGACAGTTTCTGCTTGGCAGCTTCCTGACCGATAATCGACCGTGATAAATGTTTATAAATTTCCTTTGGTAAGGGAATGTCCTGAATTGTGATCGACATGGACTGACTGCCATCAGCCTGCTTTTCCTGAATGAGCGTGTCCACACAAATTTTAGCGCACTCTGCGCAAATGTAAGTTGTGTGACCTTTCACGGTTTCGCCGGAAATCAGCAACCCGCTCTCTTTCTTGTCACGACCACAAAATCCACAGTGCGAGTCAGCAGATGCGTCGGTAGAACTAGGCATATATTTTCCTCTTTAAAAAACATCTAATAAAATATCGGTATTACCTCATCCGGCACAATCAGTACCGGTCGGCTCTCACAGTCGCCAGGAGCGCGGGAAAAAGGTCTTTACAGCCGCATGGCCTTAGACCAGTGCGACATACTTGTTACGACATCTGCCGTAGTTACTTCGGCAAAGTGCCGCTGTAACCAGCCAAAGAATACCTGAGCCTCTTTCGTCAGGCCGAGCGTGTTTAGTGAGTCAAGGATTCTCGTCACACGGAGCCAATTGTGATTCAAGTGGTTCCAAAGTAACTTCTCCTTAAATTGCCTAATCTCTCCATCGTCGTATTCCAAACCAAAGAAACGGAGATATCGATGAAACGAGCATCGTAAGTTCTCCGAAAGCCGGGGATCAGCACTCCACAACTGGATCTGGGTCTCGTTCAGCAAAGGAGCTTCCGGATTATAATCACTCTCTTTTTTTGTCGGAAAAACCCATTGTATAATCTCGTGATTATATTCGAGCTCAGCATCGTCCAATATCCAGATATCTCCGATGGTAAAGCCTGATTGATTCCGTTGCTCGTTGAGATAGAACGGAATCAGTCTCTCTGATGGATCGCTTGTTAATAAATCGGAACAAGTTAAATCATTCATGGAAAACCGTGCTCCATTAATAAAACCGGTGACTTTAATCTGAACAAAACTATGAAAAAATGGTTCCCTGCCCCAATGCACATCCCCCTATGCCTACTAACTGCGCATAAAAGTGTTTGTCCGGTTAATTTTTTAATTTTATTTTTATAAACGGTTGTTCGTTGACCAGTGTAAACAAAACATATCAGGAGAAACAAAAATGGATAATCAATGGGACTCTGAACAGAACAAACTCTATGAGCGACAATATCAATGAGCCCTGTCTTCGACTCAGAAAAGGAGTTTAAACCAACTTACCAGTAATACGACTCATTATCCACTTTTGCTCGTCAAAGTTAAAATTGCCTTCGTTACGGCATAACATAACCTGAACACCTGCTGGGATGTTCTTCAGCATCTCTGGTTGATCATCAAAATAAACAGTAATTTTCTTCTCTACAATTACATCCGCTTTGCCATCAAAACTATCCACTAAGATAAGTTCTTCATATTTCAGTCCATACCTATCCAGATCTACCCGGGCTTCTGAAATGGTTCCATCTAAGTCCAAACCTAATCGGGGAGGTTTGGTAGCGCCATTTTCTTTCATTGAATCACGTTCTTTCATCAAATCTCGATCTATTGTCATAAAACAATCCAATAATGGCCTTAAAGCAACGAACTAAAATAAGCCATTCTCTCCACTTATAAATAAACACCGATAGAAATGGCAAACTGGTACGCCCACACCTTAAGAACGTAGTGTGTGTCCATTAATTTCACCAGAAAATCAAAATAGTGACTTTTTCAACCGTTTTTATTTGTTGGTTACTGCAAAAGTGCCTATATATGAGGGGTTTTTGTTTTTTTACTTAAAGAACGGTTGTACGTTCAGGAGGTATCGAAAAAAGAAATTTATTTTGATAAATGTGTTCGGTTGTACCTAGATAAGTAGCTAAACCGACTGATTTGCGTTTTTTAATCCCTGGAAAGGATCGTATATGAAAAATCGAGTGAATTGTTGTAAAGACCGTTTTGCCAGTGACATACGGGATATAGAGCTGGAGGAACAAACCGATGAGTTTCTGATGGAACATTTCTACCACGGGGATGTGAAAGATTCAGTAAGCATCGGTATACTCTGGATTCGCCATGCAGACTATTTGATTTACTACGCATTGAACTGTTTGCCGAAGGGTTTGGTTGCCCGCCTGCAAACCGCACCGGATTGCGTGACCGCCTCTCTTATTCGGGTCCTAAGGACCAAAACCAACCCTCTGTCACGCTGGAATTCAAAACGTGGATTGGTTTTCCCTTGGATCCGTAAGATCGTAAAAAACCAGACCATTGACCATGTAAGAAAGCAACAGCGGGAACCGGCACTTGAGTGCGATCTTCAGACTGACGGCGGAAATTTATTGGCAATGGTAGTCACTGACCATCGGATAGCGACCGCAGCGGTGGCGGTGAAGAAGGAGCAGCAGCGGAAATTACTATGGCAAATGGTAGCTCAGTTACCAGAGGAACTGGGTACGATCGTCACCCTGAAATATCGGAACGATTTAAAGCATCGAGAAATCGGTAAGCGTCTCGGCTACAGTGATGCGACCATCTCCCGACGTCTGCAAGCAGCAAAACAAGAGCTGCATCGTCTGGCCGAGACAGGGCAAATTCCCATTTAAAGCCCTTTGCT
>Ga0208879_1003829_pt1 | contig 12028 bp, 8 predicted proteins | sample Knorr_S15_td_Bot_FD_185605 | JGI IMG/M metagenome (GOLD analysis project Ga0208879, IMG submission 185605) | Marine microbial communities from Southern Atlantic Ocean transect - Knorr_S15_td_Bottom_ad_5009_LV_A (SPAdes) (version 2) | ecosystem: Environmental > Aquatic > Marine > Oceanic | place...
AGAGACAAAAACCGAAAGAACAAAGAGCAAAACGGAGTCCCCTAAACAGAGTCCGCTAACCCCAGTCTAGCGCATCCCCTTCGGTGTCCTTTCTAAATGAGTCAACAGGGCAGGAGTGACTTCCAGTCGATGGTGGGGTGGCCGGCTGCGATTATGGAGGGGTTGCGGAGGTCTTCTCGGCCGTAGGTGAGGCGGTAGCCGTCGAGGGTGCAGACTGCGCCGCCGGCTTCCTCAAGGATGCATTGGGCCGCGCCGGTGTCCCATTCCATCGTCGGGACAAAGCGCGGGTACAGGTCGGCCGCGCCTTCGGCGACGAGGCAGAATTTCAGCGAACTGCCCATGCTCACCAGCTCGGCGTCCGGGAGTTTCTCGAGCATGGCGGCGACCTTCGGCCCGGCGTGGTCGCGGCTGGCGACGATGCGCAGCTTGGCCTTGTCGGCTTCCGAGACGTGGATCGCCACCGGCTCCGCTTGGCCAAGCCGCTTGAACGCGCCGCTGCCGCGAGCCGCGAAATATTCCAAGTCGGACGCCGGGGCCAACACCACGCCAAGCGTTGGTTCGCCGTTCTCGATCAGCGCGATGTTCACGGTGAACTGCCCGGTTTTCTTGATGAACTCCTTGGTGCCGTCGAGAGGATCGACGAGCCAGAACCGTTTCCAGCCCAGCCGCTCTTCGGTGGGGATGCCTTCCGATTCCTCGGACAAAACCGGGATGTCCGGCGTGAGTTGCTCCAGCGCGGCGACGATGCAGTTGTGCGCGGCGCGGTCGGCCTGCGTGAGTGGCGAGTCGTCCTCTTTCGTCTCGACCTCGGCCGGGCCGTCGTAGGTTTTCATGATCGCCTCACCGGCCTCGGCGGCGATCCGTCGGATGTTGTTTATCATTTTATTAATTCGCAATTTAGTAGCGTACCGAACGTCTTTATAATTTTACGCTCTCTCCCTCTCCCCGGCCCTCTCCCGCTGGGAGAGGGTGTTGCGCCGATCGCGGCAGCCTCTTTCACTTCAGATTTCGACATTCCTTGTTCGACATTCGATATTCACTTTTTGCATCCTGTCCATCTTGCCCATCCATGTTTCCTTTTTTTCTGCCATCAATTTGGCTCCGAAAAGCGGCAGGGACGGCCGCACTCCAAGACGCTCCCGCGCCGCTTGGCCAAACGCTTTTTTTAATAATCATACCCACCCTACGCCGGGGAATTTTGCCAAGAGGTCTTTGCGGATTCTCGGGTATTCACGCTGCTTGAAAGTCGGCCAGTCGTCGCAGTAATCGATCTTCCTGTTTTTCGGGGTCAACAGCTTGAACCGCACGATATGTCCGCCATCGCAGATGCGCGGATGCTTGGCCAAGCGGAAGCAGTCGTGCAGTTTCACGTGCAGTTCCACTGGCAGCACGTCGCCGTGTTTGTCCGTCGGTTTGTCAGGGTACTCCAAGCGCTTCGGCTTGTCGTCCAGCCAAGGGATTGTTTGCGGCGCGAACTCGTCGAGCCACTCCCACTGCTCGCCCGGCATGTGTTTGCGGAACGCCGGCTTTACGTTGGCGGCGATCGCCTGCTTGGCCAAGGTCATGCCCGCAAACGCGGCACTCAGGCAGTTCAAAATCGCCGCCTCGTCCAGCGGCGGAAACTCCAAATCTGGCCGGGCGGCGCACAGCCAGTTGAGCCGCCGGATGAGTTGCCGGATCGAGTGGTCGAACGATTTCGGCGTGAACCACTCGCCCAAACAAGCCTCGGCCAGCGCTTGGCCGGCGGCTTGCGGATCGGCCTCTTTCGCCCGCGTCCGGCCCAGCTCGAGGTCGCGAAAACGCGTTATTTCATGGGCCTCAATGCGTTTCGTGCCGGGATCGAACCTGCACTCGGCCACGGTCGCCAAGTCGCCGGGAAACAGCTCGCGCACCCAGTCCAGTTCCACTGCGGCGGCCATGCTCAACAGCGTTTGGGCACGGTCGCTCCGGGCGGCAATCTGCCGGATCTCGCCGACGACGAGCAGCGGAGATTTTTGCACGACGCTCTCGCGGACGAGCGTGCCGCTGCGGCCTTCCGTCAGGTTGCAGAACAGCGTGCCGCTGTCGCGCCGGACACAAAGTTGGTCGGCGAACGCGGCGAGAATGCAGTGGCGCAGGGCGGTGGACTTCGCACGGTCGGTCGCCGGTTGCGCGTCGGTCGCCTTGGCCAAGCGGAGGATTTGCCGGTACGCCAACTCGACCTCGCGGCACGCCCCGGCGTGGATGCCGTGTGCGCGGCAGTCGTCGATATTGTAACGGCGCGCCGAGGCGAACTGCCACGCGCGCATCAACACCTCGAAGTCGGAGTCGGCGCCGTCGCGGAACGGCTCCTGCGCGGCCTGCACCGTTTTGTCGTCGCGAGCGGAGCGGACAAGAATGTTGCGCCCGCTCATGAACGCCGCGCACAACGCCGCCTCGTTCACGCAGCCGCGCCGGCTGCCCTCGACGATCATGCGGGCCAAGCGCGGGTGCATCGGCAGGCGCAGCATCGCGCGGCCGACATCGGTCAAGCCACCACCGTTGCGCTTGGCCAAGGCGCCGAGCGAGTGCAGCAGCGACTCGGCCTTGGCCACGGCGTTGGCGTCCGGCTTGTCGAGCCAGTCGAACTGCGTGGCCTCGCCGATGCCGGCGGCGTGCAGCATCAGCACCGACTCCGATAAATCGGTGCGGTGGATTTCCGGCGTGTTGTGTCCGGGACGATTGAGGTGGCCGCTCTCGGTCCAAAGCCGGTGACACGTTCCCGGCGCGGTGCGACCGGCGCGTCCGGCACGTTGGTCGGCGGAGGCGCGGCTGATCTCCTCGATCAACAGCGTGCCGAAGCCGCGCTCGGCGTCGAAACGGGCGACGCGGGCCATGCCGCTGTCGATGACGTGGCGGATGCCGTCGATGGTCACCGAGGTCTCGGCGACGTTGGTGGCAACGACGATTTTTCGGCGGTCGCTATCGGCGAAAGCGCGGTCTTGATCGGCGGGCGGGAGGTCGCCGTGCAGCGGGATCATCTCGACCGGCTCCGGCAGTCGGCGGCGGCTGATCGCGCCGATTGTGCCGCGAATTTCGCCCATTCCGGGCATGAAAATCAAAATATCGCCGGGAGAGTTGTCGCGGATGATTTGCTCGACGGCCTCGGCGGCCTGCTCGGTGATGGGGTCGCGATTGCGATATTTGCCGAAGCGAATCTCGACCGGAAAGGTGCGTCCGTCGGAGGCGAGCACGCGGCACGGGTCGTCGTCGGCTTGGCCAAGGTAGCGGGCGATCGGGCCGGTCTCAATCGTCGCCGACATGACGACGAGCTTGAGGTCGTCGCGCCCGGTGCGTTGCAGTTTTTTGACGAGGCCAAGCGCGAGGTCGCTCATCAGGTTACGCTCGTGAAACTCGTCGAACAGCACCGCGCCGACGCTGGCCAATTGCGGGTCGTCCTGCAGGCGGCGCAGCAGCACGCCTTCGGTGATGAACTCGATTTTGGTCTCGGGGCCGGTGTGGTTTTCGAAGCGAACCTGATAGCCGACTTCGCCGCCGAGCTTGGCCGAGCGTTCCCACGCGACGCGCCGGGCGAGCGAGCGGGCGGCGACGCGGCGCGGCTGCAGAACGACGACTTTGCCGCTGCCGCAGAGGACGTCGTCGAGGATGATTTGCGGGACTTGAGTGGACTTGCCGGAGCCGGTCGGGGCGGCAAGCACGAGGCGGTTTTGCACGGCGAGCGTGTCGGCGATCTCGCTGTGGATGTCCCAGATGGGGAGCGACTGGTTCATGCCGCGTGCGCTTGGCCAAGCGTGAAAGTGGGGCGGGGCGTCAAAGCAGGTGGCCCAGTTTTTCGCGCTTGGTCTTGAGGTATTTCTTGTTGTGCTTGTTCGGCTTGACGCGGATCGGCACCCGCTCGACAACCTCGAGCCCGTACCCCTCCAAGCCGACGATTTTTTTCGGGTTGTTGGTGAGCAGCCGGATTTTCTTGATGCCGAGGTCGGCGAGGATCTGCGCGCCGATGCCGTACTCGCGCAGGTCCATCGGGAAGCCGAGTTTCTCGTTGGCCTCGACGGTGTCGTAGCCTTTTTGCTGGAGCTTGTAAGCCTTTATTTTCGGGGCCAAACCGATGCCGCGGCCTTCCTGCCGCATGTAGAGGATGACGCCGTGGCCGTTGGCGGAAACCTGTTTCATGGCCTGTTGCAACTGCGGGCCGCAGTCGCAGCGGCGCGAGCCGAACACGTCGCCGGTGAGGCATTCGCTGTGCACGCGGACGAGGGTGCGGCGGCGGGCGTTCATGCTGCCCTTGACGAGGGCGAGGTGGTGCTGGCCGTCGATGGTGGAGCGGTAAAGGTGGAGGTCGAACTCGCCGAAGTCGGTCGGCATCTGGACGATCTCCTCGCAGGCGACGAGCTTCTCGCGCTTGCGGCGAAACTCGATGAGTTGCTCGATGGAGCAGAGCTTGAGTTTGTGTTTTTTTGTGAAGTGGCGCAGCTCCGGGAGGCGGGCCATCGTGCCGTCGTCGTTCATGACCTCGCAGATGACGCCCATCGGCCGGCAGCCGGCGAGCCGGGCGAGATCGACCGCCGCCTCGGTGTGGCCGGCGCGCTGGAGGACGCCGCCGGTCTTGGCGCGCAACGGGAAGACGTGGCCCGGCTGCACGAGGTCGTCGGCGATCGAGGTGGGGTTGGCCAAGGTCTTGATGGTGCGGGCGCGGTCGGCGGCGCTGATGCCGGTGGTGATGCCTTGCGCGGCGTCGACGCTGATCTGGAAATCGGTGCGATGGCCTTCGCGGTTGTTGAGCACCATGCGCTCGATGCCGAGTTGCTGCAGGCGCTCCGGCGCGGTGGGAACGCAAATGAGGCCGCGGCCGAACCGGGCCATGAAGTTGACCGTCGTGGCCGAGGCCTTCTCGGCGGCCATGATTAGGTCGCCCTCGTTTTCGCGATCGGCGTCATCGACGACAACGACCATTTTGCCGCGCGCGATGTCGCGCAGCACCGCCTCGATGGGGTCAAATTTGCCCGTGATTTTCTTTGCCGCCATGTTACCCGCCCGTTCGAGAGGCTACCCGCGCTTGGCCAAGCGGTCGAGAGCCGACGGCCGGTTGGCTAAAAAATGGCTGATTCTTACTTGAAATTGGCCAAGCGTGAGGCACATTCCCCGTTGCCCACCGCAGGGCATGTTTTTGACAGGCTCCGGCCTGAACCGCTTTTTTATCATGAAAAAACAAAGCATACTCATCGTTGTTGCGCTTGGCCTTGTGACAGCCGCCGCATTCGCACAAACCCCACCCCCGGCCAAGCCGCCCGCCAAGCCGCCGACCGTCAAGCCGGATTTCCCGCCGTCCGCGACGGTGCTAAAGGGGTACGAGCAGGTCATCTCGAGCATGGACAAGAAATCGAGCCTGCTCTCGATCTATGTGCGAAAGAAGGATCAGCAGATGCTCGGCGCGCTGCCGGCCGGGTTTGAGTCGAAGAAATTTTTCATCGCCACGACCGTGGCCAGCGGCGAGATGTACGCCGGGCTGCAGGCGGGCGAGAAGTATGTTTACTTCAAGCGGCTCGACAAGCGGCTGCTGATCATCGAGCCCAACCTCAAGGTGCGCTCGAGCGGCGACGCCGAGTCGAAGGCCTCCGTGAAGCGGCTCTTCACCGACCGCGTGATTGTCGATGTGCCGATCCTCACGCTGCTGCCGAAGAACCGGCCGGTGATCGACCTGGACGCGCTGCTCGTCGGCCAAGCGTCGAAATTTTTTGGCAGCAAAGGGGCTGGCTTCAACGCAAAGCTGGTGCAGATCCGCACCGCCAAGGCGTTCCCCGACAACGTCGAGCTGGCCTTCACCGCGCCGGCGGCGAACGGCGTGCTCAAGACGTTGCACTACTCGATCAGCTCGATCGTCCCGAGCAAAACCTACAAGCCGCGAGTCGCTGATCAACGCATTGGCTACTTCACCACGAGCTTCTCCGATCTCGGCAAGTACACCGACGACCAGAAAAAAATCCGCTACATCAACCGCTGGCACCTCGAGAAGGCCGATCCCAAGCTCGAAGTCAGCCCGGTGAAAAACCCGATCATCTTTTACATCGAGCACACCACGCCGGTGCGCTATCGGCGCTGGGTTCGCGAGGGCATCCTGATGTGGAATGATGCCTACGAGAAGATCGGCTTGGCCAACGCCATCGAGGTTTACTATCAGGACGCCACGACCGGCGCGCACATGGAGAAAGACCCGGAGGACGCGCGATACAATTTTGTGCGCTGGCTCAACAACGACGTCGGCACCGCCATCGGGCCGAGCCGGGTCAATCCGCTGACCGGCCAGATTCTCGACGCCGACATCATTTTGACCGACGGCTGGATTCGCCATTACTGGATGCAGTTCAACAAAATCCTGCCGGGCATCGTGATGCAGGGCTTCGCGCCGGAAACACTCGCCTGGCTCAAGGAACATCCTGAGTGGGATCCGCGCGTACGTCTGGCCCACCCGTCGATGCGCGCCGCCATCAAGGCCGACTTGGCCTCCCACGGCGCGGAGGCCTACGGCGGGCATCCCTTGGCCAAGGTGGATGGCGAATTGATCGGTGACAACGAGTTTGACGGATTGTACGGGCGCATCAGCCAAGTGAACGGCCTTTGCCGGGCCGCCGAGGGCCTGTCGCTCGACTTGGCCGCCATGCGGTTCTCACTCGAGCTGGCCGCCGAGTTGGCCAATGAGGAAGGCGATAAGGATGACAAGGACGGCGACAAGCCGAAGCCGGAAAAAACCGAGGTCACGCTCGACGGCGTGCCGGAGTGGTTCATCGGGCCGCTGGTTGCCGAGCTGGTCGCCCACGAGGTCGGCCACACGCTTGGCCTGCGCCACAACTTCAAGGCATCAAGCATCCACTCGCTGGAAAAAATCAACAGCGACGAGATCAAGGGCAAGGAGACACTCGCCGGCTCGGTGATGGATTATCTGCCGATCAACATGCACATGGGTATCGGCGAAAAACAGGGTGACCACACCATGACCGGCATCGGCCCGTACGACCACTGGGCCATCGAGTATGGCTACTCCATCATCAAAAAGCCGGAGGAGTTGCAGAAAATCTTGAGCCGCGTGTCCGAACCTAATCTACAGTTCGCCACCGACGAAGACACGATCGGCCCCGACCCGTTCGCGCGCCGGTACGACTTCGCCTCGAACCCGCTCCAATACGCCCACAACCAGATGAACATCGTGAAGCATCACCGAGGGCAGTTGCTCGATCATTTCGTGAAGAAAGGCCAAAGCTGGGCTAAGGCGCGTTACGGCTACCAACTCACCCTCTCGCTGCAGGCGCGCGCGATCAGCATGATGGGCAACTGGATCGGCGGCTCATTCGTGAACCGCGACAAAAAAGGCGATCCCGGCAACCGCTACCCCATCACCCCGGTGCCGGCCGAGCGGCAGCGCGAGGCGCTCGATTTCATGCTTGAGAACGCCTTCAAGGACGAGGCGTTCGGACTGAACACCGAGTTGCTCCGTCGAATGGGCGGTGACCGCTGGATCGATAACCTCTCCAGTTCAATGAAGGACACCACCTGGCCGGTGCACGAGAAGGTCATGGGCATTCAGGCCTCCACACTCACGATGATCCTCAACCCGACCTCGCTGGGCCGCGTGTACGACAACGAGTTCCTCGTCGAGGACGACAAGGACGCCATCACGCTGCCGGAAATCCTGGGCAAACTCGACGACGCCATCTGGACGGAGTTGAAGGCTCCGGCCAAGGGCGAGTACACCGCCCGCAAGCCGCTGATATCGAGCCTGCGCCGCAACCTCCAGCGCGAGCACCTCGAGCGCCTGGTTAGCCTCAGCATGCCCGGCTCGTGGCGTGGCGCCAGTTCGCGGCCGTTGGCCAACTTGGCGAGCCAACAACTCCGCAGCTTGGCCAAGCGCATCAGTGCCGCGCAAAAAATCGAGGGCGTAACGCTCGACCCCTACACCGCCGCCCACCTTTCAGAGGCGGGCGAGCTGATCAAAAAGACGCTGGACGCCGGCATCATCTACGGCAGCACGAAGATTTAACGGGCGAGGCAATAGGACTTATAAGACCGATAAGTCGTATAGGCCAATCCGATGATCACAGATACTGAAATTAAGACGAAAGGGATTCAGCTTTTGGCGACGCACTTGGGCGACATTGAGATGGAGCGTTTTGTTGCGATTATCCAAAGAGAACCATTCGACTACACCGAATGGCGACGTGGTCATTTCCAATGAGCTTTCTGTTGAGGAAACAAGCCGCAAGGCAATGTCCTTGAGAGAAGAGAGCTAAAATACGCGTCAAGCGGAGGACTTGATCAATGAAAATAGCAGAAGTGCATCCGGAATTAGATTACCGCCTTCGCGTCGTTGCTGACGATGGGCGCGTCGGTTTATTTGACGTGCGCCCCTATCTTAAATACGAGGCATTTGCCGCGCTTGAAAGGGACGACGAGTTTGAGCGAGTGTCCAACGGCGGATACTTCATCGAATGGGATTGCGGCGCAGATCTGTCCGCAGACACCATCGAGGCAAAGTGGGAGGTTTCAACACCGGTAACGGCCTGATCAATGAACACCGACAACCTATCGCCGCAGAACACCCGCTCGACCAATCGGGCCAATATCATCGACATCAACGAGGGGCAGACCGCCTAGTCGCCCCAACGACTTGGCGATTGGCGGGAGAATTGCCTTTGTTTCAGGCTTGGTTTTCTCCAGACTCCGTGCGTTCTCTGGCCGGCCAAGCGCTTGGCCAAGCGCAACACAAACTGACCCATGAGCGATCCGAACAACCCTCTCGACGCCGAAAAGACCCTCCTCGCCGAGGCCAGCAAAAAACCGTTTCCCGCCCGCTTGGGCACTTACGCCAAGCTGTCAGGGCCGGGCTGGCTGCAGGGCGCGATCACGCTTGGCGGCGGCTCGCTGGCCGGCAGCCTGTACCTCGGCGTGATCGGCGGCTACGAGCTGCTTTGGCTGCAGCCGTTGATGATGATTTTTGGCGTGCTGATGCTCTCGGTCATCGGCTACGTCACGCTGTCCACCGGCGAGAAGCCGTTTCGCGCCATCAACAAACACATCAACCCGGTGCTTGGCTGGGGCTGGCTCATCGCCGCGATGCTGGCCAACCTCGTGTGGGCCATGCCGCAGTTCTCGCTCGGCACGGCGGCCATCCAGCAAAATTTCGGTTTCCTCGCCGGCGACAACGGCAAGTACGTTTGCGCGCTGCTGTTGTTTGTCATCAGCGCCGCGGTGGTGTGGTCGTACGACAGGGGCAGCAAGGGAGTGAAAGTCTTCGAGATCATCCTGAAAATCATGGTGGCCGTCGTGGTCGTGAGTTTCTTCGGCGTCGTGGTGGCGATGTCTGGCGAATTGGAGTGGGGGGCGATCTTTGCCGGCTTCATTCCAAACTTCAGTTTGCTCTCCGAGCCGGCGTCGAAGTTCACGGAAATCATCGCGAAATCGAGCGACCCAAGTTACTGGAACGATGTCATTCTCGGCTCGCAGCGCGACCGGATGGTCACCGCCGCCGCCACCGCCGTGGGCATCAACATGACGTTCCTGTTGCCGTACTCGATGCTGCGAAAGGGCTGGGGCAGGGCACACCGGGGGCTGGCCACGTTCGATCTTTCGCTTGGTTTGTTCCTGCCATTCTTCCTCGCGACGACCTGCGTGGTGATCGCTTCCGCCAGCCAGTTCCACGGCAAATACGACGAAGGCCTGCTCGATCCCGCGAAGAGAACCGCGCTGACGGAAAAGTTGCAGGGCGCTTACGACAAGAATTTGTCCGGCATTCAGGCCAAGCTTGGCGAAGGCAAGGAACCAAACGAGACCGACAAGCAACTCGCCGCGATGCTCGTGAGCCGGGACGCCTTTCAATTGGCCGGGTCGCTGGAAAACCTCACCGGTAACAAGGCTGTGACGCAGACGGTCTTCGGCATCGGCGTGCTCGGCATGGCGGTCTCGACCATTATCATTTTGATGCTGATCAACGGCTTCACCGTCACCGAGATGCTTGGGGCCGAGATCGGCGGCATGAAACACCGGATCGGCTCCATCCTGCCCGGCATCACCGGCGCGCTTGGCTTCCTGTTTTTGTGGGGCGACAGCGACGCGCGGTTTTGGCTCGCGGTGCCGACGAGTGTGTTCGGCATGGTGCTGCTGCCGATCGCGTACATCACCTTTTTCCTGATGATCAACAGCAAAAGCCTCATGGGCGACGCGTTGCCGAGGGGCAACAAACGCATCGCGCTGAACGCCGCCATGCTGGTGGCACTGGCTGCCGCCACCGTCGGCGCCGGCTGGTCGATCTGGAGCAAGGTACAGTGGGTTGGCGTGACTGCGGTGGGCGTGTTCATCCTTGCGGCTGTAGTCGCTCATTTTCTTCGGTCTGGCCGATCGACGGAAAATTAAGTCGATGGGACTGCTGGATATTTTTGGTGGTAAAAATCCCGAGCCGGGGGAGTCCGGGCATTTCGGCGAGTACGACCTGCAGGAAGTCGTCAACAGCGGCGGCATGGCCGACATTTGGCTGGCGACCGATCCCGACAAGCGACCGATCGCCGTGCGTCGGCTGCACCCCGAGCTGCGCAAGGATTCCAAGGCCAGGAAACGCTTCGTCCGTGGCTGCGAGATTCTCGCCGAGGTCTGCGACCACGACCACATCGTCAGTTACATCGATCACGGCAAGATCAAGGGCGACCATTTTCTCGCGATGGAGTATTGCGAGTTCCCGAATCTCAAAATTCTCATTTCACGCGCCGACCCGGTGCTCGAGCAGTTCGTCGGCAACATCCTGATCGACGTCGCCGAGGCGCTCGAGCACGTGCACAACTGCGGCTACCTGCATTACGACTTCAAGCCGGAGAACATCCTCGTCAGCCGCAACGGCAACGTCCGCCTGTGCGACTTCGACCTCTCCCGCCCCATCCCCGATAAGCCGACCAAAATGTCGGACAACCCCGGCACGCCGGTTTACATGGCGCCGGAGCAGTTGCGCGGGCGCGAGATCGATCAGCGCGTCGATATTTTCGCCTTCGGCGTGACCATGTACGAGACACTGACCGGCCAGAAGCCGTTCAACGGCGGGACGAGCCGCGAGGTGTTGCTGGCGCAGAAGAACCGCGACTCGCATTTTGCCGCGCCATGCGACCTGAATCCGTCCATTCCCGCCGCCGTCGAGCGCATCATCCTCACGTGCATCGAGTTCGAGGCCGACAAACGATACCCGCATATCAGCTACCTCGTCGCCGAACTCCGAAAAGCCCTTTATGTTTAAACCAATCTCATGCCCTACAAAATAATCGGAGCAAACTCACGGGAATACGGCCCGGTGGATATCGACGAAATCCGCGAGTGGATCGACGAGGGCCGAGCCGATGCCAACACGCTGGTTTGCGAGGTGGACGGGAACCAGTGGATCAAGCTCCGGGATCTGCCGGACGTTGCGGGCGCCCTCCCCAAGATGGCAACCGCCCGGCCCAAGGGCATGCTCCAAATCAACTACCTCGTCCCGGCGATTCTCTGCACCCTCTTTTGCTGCCTGCCGTTTGGCATTGCCGGAATTCTGTTCGCCGTTCAGGCCAACTCCAAGGTGCAACAGGGCGACATCGACGGCGCAGCACTCGTTGCGTCCAAGGCCAAGCTGATGTGCATCTTGAGTTTTGTGCTGGGCTTGCTCAGTCTCATCTGGTTTTTCAGCAGCGGCGAGTTCAGCCGTATGCTGCAGGAGATGCAGGAAACATTGCCGCGCTGACGGTTCCGGCTGGTTTCTGGGGAGCGCACGCGCCCCGCGTGCTGCCTCGGGCGCCCCGCCCAAGGCTCGAGCCGCCGGATGATTCCGGCGGGGCGCCGGAATCTACACGCGAGGCGCGTGTGCTCCCCGGCGCAGCACCCTCTCCCAGCGGAAGAGGGTTGGGGAGAGGGAGAACGCGTTCCATTTTTTTTTGGGCGAGGTGGAACTCGCCCCTCCCCGATTGCCGTCTCTCTGAAAACTTGAAACTGAAAACTGGTAACTCCGCGCTCACCCTCATCCGGCCTTCGGCCACCTTCTCCGGAGAAG
>Ga0208879_1003830_pt1 | contig 12025 bp, 9 predicted proteins | sample Knorr_S15_td_Bot_FD_185605 | JGI IMG/M metagenome (GOLD analysis project Ga0208879, IMG submission 185605) | Marine microbial communities from Southern Atlantic Ocean transect - Knorr_S15_td_Bottom_ad_5009_LV_A (SPAdes) (version 2) | ecosystem: Environmental > Aquatic > Marine > Oceanic | place...
TCGCCATTCAGAGACGTTAGTGAAGAATTTAAGCCGGCCCGCACAGGTTGGTTAGGCGAGGCGGCCTTAACGGTACTAGCCGGAAAATTGGATGTCAATGGGGGCGTGTATGGGCGGCGGATCATCCACTTGGCCGATAAATGAGCTTCCTGAATCCTCTAACCTTAGACCGGTGGCCATCCGAATCATTGTGGCGATTGGACCCGGCCCCGAGGCATCGCAAGTCCAGCAGCCAGCAGAGTCAGCGCTGCTATCGAACCGATAAAGAACCCTGGCAGATAGGAGCCGGTCAGGTCCCGCAGGCTTCCCACCATTACGGGGGCGATGAACATGGCCAAACTGGAGAAGGTTAACAACGAGCCCCAAACCACCGCGACACGCTCCGGGTCATTCCTGACCAGTTCCATCGTTCGTGATAGCAGGGTGGGCACGTACAGCCAAGACCCGATCCCGACTAATATCAGACCCAAGTAGATCCCGGTGGCGCTGCCTAAAAGGAAACAGGCGGGACCGCCGATGGCCAGCAAGATCCCCGGCCAGATGAAGTAGCTCCGGGGCGTGCCGAATCTCAAGGGCAAGAAACTGCCAAGCAAAACGGCGAATACTCCGATGAAGGGCAACAGCCCGGTTGCAAAACCTGCCACTGTTGGAGTCATGCCACGAACTTCCGTGTAAAAAGCCGGTAGCCACGCGGTTAGGGCGGTGTATTGAACCAACACTCCGGCGTCAGCCAAGAGCAACAATACGATCTGCCGGTTTCGGATCAGACGCGGGATCTCCCTGATGGACATGGAGCTGGACTTCCGAACCGAGTCCCCCGGTACCTTCCCCAGAACGGTCCAAGCGGCCGCCCCTACTAAGCAGATCGCTCCGAAAACGCTCAGAGAATTCTGCCATCCCAGGACTCCGGCGAGAGGCGCTGCCGTGGCAATGCTGATGGCGATTCCCAGGCTCAATACCGCGGTGTTCAATCCGTTCATCACCAAGACTTCCTTGGGTCTGAACCATCGCAGCAAAAGGGGGCCGGTGGCTATCAATACCAAAGCGAACCCAAGACCAAAAGACAACCGTAGCGCCAAGAGGGAGAGGTAGCTGGGAGCTAAGAACGACAACGCCATGAGGCCCGCCAGCCACCAACCCACGGTATAGGCCCGGGCGATGCCCATCCGGCTGATCACCACTCCGCCAGGCAGTCCGAAGCCGGCGGCTACCAATAGGGCCAGCGCGATCAGTAGGCCGGCCGACCCGCGATTAATCTCATAATCGCGAATGACATCCCCCAGCAACGGGGAAATCGTGAACAGATTCAAGCCCACGGAGAAGTGGGCCGCCATTACCAGACCGGCGATCAAGAACCGGTATCGACTTGGCGGCAAGGCTTCGGCGGAAGATGAGTATTCTGAGACGCTGGTCATGTGTCCCTCAGGTGGCGCCGGCGTTGGTCACGATGGGCTAGCCAATCGAGCCGAGGAACATAATATCATCCTCCAGGAGCTACCTCCGGGCTGACTTAGGGCTAACTTCTACGGGTTACCTCTTTTATCATCCCCAATATCACCAGTTCGGGTGATTTCCAGCGGGCTGTGGGGACACATACTGAGCGCAGCCGAGATTTAAAGGACCAAGACAGAGCGGGCACGAAGCGATAACTCGCCACCGAATGCCTGAGAAGTCCAAACCCGATGGGGCGATGGTCTCTGTTGAATCCGGGAGCATACCAATCGATACAGAATCCTGGCAAGCGCGAGGTGCACTATGACACAGCTGGACTCACGGGTGGGAACTATCGACTTCATTGGTGAAAAGACGGTTCGGGTTGGAGGTAAGGCGGCAAAAGGGGAGGATAGGGTGGATATTGTTGCCGGGCTTGCCGGATATCTGGCGAAGCTGGGCTTGGCGGACGGTGAGTTAGACCAAATGATCGCCATGTTGCAAAGCGGACGGCGGGAGGACCCCACCGAGGAAATGTCCAGAGAAAAGCCGATGGAAGGCCACATGCCACAAGGCCGGCCCAGTGGCACGATCGGTGTGTTCCTGGCGGAAGAGCAGCAGATCCTCAGAGAAGCATACTATTCGGTGTTCAACTCCCAATCCAATATGGAAATGCTGGGGTCCACCGGCGATACGTCGACAGACTTCCTGGCGGGGATGGTCCAAGCCTTAAAGCCTGACGTAATCATACTCGGAGTCAAAGCGGTGCAACCATGCACCGTCGAGAAGCTGCAGGTGCTGCGAGAAACCTGTCCCGAGATGGGATTGGTTCTACTGATGGCGATGTACGATGGGCAAGGCATCAAGTCGCTGCGAGAATTCTCTCGAGACTCCTCTTCCGGGTGCGCCTATATCCTCAAGCACACCATAGATACAGTAGAACAGCTCAACCAGGTGGTTTGCTCGGTGGCGGAGGGAAGGATCATAGTTGACCCCATGGTTATGGAAGAGTTGATCCGCACGGGGGACTCCGGTAACGGCGTCGTGCAGGAGCTGTCTCCCAAGGAGATGGAGGTGTTGGGCTGGCTGGCTAAGGGCTATCGCAACGATACGATCGCCGGACTCCTGTCGCGGGACGTGAAAACCGTGGAACGCCACATCAATAACATCTATAGCAAACTGCAGAACGATAAATCGGAAGGCCAGGACGCTACGATGCATCCCCGGGTGCGGGCCGCCCTGATGTACCTGAAGGCCGTTGGCCTGCTATCCGGCGCCAACTCTGGTGACGATTGAGGGTTGTGATCCAGTATCTTTGGTGTTGGCCCTTGACGGGCCGCCATACTTCTTGATGAATCAAGGTCCCCGGTATCGCTGGGGGCCTTTTCATTTGGCGATTCTCAGGCCGCCAGCTGGATCCGGACGGCTTGCACTATCCCAATCCCGGATGGCTATGAACAAGAAAAAAGGGCCGTTGGCCCACATTCCAACGGCCCCTGATCCAGAAGATATGAGTAGAAACCGATTCCGGTCTTCTCACAGAGAAACCCGGACCACTGGGACCACACCCCAGCAAACTTAGAATACATCCCAACTCTGCCCCATCAAAGGGAGTCACCACCTAGTACTCCTGCGATTATCCCGCAAACTCATTGGGGGTTTATACCCGAAATAAACTGGGGACAATTCTGCGTTCAAAGCTAGTCTACCCTATTGTCTAATACCCAGCCTTGCGGCATTCTAGATGAGCGGACTTCGGTCACTAGGCGTGGTCTCCTGGCCAGCTATGCTTACGGCGTAGTTGTGGACCGCGGTTAAAACCGGAGGGCCGATGACGTCGTGTCAATCCCAACCTGGAGCAGAGGTATGTGGACAGTGTGTAAGAGTGGAAGCTCCTATGATTTAACACGCGTGAGCACGTGCTCACCTTTTTACTGTTTGACGACAGATCGATACCTAGGATGGACCATATATGAATAACGACCGGTATGCCAGGAATGGCACGAGAAACGCCGGCCAGCAAGAATTGCTTTCTTATTTGGGCAAGCTTGGCCTGGAACAAGGCGACATGGCTAAATGTCTTCGGTATTTGGACGACCACTTGCCGGATGACCTGATTCAAGTGAAGAACAGTAGTGATCTAAGGGTTGGCTCGGTTGCGCCCAAACTTCGGAATACTGCCTCAAAGATCCGAAATGTCGGATTGTACCTGGCTGAGGAACAGCAGGTCCTCAGAGGACCCTACGAATCGTATTTCGGGACCCATTCCGTCATCAAGTTGTTGGGATCGTCAGAGGATATGGCTGCGGAATCCCTTTTCACCACCGCGATGGCGGTTAATCCCGACGTGATTCTATTGGGCGTCAAGACGTTACGTCCGGCGATGTTGGATAGTCTAAATGACCTCAGAGAAGAGTACAGCGAGGTAGGTCTGGTCTTGCTCGTGTCCTCTTATGACCGGCGAGCGTTCAAGTCCTTACGGTCACTCCCCATCGGAGGGGCAATGGGAACGGCTTATCTACTAAAACACACCATTGATACCATGGAACAGGTCTCTGGAATCATCAGGTTAGTAGCGGAAGGAAGAATAATCGTCGACCCGAAGGTGATGGCCGGATTGATCGACACTGAACAGACCGTTGAAGCCTCTCGCGGAGCTATCCTGAATAACCTCCCGGCCATGGATTCATGGGACGTGGATCCTCCCGTACTGGAAAGTGAGATCCAGGTGTACGCGGGTGAATCGGACGGTTCGAATCGGCCCGTCCATGGAAATCTGGAAAAGGCCTGTGCCGTCCTTGAAAACCAGGGAATCTGTGTCGACCGGGCTGTGTTCGAGGCGCTCGTATGTCTGGCGGCCTCGGGGCTCCTGACCTCTCTCCCCCGAAACGGGAATTAAGTACCCGATAACGGCCCGTGAACGATCTAGATCTAAAAACCAGCCCGTTGGTTGATTCCCGGCTGGGAATTCCGCCCGTTGTCGACTTGGGACGATGGGCTATCGTGGCTGACATGAATGATTTGAGCGGCCAGGTATCCGGCGCCGAACCCATTGTCGATGTTCACCACCGCCACACCTGGTGCGCAACTGTTGAGCATGGCCAAAAGGGCCGCCAATCCTTGGAAACTTGCGCCGTAACCGATGCTGGTAGGGACGGCGATGACCGGCGCATGCACCAGGCCTCCGACCACCGACGGCAGCGCCCCTTCCATGCCGGCAACAGCGATCACCACCCTGGCCCGCTGTAGCGTCTCCAGTTGGTCTAGCAGCCGGTGGATCCCGGCCACTCCAACATCGAACACCCGCTCCACCTCGCAGCCCATCAGCTCGGCGGTAAGCGCCGCCTCCGTGGCCACGGGCAGATCGGCGGTCCCGGCGCAAAGCACCAATAGTCCTGACAGATGCTCCCGGTTTTCACGACGATCAACTATCACGGTCCTGGCCATCTCGTCGTATGTCGCGTCGGGTGCGCCGGCAAAGACCGCCGAGTACATCTCTTGGCTGGCCCGGGTGACCAGAAGGACGTCGGATTGCTGGAGGATCGCCTGGGCGATAGTCGCGGTTTGATCGGGAGTCTTACCCTCGCCGAACACCACCTCGGGAAAGCCGGTTCGGATGGCCCGATGGTGATCTACCTTGGCAAAGCCCAAATCCTGGTAAGGGAGGTCCCGTAGCAGGCCTACCGCGTCGTCAATGGAGAGTCCATCGTTAGCGCACCGGCGCAGGATTTCCCGCAAGCGATTTTCGTCGATGATTATTCTCCTGGAGATTGCCGCATCCCCTCTTTATCAGGTTGTGCGGCGCAAGAATGAGTGGAGTTATGGGTATAACGCAGGCGGCCGTTGCGCAGGACTAATCGTTAGTCCTGGAAGTGGCCTCCTTCTTGGTTTTGCTGCTCAATACCTCGTTCATGCTGCCCGAGCGGAATCCCTCAAGGTCCAGGGTTACGTAGGCGTAGCCGATGGAACGAAAATGCTGGCCGATGCTCTTGCGTACGCTTTCGTCCAAGAGGGCAGGGAAGTCGGCCGGGGTCACCTCGATCCGAGCGACGGATCCGTGATGGCGGACTCTGAGTTGGCCTATTCCCAGATCCCTTAAGAACTCTTCAGCCTTGGCGATTCGGGTGAGAGCTTCCACGGATACAGGAGTCCCATAAGGTATGCGGGAAGACAGGCAGGCCTGGGCGGGCTTGTCCCAGGTTGGCAGGTCCATGTCCTTGGACAACGACCGAATCTCAGCTTTCGTTAGTTCTGCTTCCACCAGTGGGCTGCGGACACCGTACTGTTTGGCTGCGTCAAGGCCGGGCCGGAAGTCGCCCAGGTCGTCGGTATTAGTGCCGTTGGTCACCCACTCGAAACTCTCGGACTGGACGATCTTGCTTATGTGCGAGTAAAGCTCGTCCTTGCAGAAAAAGCAGCGGTTGGGATTGTTTGCCAGGTAGTCTTCCCGCTCCACTTCGTGGGTCTGGATAATCCGGTGGTTGAGTCCCAGTTGCCGCGCCAAGGACACGGCTTCCCGGAGCTCTGAAGGCGCCAAGCTAGGAGATTCGGCGGTTACCGCCAAGGAACGGTCCCCCAAGACTTGGTGAGCGGTGGCCGCCAAGAAGGCGCTATCCACTCCGCCGGAGTAGGCGACGATGACCGAGCCCATCTCCCGCAAGATTTCCTTCAGCGACTCCATCTTGGCGGGTGTTTCGACGAGTTGAGAGTTGTGGGGCTTAGTGGACATAAAGTCTCCGGAGATCTGGGAACAGAGTTTGACAGGTCAAGTTAGTAAGATTTGGCCTAAATTATACTCCCTTTCGGACACTATCAACCGGCGGGTAAGTCCTGTAGATCGTAGCCGTCCACCAGACCGTCCACCATGTTTTGCTTTTATTAACCGAGGGCTTGCTCTACCAGCTAGATCGGTGTGTTATACCGATATAATGGTATCTAGCGATACCTCAGGAATCGCATTCTGCCTTGCGGTGCCCAACCAAGATTCCCGAATGGACGCCGTGATCAAGCACTATGGTGACACTATGATGGTCCGTTCATCTGTGAAAAGACTTAGTGTACCTATTCTGCTCTTCATTGCGGGCTCTGCCTTAATCGGCGCCGCATTCGCTACATTGTGGCTAGGGTGGCCCTGGTCGCCTCAAGATGAAGATACTCATCTAGTTTTCTTACCCATATCGGTAGCCGTTGTGATAATCATCGCTTTGATGTCCACTTGGGGCTCACTTGCCAATGGTCATCGAATGTGGGTTTCTTTCGTCCTGGTTAGCGTCTTGTTAATGGCTCACTCAATCTTATGAATCGCGACGTTTGGCATGCTGATATTCCCTATCGGTCTCGCTCTATTCGTTCTTTCGATCGCCAGGCTGATCGGGATGGCGATCGTGGAAAGCCGCCACTCCCCATAAACGTGCTTCCGTAACGGCAACTCTTATTGGGAATGAAGGACCGGGCATTGGGCAGGACTACTCAGCCAATGTCAACCGCTGGGAGATTCCGGCAGATCATAGCTTTCCAGCAGACCGTCCACCATGTCGGTCACCGTGCTCCAATCGTAGTTCTGGAAGGAGCGGCCACGGGTGACGAACGGTCCACCGGCGTAGAACATCTCGTATTGTACTTGCCGGGAGCCGAACTCGGAGCCCACGGCGTCCCAGGCGAGTTTGAAGAGCTTAACTTTGTCTTTGGGCTCGGCCACGGGCGACCGCTGGGTACGGTGTATGAAGGACGCGGTCTCGGGGTTGCCAAAGTCGGCTACCGAGGGCGGCATCATTATCATGCTGGCGCCGCCCAGATCCCGAATGTGGTGGACCATCTGGGGATAGAACTGTTGACTCAGGACTTGGGTGGCGTAAAGGAGCCTTCGGTCCGGAACGAAATAAGGCCCGTAAGACACTCCCCCCGCCTCCATCCCCTTGACCATGCCTTCCATCATCGCGGTATTGGCCGCCAGATAGCCCAGCGTCCCCGCGACCTCGGGGATGGTCAAGATGCCGTTGGTTTCGGCGATCTTCCTTGCCAGCCCCAATAAGAAGCGCAACTTGACCATCATGCGGACCTGGGCTTGGTAGTTCTGGTACATATGGGCCGGCGTATCCGTGAATTGCGTCCGGCAGACCTCGGTGTCCTTATGGACAAAAACACGGTCCCAGGGCACCTTCACATTGTCGAACAATATGATAGCGTCGTTCTCGTCCAGGTGGGAGGACAAGGGGTTATCGAACTGGGAGACCGCCGACGCCTCGTAGGATTTTCTCGGCAGTATCTTCAGTCCCTTGGTAGCCATGGGCATAGCCGCCGAAAAGGCGTACATCTCCTCGCCAGGCTTCAAGGGCGCGCCGGTAGTCACCAGCAGCTCGTCGGCGATGACAGCGCTGGTGCCCAGCATCTTGGCGCCGCTGATAGTGATTCCCTGGCTGTCTTCGTCGCAGATCGCCGCTATTAAGGTCTCGTCCTCTTGTTGAGATACGTCCTTGCTGTGGTCGGCGCGGGGATTGGCGATGACGTAGGTAACAAACAGGTCGTTGTCGCGGACGTAGGTAAAGTAATCCATCAACGCCTTGGCCCGGTCCTCGCCGTGCCTTCGGAAGACGTCGATGCCCATGGCCATGCCGCTCAAGGAGGACGCTACGTGGTCGGGGGAGCGGCCCATAAACCCGAAGGTTAGCTCGGCCCAGGCGGTGATCGCTTCCCGGCGTTGCACCAGTTCCGCGTGAGAACGGGGGAGTTGCCAGCAACGGTTGACCCGGCCGCCGCTGGTGGGCGACTGGAAGGTCATCAGCTCTTCGTTCTCTGGAGCCGCTTGAAAGTCGTACAGCCGGGCCACTGTCGCCAACGCGTTCCGGAATGCCGGGTGATCGGCGGCGTTCTCGATGAGCTTTCCATCCAGATAGATGGACCGCCCGTCTTGTACATTCTTGATGTAATCGGCGCCGGTGCGAGTCATCAGGAGCCTTGGCGGATGAAGTCGGAGATGTGCTCCCCAATCATCATGGTGGTGACGTTGGTGTTGGCCCGCACGCAGTCGGGCATTATCGACGCGTCAACCACCCGCAGGTTCTGCAAGCCGTGAACTTTGCCGTACTGGTCCACCACGGCCATGGGGTCGTTTGCCGGACCCATCTTGCAAGTGCAGGAGATGTGCTGGCCGGTGGTCACTTCCCGGCGCATGAACACGTCCAACGCGTCGTCCGAAGCCAGTTCGGCGTCGGTGGGTTCGATTCGTTCCTCGACGATGTCCTTGAATCCTTCGTCCTGGCCTAGCTTGACGCATAGGCGAATAGCTTCCCGCATCCGGCGGCGGTCAAAATCTTCTTCGAAGTACCGGTAATCCAAGAAAGGTTGGACAGCGGGGTCGGCTGAGACTAACCGCAACTCGCCGGAACCCACCGCGAGGTTCAGGATTGCCAGCATTCTGATGCCCAGGGGCTCCATACGGTCGCCGCCCTGATTCACCTTTCCGGTGGCATAGGACTGCATCAGCACCTGAATGTCGTTGCGCAGGTCCGAGTCCGGGGCCGTGTAGCGAAGGGCCATCTGGACCCTAGGTGCAAAGCCGTCCATCGGGTGGTCTTTCTTGGTCCGGAAGGTCACGTAAAGCATGGGGTGGTCACGCATGTTTTGCCCCACGCCGGCAAGGTCGAGGACTACCGGAATGCCCAAGGCCTGTAATTGGTCCGCCGGACCTACTCCCGAAAGCATCAGGATCTGGGGCGACCCGATGGCCCCGGAGCTGAGAATGATCTCCTCTCCCTCGACCGTGAAGGTCTCGCCGCCACTATCCACCTCAACCCCTGTGGCGCGCTTGCCGTCGAACAAGATACGGTGAACGGTGCAGTTCGCCTTGATGGTCAGGTTCAGCCGGTGCCGGGCCATGTCCAAGTAACCGAGGGCGGTGCTCCAGCGAATACCGTTGGGGTTGTTAACCGGGCACGGTCCCACCCCCGACGCATCCGGCGCGTTATGGTCGGGACTGTCGGGGATGCCGGCGGACCGGCAGGCGTCGTAGAACGCCGTCTGCTCGGACAGCATGGTCTCGGGCTTGAACCGGTGGACGATGATGGGGCCGTCGGAGTTGTGGAAGTCACCGCCGCCGAAATCGGTGTCCGACTCCACCATGCGCAGGTATTGCATCACGTGTTGAAAGTCCCACTGGTCGTTGCCCTTGGCCGCCCAGGAGTCGTAGTCTTCCGGGACGCCGCGAAGAAATACTTGGCCGTTAATTGCGCTGGAGCCGCCGGTAACCTTGCCCCTGGGCACGAGCATGGGCGGGGCTGTCTCGGTGGCTTTGCCTTCAAATTGCCAGTTGTGGTCGCTGACCATGATGTCCGTGGCGGTGGCGTAGCCAAACTTGACTTCGTCCGGAAGCTTTTCGAAATCGGGATAGTCCGGACCCGCCTCAAGCAACAGCACCGATCGGTTCGAGTCCTCGCTAAGGCGGGTAGCCACGATGGAACCCGCCGAGCCCGCGCCGAGGACTATATAGTCGTACTTCATTCTTGGAGCCTCCAGGTGGAATGGCCTAATACTGCTTAGGCATCGAGTATTATACATGCCGCGTGAGAGCATCAACCGCAAAGATTCCCCTCAGAATTCAGTTCAAAGGCAAAACCCAGGGAAAATGGCTGCTCCAAGGGGGTGGCTTGGGCTGAGACACGCAATATTGAAATTAAGGGATTTTCAGGGAATCGGTTACGTCATGATAGTGGGTCGAAAGAGCGTGCCGTATGCCAATTGACGCGATCGGGATGCAGTCCTATAGTTCGAACCGTCCCAGAGGGTTGCGTGGTCAGGGAAATCATCTGGAACTGGGAAATTGCGGGCGAGAGGTATTATATGCCAGGACCGCTGGAAGGGTTGAAGGTTCTAGAGGTTGCGAACTGGGTTGCCGGGCCGAGTGCTTGCGCGATTATGGCAGACATGGGAGCTGATGTCGTCAAAATCGAACATCCAGAGACGGGTGATCCTGTTCGCAGTGTGGACGTATCCTCACGGGGAGTCGTACAGCATTCCGGCGGTATCAACTTGATATTTGAGCTGCTTAACCGCGGAAAACGGAGCGTCGCGGTAAACCTTGAGAACCCCCAGGGCCAGGAAATCGTTCAAAAACTAGCCGCCCGTTCGGACGTAGTCGTCACCAATCTGACGCCCCATAGACAAGAGAGGTATAAGCTGCGCTATGAGGATATATCGGTGCTGAACTCGCGTACGATCTATCTTGTTCTCACAGGGTACGGCACTGAAGGGCCAGACCGTGACCGGTCAGGATTCGATTACGCTGCGTTTTGGGCACGCTCCGGTATTATGGGTTCGCTTGGAGAGGCGGAAGGCCCGCCAACGCAGCAGCGTCCAGGTATGGGTGACCAGACTACTTCATTAGCATTGACTGCCGCAATCGGCATGGCTCTATATGAGCGCGAGCGTTCTGGGAAAGGGCAAAGGATTGACTGCTCTCTGCTTCACACCGGCATGTGGGTCATTGGCCCCGATATAATGGCTGCTCTTAAGACTCGGCAGCCGGTCGAAAGTGTGCCACGAAAAGATGTCGGCAACCCGCTTTTCAACTTGTATCAGACGGCGGACGGCAAGTGGTTGCAACTCGTAATGATTGAATCGGAGCGGTTCTGGAATGGCTTTTGCAAAGCGTTGGGCTTGGAGAAGTTTACCAACGACCCAAGATTCGACAGCCACGTGAACCGTGTACAACATAGCAAGAATTTGGTAGAAATCATCGAGAACCAGTTTGCCTCAGAAAGTTTTGACCACTGGGCGGCGAGACTCGACGAGCAAAGGTGTATCTGGGCGCCCGTTCAGACGCTGGATCAGGTCGTCGATGACCCGCAAGTACACGCTAATAGCTATACAACCACGCTGAGGCACGCTCAAGAAGGAGACTTCGAGATTCTGACCCCACCAATGAAGTACGCACGGACTCCTGGGACACCAACGTCCACCGCGCCTGAGCTTGGCCAGCACACTGAGACAGCGCTGCTGGAGCTGGGCTACACATGGGACGACTTAATTGCCCTTAAAGAGCAAGGGGCAATCTTATAGATGGACTCATTACGGGGTGAGATTGCTTGTACCCGGGTCGACGTGAAAACGCCGCGACCCGGAGAGATCAGTATAAAAGACCCAAGGGCGCGGCGCCAATTTGGTTGCTAACTGCTAAGTTGTCGCGTTATTCGCCTGGTCAATAGGCGGCAACAGCGGCGCGGGCGCACTCCTGGTCCTGTTCGTCGGTGCCCCCGCTGACGCCCACGGCGCCGACCACCAATGGTTCTCCCAGTACGGGCAGCCCACCGGCCACGGCGATGATTTTTCCCTGACTGGAAACAATCAAGCTCTGGAACCAACTCTGGCTGGACACGCTGCCCAGATCGGTGGTCGGGACCTGGAACGAAGCGGCGGTGTACGCTTTGTTGATCGAGATATCGACGCTCATGGGGCGGGAGCGGTCCATTCGTCCAAAGGCGACCAGACGTCCTCCTTCGTCGACCACGGACACGCTGACGGCGATGTCCAACTCCAGTGCCTTGGCGTGACCCGCTTGAATCATTGTTAAAGCTTTGTCGATCGGGACCGGCATAGGTTC
>Ga0208879_1003833_pt1 | contig 12019 bp, 9 predicted proteins | sample Knorr_S15_td_Bot_FD_185605 | JGI IMG/M metagenome (GOLD analysis project Ga0208879, IMG submission 185605) | Marine microbial communities from Southern Atlantic Ocean transect - Knorr_S15_td_Bottom_ad_5009_LV_A (SPAdes) (version 2) | ecosystem: Environmental > Aquatic > Marine > Oceanic | place...
AAGCAGCCCCGGCGATCGACGAGAGTCGCCGCGTCACTCTTGCTGTCTGCCCTACTGGCCGGATGCGCGGCGCTCGGGGGAGGGTCCGGAGGGATCGACCGAGATGCGGTAGAGAGAGTCCTGGAGGCATCTCCCATGGATCAGGTGCACTTCGGGGTCCTCGTGGTCGATGCACGCACTGGACGGACGCTGTACTCGCGGAACGCGCACCGGAAGTTCGTTCCTGCGTCCAACCAGAAGATCCTCGTTACCGCGACCGCGATATCACTCCTTGGCCCGGACTTCAGATACGAGACCGAGCTGTGGGCGACGGGCTCCTTGATCGGGACGCTCCTGGATGGTGACCTGGTCGTTCTCGCCTCGGGTGATCCATCCATGTCGGACCGCTTTTGGCCAACGGGAGAGGCCGCCTTGGCCGCGATGGCAGACAGCCTCGTCGACAAGGGTCTGACGCACCTGGGCGGCTCCGTCTTCGTGGATGTCTCCGCGTGGGACTCGGCCACCGTCGGGCCGACCTGGGAGGTCGAGGACCTGCGGTTTGCGTACGGCTCGACCGGCGGCGCCTTTACGATCGACGAAGGCGAGATCACGGTCGTGGTCAGCGCCGGTCCCGCTGTCGGCTCGCCAGCCAACGTCGAGTGGTGGCCCGTGGGCACCCCCGACTACGTCCGATCGCGCATCAAGACGGTGCCGCCGGACAGCAGCACTCGCGTTCGCCCGAGCTACCTGCCCGAGTCCCGCCAGCTGGTCCTGGAGGGCCAGGTGGAGCTCTACGCGACGGATACGCTCTCGTTCGCCATACGCGATCCGGTCCGTCAGTCGGTCGCCGCCCTGGGCAACGCGATCGAGGCCGCCGGAATCGAAGTGCAGGGCGGTGCCGAGGTGGCGTGGACCGAGGGGTACAGGGTCGGCCGAGGCTGTCTCTCCGGCGCAGTGCGGAGCTGCCCCAATGCAGGATTGGTCCTCACCATGGAGTCTCCGCCCCTGTCGGAGCTCACGGCCCAAATCTTGGAGCGCAGTCAGAACTGGATGACCGAGCAGCTCATCCGGACGCTTGGTGATGAACTGGGCGAACAGGGGAGCTGGTCGGAGGGGGTGGATGTGATCCAGGACTTCCTTACCGACGAGGTCGGTGTCGATAGCCTGGACGTGGCGGCCCGGGACGGCTCCGGCCTCTCCGGATACAACCTCGTGACCCCCAGAGCCTTGATTCAGATTCTTCAGTACATGTCCGCGGGCCCCAATGCCGGGGTGTACCGGAGCGCACTGGCGGAGCCAGGAGAGGAGGATTCGACGCTCGAGAACCGCCTCCTGGACCTCGAGGATCGTGTGTGGGCTAAGACAGGGACGATATCGAACGTGAACTCTCTCTCCGGATATCTCGTAAGGGACGACGGTACCGAGCTGATCTTCTCGATCCTCTCAAACGGTTCCGGGCTACCGGCCTCGCGCGTGCGCGCCGCCATCGACGACGTGGTTCGGGTGCTGGCCCGGTAGCTGCGTCCGCCCAATCACTGCCCACGGATCTTCTGAATGAGCGACTTCAAACTCCCCGAACTTCCCTCCGACGAGGAGTTAGGAATCTCCGACGCGGACCGAAAGGCCCTCGAGGAGGAGGGCCTCAAGGACGACGGACCGGAGATGAGCGCCGAGGAGATGGCCGCGCTCTTCGGGGAGGCACCGCCGCCAGCAGCGGCAGCTAAGAAACCACCGAAACGAGAGGGTCCCCCACAGCCGGCCGCCGCGGAGGCATCGCCCCGGTCCGGAGCGGATCCAGGGGCCCAGAAGGGAGCCCCCGGAAAGCCTTCCAAGGAAGAGAAGGCCGCTGCCAAGGCCGCGCGAGCAGCGGAGAAGAAGGCCAAGAGGGAGGCGCAAACGGCCGAGAAGGAGAAGGCGCGCGAAGCCAAAGCAGCCGCGAGGGCGGAGGCGGTCGAGGAAGGCCCACGCAGCAAGTGGCGGGGACCGGCCACGCTGGCCTTCCTGCTGATCGTCGCTTGGTTCATGAGCACCCGGACGGGCCTACCCTCCCCGGTGTCGGCCAACGCTGGAGACGACGTCTTCTCGTCGGCACGGGCCATGTCGGTCCTGGTCGACCTGGCCAGGGGCGCGCATCCGCCGGGCTCCCCCGAGCATGCCTACGTCCGGGGCTTCGTCATCGATCGGCTGGCAGCGCTGGGCCTCGAGCCTGAGGTACAGACCACTACGAGCGCGATTCAGGGGCCCGGCGTCATGCGCAGTGCGACGGTCAGAAACGTGGTCGCGCGTCTGCCCGGCACGAACTCTACCGGCGCTATTCTGCTGACCGCCCATTACGACAGCCGAGAGCACGCGGTCGGAGCCGGTGACGACGGATCGGGCGTCGTGACGATCCTCGAGACGCTGCGCGCGATTCGAGCGGGTCCACCGCTCCAGAACGACGTAATAGTCGTGATCACCGACGCCGAGGAGCTTGGCCTGCTCGGCGCGCGCGGCTTCGTCGATGAGCACCGCTGGATGGACGACGTCCAACTCGTCCTCTCGTTCGAAATGAGAGGCGGAGGCGGGCCTTCGATCATGTTCGAGACGGGCGATCAGAACGGGTGGGTCGTCCGAGCCCTCAAGGCATCGGATCCCCATCCGTTCGCCAATTCGATGTCGTTTGAGGTCTACCAGCGCCTGCCGAATGACAGCGACTTCACCCCCTTCAAAGAGGCTGGAAAACAGGGACTGAACTTCGCGGCGATCGACAACGCTCATGTGTATCACCAGCCGTACGACGCACCTCAGCAGCTCTCAGAGTCGACGCTACAGCACCACGGGCTCCATGCCCTTGGGGTGCTCCGGTATTTGGGTGACCAGGACCTGACTACCGTGAACGGGCCGAACGTGGTGTTCTTTACCGTACCGCAGCTGGGGCTCTTCGTGTATGACGCGTCGTTCGTCATGTGGATCAGCGGCGGCTTGATCGCGCTGCTATTGCTCGCCCTCGCTTCCGCGCACGTGTCCGGCGCCCGCGTTTCGGCGACGCTCGCCGGTGCGGGAGTCGCGATTCTGGGGGCGGCGCTTTCCTACGGAGCTGGTTATTGGCTGCTGGGCTGGACGGCACGCTTCCATCCTGAAGCTGGAAGCCTGCACGGCGCCGAGTACCACAGCGAGGGGTGGTACGTCCTTGCCCTCGCCGCTAGCACGATGGCCGTCGTTACGGGCTTGCACGCTCTATCGCGGAAGTGGTTGAGGGTCACCGAGTTGAGCGCCGGTGCCGTTCTGCTCCCTCTCGCGGCTGCGGTGTTCCTCGGCTATGAGGCACCGCTCGCGGCGATGAATCTGCAGTGGCCCATCGCCGGAGCGCTGCTGGCCATCCTCGTCATGGGCCTTCTGGGTGCCCGAGCCGGAGGCACCCTTGGATGGATCGTTATGCTGTTGCTGGCGGTGCCGGTCCTCGCGCTGATGGTGCCGATCGTCGAGTTGCTGTGGATGGCGATGACGTTCCGTCTGGCGGCCGTGCTGGCGGTGCTGATGGCGATCATGCTGCAGCTCACCCTTCCCGCCCTCGACGGACTTCGTCATCCCAACGGCTGGTGGGCGCCGGTGACTGGGGCCGTGGTGGCTGCGGCCATGCTCGGTATGGGCCTCCTTTCCTCCCGTTCGAACGCCGACCGGCCGGCCCCCTCCACACTCGTGTACGCATACGAGCACGGCTCGACGCGGGCCGTGTGGGCAACCGCCCCGTCGGTGGATTCGGCCGACACCACCGCTCGCGAGTGGGCAGTCGCGCAGGCCGGTGCCGACTTCACCCTCGTGAGCGACCTCAGTGCCTTCGGGTACGGCAACGGCGAGGTACCCACTGCACCTGCGTCTCCGGTCGATGCCTCACCCCCGATCGTCATCATCCAGAGCGATACGATCATCGGAGACACTCGACGGGTCACCCTCGGCGTGCGCTCACAGATCGGTGCCGAGCGCCTCCGTTTCCAGTACGAGCCCAACGGCGGTACACGCCTCGTGTCGCTCAACGGCATCGCGGTCGAGGACCCCGCATCGCTCAGATGGGCAGACCATTGGGGTGAGCCCGACCCTCTCGTGCTACTTGAGTTGGAATTGGGGACCGAGCAGCCGATTGCGCTCAATATCATCGAGCACCTGCTGCGGCCGGAGGAGCTTCTCGGGGCTGAAGCGTTCGAGCGGCCCGACGACTTGTCCCTCGATGTGATCCGCGAAAGCGACCGGGCGATGCTGCTCTTCTCGATCGCGAACATCGACCCACGCTTTTCGGGCCAACCCCTGCCGGAACCGAGCCCGGAGATCCTCGAGTTTCTGCGAGCGTATGAGGCCTCGCAAGCGGCCGACACACTCGCCGTCGATGCCGTTCGCCCCGACTCCACTGGTAGCTAACCCGGCGGTCACGGACTCGATGGCTGCAGACACGTCAGCCGCCATAGCGACCGACACCTCTCGGGTGCGGCCGGACACCATCGGTTCATGAGTCGTCTAGGCGCGGCGGTCGTGGCCGTCCTACTGGCGTGCACGGCCTGCACGGAACCACCAGCCACGCAGGCGCCGGTCGAGTTCGAGGTCCCGACTGGTCAGGCGGAAAGCTGGTTCAAGGGCAACACCCATGCGCACACGACGAACAGCGACGGAGACTCGTCGCCCGAGTACGTCACGGCGTGGTACAAGGACCACGGGTACGACTTCCTGGTGCTGTCCGACCACAACACCTTCACGGACCCGGAGACGCTGCGTCAGCTCACGGACGCTTCGTTCCTTCTGATCCCCGGCGAGGAGGTCACGTCGGGCTTCGAGGAGGCGGCCGTCCACGTGAACGGACTGAACGTTCCCGGACTCATCGAGGCCCGAACGGCGTCGTCCCTCATGGCCACGATCCAGGCCAACGTCGATGCGATCCGGGAGGTCGATGCGGTCCCTCATATCAACCACCCCAACTTCCGCTGGTCCTTTGGCGCGGCGGAGCTGGCGCTGGTCGAGCGGTATCGGCTCCTGGAGATCTGGAACGGCCATCCGACGGTTCACAACCAAGGCGGGGGAGAAGGCCCGGGCCTCGAGGAGATCTGGGACATCCTCCTGACCGGTGGGAAGGTCGTGTACGGCATCGCAGTGGATGACGCGCATCACTTCCAGGGCGAGTTCGCGACCGACCGGGCCAACCCGGGCCGCGGTTGGGTGTCGGTACGCGCTTCTTCGCTCGACGCCGCGGCAGTCATGGAGGCGCTCGAGTCGGGCTCGTTCTATTCCAGCACGGGCGTCACCCTCTCGGATGTGCGGGTGACGGCGAACCGCATCGAGGTCCACATCGAGCCTGAGGGCGACTTTCGCTACACGACCACGTTCATCGGATCGAGTGGTCGGGTGCTTTCCGCCACAAGCGCGAACCCGGCCCGGTTCGAGCTTCGGGCCGACGAGGGTTACGTTCGGGCCAAGGTACGGGACTCGGGCGGCAGGGTGGCGTGGACACAGCCAGTCTTCATCAGGGAGCGGTAACCGGTGCTGAGAGCGATCGTTACCGCCGCGTTCCTCCTCGTCGCGGCCCTCATCCTCTGGGCATCCTTCGTCGTTGGCGTCGACACGAACGCCGGAACCCTCTTCATCAACCTCGGGACCGAGATCGTCGGTATCGTCATAACCGTCGCGGTCGTCGAGTGGTTCTTCGAACGCCGCCGTCTCCAGAACCGAGGGCGCCAACTGGCATGGGACGCGCTCCATGCAATCGAGCACGCCGTCTGGGTCTGGCAGGGGGCCCCGCGTCAGATGGACACCGACGAGCTCGGCGTGCTGAACGCGGTCACCAGAGACGATCCTCTCCCGGACTTCACGGAAGGGCTCTTCCTCAACGTGGGTACCCGTAGTCGTCGGCTCCTGACGAACGACCCGGAGGCGATCACTGCCGTTCCCGGGTTCATGAACGGGCTGGAGCACTTCGCCCGACTGAGCTCGATGCGTGATGGGACCGAACGCATGCCCTCCCGCAAGGTGGCGGACATCCTAGAAGAAGGGACCAGCGCTTTGGCCAAGGCACTGGGCAAACCCACGGAGCGACATTTGGCGAGCCTGATTCGCTTTCGGGACCCATCTGCGGAGAGTCAAGAACGTCGCCACTTCGGCGGGACCGGCCAGCCGGCATGGCCCACGGCTGCCACACTGGACGATGTGCGTTGACCGATGACCGCGAGCATGCGCGCGTGAGCCGCTCACACTGGGTCACCGCGACCCTCCTTCTCGCACTGGCGACCGCCGGTGGGTGCTCGGGCGAGGTCGAATCTGAGCCGACGCTGGAAGCCCCGCCCGACGCCAGCGCTCCGGGGATCGAGGTCGAATACATCGCCCACGCATCGTTCCTGCTGAGGGCACCGGACGGCACGGAGCTCCTGATCGATCCGTACGCGAGTCGGGTCTGGTTGGGATATGACTGGCCCGAGGGGATCGAGCCCGACGCGGTGCTCATCACGCATCCGCACTATGATCACGACGCCGGCCGTTACCGTGACATGCCGTTCCCATGGGACGCGTCGGTCGCCGTAGTCGACGAGCCCGGCACTTTCACGTTCGGGGACTTCACCGTGACCGGCGTGGAGGGGAAGCACGCGGACCCGTACGGCATGGAGTTCGGCCAACTCAACACCGTGATGGTGATCGAGGCCGCGGGGCTGAGAATTGCTCACATCGGCGACAACGGACCCCTCACCCCCGCCGTAGTGGAAGCGATGGGCAGGGTCGATGTCCTACTGATGCCCGCGGATGGCGTCTATCACATCCTCTCCGAAGAGACGACGCAGGAGATCCTCGGGTCGGTCCAGCCCCGCATCATGGTGCCGATGCACTACAGGCTGGGGGACTTGGAGGTCGAAGAGGACTCGCCGAGTGACCTGGGCGACATAGGCCCGTGGCTGGAAGGTCGGGAAGGCGTCCAGCGCGTCGGCAGCCACGTCACGACACTGCGTGCCGGGGAGCTACCCGGCGAACGCACGATTCTGGTCTTCGAGCGCGCTCCTTATGTGACCGGGCCGGGGGGCCGCTAGGCGGCACGTCGGCCCCCTTTTGGGCCATGCATCATCGGGTCTGACGAAGATCTCTGTCGCAGCCTGTCGCAGCCGCATTTAACGTTGTGGGCGAGGCGCGCATCCCATTGTGCACTAACGGGGAGGTGCGCTCCCAACGGGATGAGAGGAAACGGGATGAAAGAGCAACTAAATCGGTCGGGTAGGATCCTCGCTGTGCTTGGGGTAGCGCTGACGGGTGCATGTACGGATACCAGCGGACCTGACGCCTTGGACGATGCGCTCCTGCTCGACATGGCGATCGTAGCGGCGGATGCCACGCTGGAGGACTTCGGCGTGTGGAGTACGCACTTTGGCTTCTCCCCCCAAGGTGGTCCGAGCGGCGTACCAGGCCGCCCCGGTGGTCGCGACGGTATCGGGAGTCCGCTTTCCGGGACGCGAGAGATGACGTTCTTCGACGCGGCCGGCAACGTCCAGGACGAGTTCGACGAGCTGACGACGGCGAGCATTCACTACGTGAGCGACGTCAGTGGTGAGGTCGCCCGTGACAACTGGACCGCGACGATCTCGCGGACCCGTGACAAGACGATCACCGGGCTCGAGGGCGAGGAGACGCATCGCACGTGGAACGGAACCGGTACGGAGGACATCGCGCGCAGTCGTCATACCGACGACGGCGCGCGGTCCTATGAGATGACCGGTAACTTCACCTATCACGACGTGGTAGTGCCGATTCCGGGCTCCGATCCGAGATACCCGATCTCGGGCTCGATCAGCCGCACTATGAACGCGGTCATGACGAGCGGGGATGAGACACGCACCCGTGAGGTCGAGATGACGATCACGTTCGACGGTGATGAGACCGCGACGATCATCGTGAACGGAGAGGAGAGGGAGATCGACCTGAGCACGCGTGAGGGCCGCAACCCGCTCCGGCCCAGAGGTGACCGTACCGGCGGCTAGAAGCCACTAGGCGTCCGTGGGCCTATGGGCGCGCCGGATGGAAAGGGGGTGGTCGGGAAGCCGGCCGCCCCCTTTGCTACGTGCGCCCTGTAGTCAGGAGCCGCCGGAGAGCGCTTCCCTCGCCCGCTGCATGTATGCCCAGAGGCCCGGCGCCATCTGAACGCCATGGCCCTCCATGACCCGCTCGCCACCCTCGGTCTCGTACATGTCGGAGAGGGATGACGAAATCGCTGCATCGCCGCCGGTGAATTCTGCCACGAGTGCGGTGGAGCGACGCGCGAGTTCCAAGACCTCGTCCGAGGACGGGTCGAGCCCATCGTTCATCGCTCTCTCGTACGCGGCGAAGACCTCCATCCACTCGTTCTGGACCGCGTCGATACGCGCCTGCCCCACGTCGCCGGCATGCTGCCGGAGCTGCTCCATCTGCGGCGGCGTGTAGTACTTCTCGAAAGTGGTCGTGACCTCGATGGTCCTGGTCAGGTCGTCAATCGAGACCCCTTTGGCCGAGCGCAACTGAGCCCGTAGGGACTCGATCAGCTCCCGCAGTCGCTCCTGGCGCTCAATCTGCTCCCGTATGCGATCGACTTGTAGCTCGAGCACACGGTCCAGTGAGTATTCGGGCCGAGCCAGGCACTCGTTGATCTCGTCGAGAGGCAGACCCAACTGCTTCAGTGACGCGATCTGCTGAAGTCGCTTGACCTCGGCCTCGCCATACAGCCGGTGCCCCGCATGGGTGCGGGCGGTGGGAGAAAGGAGGCCGATCTCGTCGTAGTGATGAAGCGTTCGGACGGTGAGTCCGGTCCGCTTCGTGAGCGCGCCGACCTTGAGAGCCTGTTCCACGGGGAGCCTCCCTGCGCCGCGGCGCCGAATCCGCCGCACGAGCGTTCTTCGAGTGGGGAAGTTACGACCTCACGTTACGTGAGGGTCAACAGATACCCGTTGCTCTGAAACCGCCTATTGGGCCGTTCGAGATGCTTTCTTCAGCCCTGCGGCTCGAAGTAGCCGAAGTGCTCCAGCATGTAGAGGCGCACCGCGCGCGCGAGCTGGTCGGCATATTCACGCCGGTGCGCGTCGGTATCTCGAAGCCCCGGGAACTGGTGCTCGAGTTGTATGCCGCTGACGAGCTCAGAGTCGGCCCTCGATCCATGCTGTCGCGTGTTGTAACCACCCGTGAAATAGGCGTCGGTCCCGGGCCCCGGCGAAGCGGGGCTCGGCACGGATTCCACGCCCTCGTCGGCCAGGAACCCTCCGAGGGACGTCTCACCTCTCAGCAACTCGGCGAAAGTCGATGGCCGAACACGCCCGAGCTCCCGAATACTCGTGAGCTGTACGGTCGTGAGGTTGTTGAGCTCGTCGTCCGGGCCGTTGAGGCGAGCGGAGCTGAGGAGGTAGCCCAACTCCACCCGCGGGACAGAGTGGCCGTGACCGTGCATGTCGAAGTACAGGCCGCCTCCAAAATCGCCCTCGGCTATGGCCCGCGCCGAGGTGATCGAGTTCTGGAATTCGTGCCACGCGTTCTCGGCGAACGGGTCGTCCTGTGCCGCCTCGACGATTTCCCGGTTGGGGTCGAGCTTGCTCCGGTGGAGGTGCGAGATGATGACGTGCGGCGCATAACCAGTCTGCTCGATCAGTGCCTCCCTCACGGCCAGCGTGAGTTCAGCAGTGTTCCGGTCGGCGCCCGTTACACCGAACGTGCGGTCGGCCGCCTCCGCCGGTTGGAGCGCGCCGCCGTGGGGCGCGGACAGAATGAGCGGCAGGTCACCCGGGATGTACTCGATGTATTCGTTCCGCCCGAAGTAGCTGGTCCCTACCTCGAACGAGGACGTCAGATCGGGGACGTACACTTCCAGCTGGGCCGTGCCGCTCGCGCCGCCCACCGATGCCGTCACGGTGGTCACGCCGGCGGAAACACCGGTCGCGAGACCGTTCTGGTCGATGGTCGCGATGGCGCTACTCGCGATCGACCAGGTGATCTCCCTCACGGCCAGCGTGACCAACGAGCCGGACTCGTCGGTCGCGACCGCGAGAAAGTCGTACCTACCCCCCACTCCTACGGCGAGTCCGGCCAGTGGCTCGATCGTGACTGTGACTGAGCCGACGTCCGTTCCCGAGTCACCGCACGCAAGCACGCCCACGCAGGCGAGCGCAATCAGGTAGCGACGAAGTCGGTCCGTGGTCGCGGAGATGATGTCTGAATGCATGATCTGGGGAATCTATGTCGAGGCTCGTGGTCCTGCAGGCGCCGCCCCAGCAGGTCAGCGGCCTCCATGTACGGGATCTCCTCGAGGCCCGGCTTGATGTCCACGATTGTGCCGTCGGGCTCGACCGTCAGGACGAGGTCGGGCAAGGCCTGAAAGAGGGCGGCCAGCTCGGAGTTCGTATGTTCGGCGCGAGGCGACATCGGGCTTCGCGAAGGTGGTGATGGTCAACTGTTCCAAGCTACCTGGCAGGCTGCAGAGAAGCAACGATGGAGACGACTCTGGCCTGAAGGCGCCGTAAAAGGGAGATTCACGGCGTTGACCCTCGATCAGACGCGGCGACGACAGCCTGGAGCACGCCCAACTTGAACGCTGTAGTCCTAATCGCGGTGCTGGCACTTCAAGCACCTGACGCAGAACAAGCGATCGCGGCTCGCGTCGAGATCGTCAGGACCGAGTACGGGGTCCCCCACATCCTGGCAGAGGATCTGGTGGCGATGGGCTTCGGCCTGGGGTACGTGCAGTCCGAGGACCATGGCAACGTCGTCGCGATCGGCATGGTGAAGAGACGGGGGACATACGCGCGCTACGTGGGCCACGATTCGATCGACGGCGATTTCCAGGCGCGGGACAGGCACGCCCGCGCTGTCGAGACATTCCATCGCCTGGATGCACGGGCTCGCGAGGTTTACCTCGGCTTCGCGCAGGGCGTGAACCATTACGTCCGGCTCCACCCCGACGAGTTCCCCAGCTGGCTCGAGCCGAACTTCACCGCGGTGGACGCTCACGCGAGTGACGTCCAGACGTGGAGCCGCGGCGACGCAGCGCGATTCGTGCGGGCGCTTGAGAACGGCGGCGACCCGCCGGACGACCTGCCCCTGGAAAACGGGTTCGACCCGGTGCTCGACGGATCAAACGCCTGGGCATTCGACGGGACCCGCACCGCTTCCGGGCACGCGTTCCTTCTCCGCAACCCGCACCTCTCTTGGGGAGCCGGCTACTACGAGGCTCAAGTGCGGGTCCCGGGCGTGATCGAGTTCTACGGCGACTTCAGAATCGGCGGCGCCTTCGGCATCATCGGCGGTTTCAATCGGCGCCTCGGTTGGGCCACGACCAACAACTCGCCGCGCTACTCGCAGGTTTATGAGCTTCGTGCCCATCCGTCTTTGGCAGACCACGCCGTTCTGGACGGGGCGCCGCTCCCGCTCGAAGAGCGTACGACGACGGTCGATTACAGGACGGAAGACGGGGGCGTGGCGTCCGAGACCCGATCTACTTGGTGGACCCCGTACGGCCCGGTCATCCATCGCACGGACGATCGCGTGTTCATCATCAAGGACCCGCGCGACGGCGAGTTCCGTCGTGGAGAGCAGTTCCTTCGCATGATGCTGGCGGCCGACCTCGACGAGTGGCTCGACGTCATGCACATGCGGGCGCATCCGAGCTCGAACTTCACCTACGCGGACGCGGATGGAAACATCGTCCACTACTACAACGCTCGGATTCCCGCGCTACCACACGAAGCCACCGGCGACCTCGCAGCCATCGCGGAATCCTCCGACGACATGTGGTCGGAACTCGTGCCGTTTGATCGGCTTCCGCTCTACGTGAATCCGCCCGGTGGGTACGTCCAACAAGCCAACGACTCGCCAGACTACTCGAACATGAACGTGCGGCTGGGTAGAGACACGGTGGCACCGAACATCCCGGAGCCCAGCCTCAGGCTCCGCAGCCAGCTGTCACTCGACCTTGCGCACAACGCGGGCGTGCTTACGCTCGAGGGAATGGTGGAACTCAAGCACTCTCCGAGGATGCTGATGGCGGAGCGGCTGGTGGACGGCCTCATCACGGCGGCAGAGCGATCCG
>Ga0208879_1003834_pt1 | contig 12016 bp, 9 predicted proteins | sample Knorr_S15_td_Bot_FD_185605 | JGI IMG/M metagenome (GOLD analysis project Ga0208879, IMG submission 185605) | Marine microbial communities from Southern Atlantic Ocean transect - Knorr_S15_td_Bottom_ad_5009_LV_A (SPAdes) (version 2) | ecosystem: Environmental > Aquatic > Marine > Oceanic | place...
TTATTCCGTTGTAAAAACCTTCTCCAGCCAGTTTTTCAAAATTGGCGACTGTCTTGGGTACCTCTGCACCGTAGAGTTCAATTTGAATGTCACCCTTGTTTGTCTTTATCGTTGCTACTTTCATCAGGTAGTTAGCATCTAACTGTGATTCCCGATCGATGAGATTCTGTTTCAACTTCACTAAATCATCCTGATCAGCCTTCAGGGCTAGAGACTCTTCAACAGCAGGTAATAGATCTTTAAGTTGGTTGCCATTCACAGCCGTTGTAATTCTGTCACGTAGTATGTTTAGCTGGTTAAGTAAATCACTTACCTTGGTTTTTAGTTCTTCGAGCTGTTCGCTGGAAACTTCTTCCGAAACCGTATTAAGCGTTGCTACCGCTTCTGCGTACTGTTGTTCGCTAAGTTGTTGTGCGGCCTGCTTGATAGCGATATCCCGTGCTTCAAGCAAGTTATCCTCACGCTTCGCAAGCTGTTCTTTAAGTTTCTGTACTTCCGGTCGATCTGGCTTTAACGATAAAAGTTCGTCCACAATTGGTAATAACCCTGCGATTTCCCGTTTACTGACTCGTTCTCGAACTATGCCTTCAAGTTCTTTAAGGCGTGCTTGCTTTGTGGTTAGACGCTCGGTTAGTACATCTGCTGTGTCTTCGCTTCCGCTAACGGCTGTCTGATTCAGCGCAGGAGCGACCTGCCCAAGAACCTGTAAACCAGACTTATAGTCACACGCCTCTTCATGGGTCAGTGCTTCCTGAAGCAACTCCGCTAATCGCGTGTGTTCCGCTGTTGTTGATGACTCGAGCCTCGCCGCAAAATCTTCATGCCATGCTGAGTACTGTTGAAGTCTCGAATCCGTTTCATTTGCTATAACTTCGGCTTCTTCTATCGCCGCCTCAAACTCTAAATTAGCCAGTAAACTCTCGGCTTGATCATGGATCGTCTTGAAGTCCGCCAGCGCCTTTTCTACAAGCGGCGCCTGTTGTGCACCACAGCCACCACATGCTTTATCCCATATCGCCATCTCATTTTGACAGCCCAGGCAGTTTATCTGTAATTGACCACTACATTCTCGACAAAACTTTCGGTCGGGCGGGTTTAGCGTAGCACACTGCGGACATTCACCTTCACCGAGTGTACGTGATGTGACTATTTTGCCTGCATGAGCGTGAAGGATCTCTTCTCGCATCTCGAGGGCAGACTGAAATCGGTCATCTTTATCATCCTCTAGTGCTTTGCCCAATGCACTCTGTAGTTGCGTTGGCACGTCAGAAAACTTGATGATTCTAGGACTCTTACCGGTCAACATTTGATAGAACGTTGCTGCCAGACTCCAGAGGTCACTGCGATGGTCAGTAAACTCCGCTCCCTGTCGCTGCTCCGATGGCATGAAGTCCAGCGTACCGATCACTGCCCCCTCCATCGTCATGCCTGTGTCAGCAGTGTCGTCCTTGGCGAGGCCAAAGTCGGTCAGCTTGGGTATACCATCTTCGGTCATTAAGATATTGGCTGGTTTAATATCACGGTGGATAATGTTCTCGGCGTGGGCTTTAGCCAGCCCATCACATACTTGGCTGAAGATTTTTACTGCTTCGTCTAGTTCGATGGGACCTTTTCTACATAGGTCCTGCAGGCTACCGCCTTGGACACATTCCATGATCAGAAAGGGACCGTCGCTGGTGCGCCCATAGTCATAGATTTGGACAATGTTGTTGTGGTTTAAAGTGGCGATCGACTTGGCTTCAGTTAAGAACCGCCGGACCGCTGTTTTACTACGAGCTGCTTTGCCCAATATTCGCTTAATAGCTACTTTACGTTCTAGTCTGGTATCGGTAGCGAGGATCACCTCACCAAATCCACCTTTACCAAGCACACCTTCTTCGGTGTAGCGAATAGATAGGTCTACGACTTCCATGTCGTCGTCAAACAGTTCGTCATCCACGTTCGCATCACCGAACGTGGATTGATCACCAAGGCTGTGGGCAGCAGTATCACCGCCGATGGTGGCTCCGTCACCGAGACTTTGATCAGCGGCATCTTGTTGTGCTTTGCCGCTGAAGGTATCACCTCCAAGGCTGTCTTCGTGGTCTGGCATGGTTGATGAGTAGTAAATATTAGAAAGCTGGCAAGCGTTCATACTACCCTAGCAGAAGATGAATAACAAATGTAGGGACGTAGATATGAGGGCTCAGTTTCCTTTCAGACGCGGTCCCGAAAAGTCTTAGTCAATTCAACGGCGCAATTCGCCTTGTATGGCCTAACGGAACTCACAGATGCCGCGGCGGAGAGCCTAGGTCAACATGAGGGTAAACTCTCCCTGAAGGGCCTAGAGCGTCTTTCCGACAGTGAAACCGGAAGCCTCAATAAACACGGAGGACTAAAGACCAACACAAAAATAAGAACACAAATCATAAAACAGCAGACAACCAAAATACGAAAGCTACTGCGGGGTAAGTCATCAGATCAGGCGCCGATGGCCGTGCAGTTGATCGAAGCATCTGCCCCACACTTCAGGAACTTGGTAAGGTTTGGGACAACTGGCCACGCCCAGCGGGCGCCAAATTTGCCGTCGTGTACAGCTAGGGTCGCAATTCCTACGCCGGCTCAGCCACCGTAACTAAGTTCATTACATCGCCTTGCTCTATCGCGTTCACGACTTCCATGCCACCGATTACTTTACCGAAAACGCTATGCTTTCCGTCTAAGTAAGGCGTTGGACCATGTGTAATGAAAAACTGCGAACCATTTGTATTGGGTCCAGCATTGGCCATCGACAAGATACCCGCAGAGTCGTGACGCAAATCAGGGTGAAATTCATCATCAAACTTATAGCCCGCGTCGCCGGTACCATTACCATCCGGGCATCCGGTCTGGATCATGAAATCAGCAACTACTCGGTGGAATTTTATTCCGTTGTAAAAACCTTCTCCAGCCAGTTTTTCAAAATTGGCGACTGTCTTGGGTACCTCTGCACCGTAGAGTTCAATTTGAATGTCACCCTTGTTTGTCTTTATCGTTGCTACTTTCATCAGAATCTTAGAACCGTCGCCCATAGGAATAGTCACCCTCCAAATATTGTTATCAAATACTAGTAATGCCTAATTGAGTTAGTTTAGCCGCTTACAAATCGCCGTCTAGACCACTCACTACGCCGAAAACCGCTGGCGCCTCCATACCCGTCTCCAGCAATTCCAAATAGGTGGCCCGTGGAATATCGGTCGCGCCGAGGACGCTACAGTGCGGAGTTGCTTGTTGCACATCTAACATTGCAAAACCCCACAACTCTAAGTGTTGAACCAAAACACATAATGCCACGCGTGACGCATCGCTCACATGATGAAACATCGACTCGCCACAAAAGATCGATCCAACTGCTATTCCATAAAGACCGCCAACCAACACGTCTTCTTGCCACACCTCAATGCTGTGCACGATTCCCTTCTCGTGTAATTCCGCATAAACCGATTTCATCTCATCCGTAATCCAAGTCCCCGTCTCAAGTTCTCCCGCGATTACCCGTGGACCACTACACTCAGAAATAACCGCCGCGAATGATTGGTCACTCGTAACCCGAAACCGCCCCGAGCGCATCTTTCTCTTCAGTCGACGAGGAATATGGAGGTCCGCGGGAATCAAAACTGTTCGCGGGTCCGGACAAAACCAACCGAGCACTTTTTCTTCCGCACCTTCGCCTAAATCCAACGGCCAGGGAAAAATTCCATGCGCATATGCGCTTAACACCCAGCGTGGCGTCAACTTTCCGCCGGCGGCAACAACTCCGAACTCATTTGCCGTACGACCAGCCGGGAAAATTGTTTCGCTGCGCGCCTGCTGCCAAATATTCTCGATGTCAGAATTTGTGAGTTTCGCCATGTAATTCCGTTACCTAATCCAATATCTGAGCCGACTCACAATCTAGCAACACGCAACGTCCATCGTTCTTTTTATACACTCTGCGTAAACCGTTTCGAGTAATTTGACAATTTCTTGCAATCTTCTACGCTGGCAACGCAGTATAATAGGTTGTGAGTCGACGAGGGGCAATTACGCTGCTCCCCTTTTTAACGTTAACAAATAAAACGTCGATTGTCGCTGCGGAACGTAACACAAAAGGTTATTACTGGCTATGAACACTCAAATACCAACCCCACAAAGCGACGTCCAAACACCCGAAGTAGCGCCCCCAATTCCAACAGAATTGGCACTCGTCACGTCCTCTCATACATCGGGCGACATGGCCACAGCCGCTATCAAGTATCGCTTTGCTCGTCTCTTAACAACTACCGTGGCGCTACTAGCGATAATCTTCGGAACACCTTTCCTTGTGCAACAGATTCAATATTCTCTCGAATACGGCCGCATCATTGCCAAATATGACGCCGCCGCCATCCATATTGACAGTCAATCTATTAAATCAATTTCACTCGCTTCGGAATTGGTTTCCTACAAAGTGACGCCTTCGGTTGTCCACATTCACACATCTACCACCGAATCCCGTTCGCGCCGTAGTTTCCAACATCCTTTCGCACAATCAAATCTTTTCCCGTCACGGGGCCAAGGATCCGGTGTGATCGTCGACGTCGAGGGATACATCATCACCAATCGTCACGTCATACAAGGCGCTGAGATGATCTATGTACAACTCCACGACAAAACGGAACAAATTGCCAAAGTGGTTGGTGTCGATCAATTAACTGACTTGGCGCTACTAAAAATACAGCCCACTGCAATGCCCGCCATTGAATGGTCAACGGCGCCAACCACAAACGTCGGCACCATGGTCTGGGCGATCGGCAGTCCCTTTGGACTTGAACGAACCCTAACCTTTGGAATTGTCAGCGCCACACGACGCACTGCCAAAGTAGGTACTGTGTATCAAGAGTTTCTGCAAACCGACGTCGCGATCAATCCAGGCAACAGCGGTGGACCACTCGTTAACGAGCGTGGTGAATTGGTCGGCATCAATACCGCCATCGTCGGCGACGCCTATCAGGGGATAAGCTTTGCAGTACCCTCACACGTCGTCAAATCCGTCTACGAGCGACTAAAGACAACGGGGATCGTTTCGCGGGGATGGCTGGGACTCGCATTGGAAGACGTAACAGCAGAACATCTAACCCAACGCGGCACGTCTCAAACCGGCATTGATCCCATCCCGGGAACAGTAATCACTAGTTTCCCACGGGGTTTATCGCCAGCGAAAGCAGCAGGCTTACTCGTGGGTGACATCCTCACTAGATACAACACGACAGATATTTTGGATACGGCGCACTTGATCCAACTTGTAGGTGCCCAACAAAATGGTGATGAAGTTACAATTACATATATGCGCGATGGAGACCCCAAAGTAGTTTCTTGCATATTAGGTCTGCGACCGCGCGAGTAATCCAACCCACATTATGTTTCTATGGAATGGAATCCGCGGGTCTAGTACCGGCGTCAGCGCGACCACTGCCTTCGAGCCTGTTCAACACGCGAACTTGCAAATCACTGTTACATAATATTTGGCAGCTCAAGCGCACCCCCGAAAGTTCTCGTGCTGTCAGCGTTTCCTCTTCTCGGGAATTCATTTCCCCCGCGTCACCGCCGAGAATTTCCACTTGGCACGTAGTGCATTTACCGTTACCTCCACATGCATGCAACTGGTCAATATTAGCCTCATCAACTAAAGCCAACACCAATCGCTTACCTGCTGAAACCTCAAATTCGCCTATACCTTCTACGTCTATCGTTGGCATTACATCTTCTCCTCTTTACAAAAACAACACAACTTACAAACTATAATTTACCTTTTGAGCGGTCCCGTTATTTATTCTGCAACCAAGACAGTTTGTTTACGTTAGCCAAGGCTTTGTCGATTTCAGTCCCCTCGTAAAAAGACAACCAGCCACGCAAAACGACACTCTCTCCCACAGGAATATCTGGGAAGTGCGGATCGCTATGCAAACACGGACAGAGGTCACTACCCCAACCTCGCTTACATGCCTGCCAAGCATAAAGAATCCACTGCGTCCCGTTGGGATTACCACAGGCAACTGCCATCGGAGTGAACACCTTGTTGTCCGTCGTCTGTTGGTTGAAACCAGTCATCTTCGCCAGCATCGCGCAATTTTGTGTGTATAACCCCGTTAATAGATTTTTCGAGTTATTTGTTAAGCGCATTTCCATCTTTACATTAGCGGCGCTCGACCACACTCTTGTCTGTAGTTCCACGTTGTTCGGAAAAACTCGTATCGATTCATAACCACCCCGAATCGCATGCCACTCTCCCTCCGCAAGCACAATATCACGTTTATCCCACATCGTTGGGATGTGTTTATGCGCCAGATACAGCAACTCCCTGCCACTAGGCGTGTTGCTCCAAATAGCTTCAGGAAGATCAAGCACTATATAGTCCGCTGCGTTCCAGGGTGAAAACACCGACACCTTCGTTTCACGCTGAGGCCGAATTTCACCATCGCGAAAACCAATTCGAGGATGGCGTCCCCCTGGATATGGTAATACCTGTAACTGACCTCTTTTGCCTCGCTCTGACCGTGCCTTTGCCAATGCCAAACTTGCACTACCCGCATCAAGCCCGCTCGCCATCCTCGTTTCAGCGACCGTATAACCGTGGCGTTTCATGATATCGAACCAGTATGAGGTTTCTCGGCGAGTTTGCGGCAGGCGTGCATCACTACGCAACAGACCTTTAGCCAACATATCCCGCCTGTCTGCAATAACTCCTGCTGGATCCTTCGGTTTCATACCCTTATCAATATATTGGTCGAGGTCGCGCAGCGCGATGACCTTGAATCCATTTACCTTCAAGTAATGCATATACACACGAAATCTGTCCGCCGACGTGCTAACCCAATCATGGGCTCCATCAGGGACGCCGTGAAATTGCAAAACGGCTATGCGACCTAATTCAGCCTGAAGTACAGCCCGCAGGAAATCATCAAATACCCAATCCGGCCGCGCATCCCCAGCAGTGGGAATTAGCAAGGGATGGTCTAAACCTGGCTCTAGCGCGATGCCCTTGCCCGCTGCATATTCAAATTCAGGCGATCCACCCCGACGAGCAAAGCGTATGCCTTGCTCCGCGAGCCAAGGCAACATCTCAAACGTAAATGTATTACCCGGATATGCATAACTAATTGGAGCGGGAATTCCATGTTCTTGGCAACGAGCAGCAATACTACCGAGTTGTTCTACATAGTTCTCAACAGTCAACGCTACATGGTCACGAGTATGATTACCAATCTCAAAACCGTCCTGATGTAACTGACGGACCTGCTCCCAAGTCATATAATTTTGTTTGTCTTTTTGAAACTCAAATCCTTCTGTAATGAAAAATGTAGCCCCAAATCCGTATTGTTTCAGCAACGGCCGCGCCACTTCAAACTGGCTACGTACTGAGTCATCAAATGTCAACACAACGACTTTGTCGGGCACTGGATCGGCCCCGCTGCATACGTTCTGACCAGCAACGATCACCATCGCAACTGTCAACTTCCACCACGAGATCCAATTCTGATTTGACAATCTGTTAAGCTTCAGCATTTAATTACTATCCTTGTCCCTTGCTTTGGCGTCGAATCGATCTGCAAGTCGATTCCATGATTTTTCGCACGTTGCATCATTGTACACAATCCGAATTTATCCACCTCCACATGCTCAACCTCAAAACCACATCCCCTGTCCTCGATGGATATTTCTACTCCCCGTGCCTGACTGCACAACGCCACAAGCACCTCCGTGGCGCCGCTGTGTTTTCTCGAATTCCAGACGGACTCGCGAATCAGCAATAGGACTGGTGTCTGCCACTCAAGTGATATTCGCTGCCAGAGGTCGTCCGCCTCAAGCCGAACAGCAAAAGATTCTGAGGTCAAACTCAGGCACAGTTCTTCCAAATCATCAATACCGTCTAGAGCTACTTCTGCACCGGCTCCGCCGCCGATAATTTCCCGAGTTTGGTCAATCGCCTTTTTCAGCATTTGATCAATCGTCTCCAGTTCTTGGAGGCGTTCATCGGTCAATTCGGGGACGGCCAGCATCGACTGCAATTGCATGTGAGCGGCAATCACTCGTTGCATTGGCCCGTCGTGTAAAGACGCCTCCAGTTCAAGCAGCGAGGATTGCTGTTGTTTGATTTCGACCCGCAAGGCCTGGATTAAGCGATCTTTGTCTTTCACTTCGCTTTCCATTTATAGCGCTCCCTAAAATGTGCTAATAACGTCCCCTGCATTTCCAGATTGCTCAGCTTCCAGATTTCACCATCCACGAAATAGTGATGGATATTGACCGCGATTACCAACAAATTAAATGCAAACAAAAGATGTAACGACCAATTGTTTGCCACGATAACGAAGCTGGGTACAATAAACACTAAGTAGCCGCACACGATTAGAACCAACATCAGAAGCACAGGCTTCACCACGTTTGCCTGTGGATGTTTGGCGAGTTGTAGATTGCGCTCAATACGATTAGTAAAACTCAAATATTGCAAAGCATGTGCGACTTGCACCACCACCGCAATTCCATAAACGTAATGATATTGCGTGACGAGGTAATACCAAAAGAAACTTGCGGCCCAAGGAGTGATCGCATTGATTGGAATCCGTTTGCCGGTCCGTTGATACGCACCGTAAAACCCGAGGCCTCCTAATACAAGCGCAATTCCGCCTACCACCGGCAATCCGAGTGTCAACAGCGGTAACCACGTTTTGAAGAATGCCATCTGAATCAACGGAGACCACGCCAAAAACAATACTGCGTGGGTGAAAACCATTGCCAAAAAGCCACTCTTAATCATACGTTGTTCGCGACTAGAAAATTGGATTCCATGTATGTCGGCAAAGGTCGCAGTCATCCTCCAACCTTGTAAATTATAGTGCCACCCCAGATACACGACACTGAGCACCGACAAACCAGCAAAAACGTAAGTCGCCAAACCATTATTGGAATTTACGACCGCTTCGAACTGTATTCGTACATCTTGCGACGTATCCGCTGGCGCAACCAACGCAATCAACGTAACGATACATATAACTAGCAATATGCAAGGGACATAGATTGCCGACCAGCGAAACTTCGTGATCTGAGCTTTAGATCGGTACAGGATACGATACGAAGCCAGCAGATGAGGGAAATTGATGAACAATGCAAGTAACCAAAACAACCAGAATTGACTAATATCTCTGAAGGAGCGATTGTCAGCATACCGATCAAACTGTGCAACCCATTCCTGGTTGTTAGTGAACCAGACAATTAAGGTGATACCCGCAATGATTGATGCTCCACCGACTAACAAAAAGTCAATCAGCGGGTGCCATATAGCGGGTTTAGGGTCGTTTACACTCGCAGAAATAGTTTTTGTATCATTATTCATTGTCGCCGTTCTAGGACTAGCGTAGTTTGCCGTTTTTGGACTTTCGGTAATTCCTAACTATACCATTTCTATTGCCCATAGTTCCCTTACGCTTGTTGGTTTTGCTTTTTTACTGCATTTGTATAGTTGAATACTTGCTGACGTTGACGGTTAAGAAACTAATTCAACAACGACTAAAGGTAACTCGCAAAACGCATGAGGAGCAACAACATGGAACTAAAAGAACAATTTGAAATGTGGCGTGACGTATTCAAGATCCAAGTAGATTTCCTGAGAGAGTTAGGAGAATATCGTCTAAATGCTGCCAAGAGCTCACTCGTAGCGGCGGTCGCGTCCAATCAGCTTGCTGTAGCCCGCATGAAGGCTCAAATCGCGCAAGAACTCGAGGGGGCATTGCGCCGCATGCACCGGATTGAAGGTCGGTTGAAAACTCAATCGCAGCGTGTCACGGAGATGGCAAAAGACGTATCTTTTATACACAACGGCGCAGACATGACCAAAGCCCGCATGGTTTCAATGTGGGCCGCATTTAGGGTTTTCGAAAGAATGGTTCCTCTGCAGCAAATCCAAACCAGCATGGAAATCGAGATACAACCAACTGCCCGTTTGTCGCATCAATTTATCGATAAATACGAGCCATCCCAAGAATGCCAAAGCGTACCCCTCAGCGTAGACAACGCATACATGCTCGTTGGGTGGTTGAAAAAGAATCACTATCTACCGGTGCGGGGATCGAAGGCATATTTGTTGGTGATAAAGGTGTTTGAAATGTTAGCCCAGGTTGCCCAGCAACAAATAGACGTCCTCAATGAGGCCCGACGTCAAATCCGTGAAAACACCTTCAAAGTCTGGGACCCATTAATTCTTGCAGGTCTCCCGGACACACTCGACGTGAAAAAGATACTGTCAGCTGGCTTCAAGTCGCTGTAATGACTAACTCCACAATTGCAGCACGTTTTCCGGAGGCCGGCCAATAATCGCCTTGCCGTTGCCAACCACAATCGGACGCTGCATTAATATTGGATGGACGACGATCAATTCGATCACGGCATCGTCACTGAGAGCGGACAAGTCCACATCCAATTCCCGAAAAACAGCTTCACCCGTGCGAACTAGACCGCTCGCGGGGAGTCCCAATAACTCCACTACGCCCCGCAACTCCTGGGCTGTGGGAGGATTTTGCAAATACTCAATTACTTCAATCTCTTGCTGCGCCTCCACGATCAGTTGCAGTGTCTGTCGACTCTTACTACATCGCGGGTTATGAAATATTCGCATTAGGTATCCCCGTTTCAATTTTGTGATAGTTCGTGTTGTCTCGCGATGTTTTGGGGTAGCAGACATACCTCTATCGCGACAACTCCCATTATCCAAATCTAAAACTAACCTGCAATGCAGCGCGTCAAATAATGCCGTCTTCCCAACTGTATTTTTCAATAGAACGTTCGCATCTTGCATCCGAATCTAGTAAGGTGTATGGACGACGTATCAATCCCCGAGGAAGACAACATAATGCCCGACGCGCCCGAGAGCAACGAAGTAGACACTGAATTGACCCAAAATCGCGAGGGATTTCAAGCGCCATGGCCGGGCGACAAATCGATGCCGCAGTGGGATACGGCCGGACTAGGCGACGCACCAAAATTTACGATAAAAAAATGGGCCAGCATGCTCGGGCCTGGATTGATTTTAGGCGGAGCAGCAATTGGGGGCGGTGAGTGGCTCATCGGCCCAGAAGTGACTGCTAAATACGGGGGTGCACTGTTATGGCTAGCAACGCTAAGTATCATCGGCCAAGTCCTCTATAACCTCGAAATTAGTAGATACACGCTGTACAGCGGGGAACCAATTTTCACCGGGAAATTCCGCAGCAATCCCGGAAAACGATTTTGGACGCCAGTCTACATGGCCCTAGATTTTGGGTCAATCTTCCCCTACCTCGCCCTCAATGCAGCAATTCCGCTATTTGCGGCCCTCGCTGGTATAGTTCCCGATCCTGAGGATCACTCTAAGATGCAAACGATTATGGGGATCGAACTTTCTCATTACTTCTGGTTGCGCGCTATGGGAGTCGGAATTTTTGGCGTGTCACTCCTGCCTCTCATCTTCGGCGGAAAGATTTTCGTCGCCCTAAAGTGGATCATGGGTTTGAAAATCGTAATCGTACTCGGGTTTCTCTTAGTGCTGGCGATTGGGTGGAGTTCATGGAACACTTGGGTTGAAATCGGAACAGGATTTTTCAAGTTTGGCTCCGTTCCCACTATTTTGGCGGAAGACGTCAATATGAATGGAATAATCGACGCTGGTGAACACGATTGGGACGGCGACGGAGTTGCAGACGTCGTAGAACCAACCTTTACGAACCCCGACGATCTTAAGCAAATCTCAGTCACTATTGACCTCAATCCTCATGATGACATACCCGCGGAAACAATTACCTACGACATAAATTCGGCTAGTGGGGAAACTCGGACCTCATTATCAATCCCGCCCAATCTTGGCATCGCCGCTGGCGAATATCCTATCATTCTCAAGAGCGACAACAGTGGCTTTATTGATATTGATGGCGACCGTGAACGCGACGGCGACCAAGTTGCTAACGTTTTTACCTCATTAGCCGCGGGTAACGGCATACCGGAAATTGAC
>Ga0208879_1003835_pt1 | contig 12016 bp, 2 predicted proteins | sample Knorr_S15_td_Bot_FD_185605 | JGI IMG/M metagenome (GOLD analysis project Ga0208879, IMG submission 185605) | Marine microbial communities from Southern Atlantic Ocean transect - Knorr_S15_td_Bottom_ad_5009_LV_A (SPAdes) (version 2) | ecosystem: Environmental > Aquatic > Marine > Oceanic | place...
AATTCTATCTTGAATTTCTTGTTCGTTTAACTTTGTCATTTTTTTTGGTTCTAAAATAATCAAGTACTATCTTATCGCTGTATTCAGTTAATTTAATAATTAAAATTACCGTCGAAATCATGTTTCCTATCAAAAGTTAGATAAACTACACAATACTGGGTGTCCAAAATTATGCATTTGATTTCTTTCTCCTTGTCAGAAATACATACCACTTTAAGATTGTATTAACCGTTTCTCAGTTCAATTAAAAACAAATCTTTATATAGAGTAGCAAATGGTTTAGCAAACACAAACCCTTTTAACCTTGATAAATATATAGAAAAATTTATATTAGATGCAAAAAAAAATCATAATATCGACTTTCCTCATGTAAACAAAAGAAATACTTTAATTTTGTTTAAAGAATTAGATAAAGAGACCATAGCTATTGCATTAAGAAAAGACGATGATAGCAAAGTAACAGTTGTAGTGGACCCTGAAAACTGGTATGCAGCTAATCAAGCTAAACGTTGGTATATTATTTATCATGAATTAGGACACGACATATTAAACTTAGAGCGCTTTTATAGGTAAGTTTTAGCTTTTTAATTTCAACTAAAATCGTATAACAACAAAAACGAAATACTCAGTAAAATCAGCTGATTATTTAAATAAAAAAGAGGTTATTGATGTTATAACAATGTAGTTTGAATCAACTTGCCTTTATAATGGTTTACCAAGATTCGGGTCTCCCGGTTTTTTAACAGAAGAAGATTTTAAAAAAATTGAAAATCTCCTTGAGGAGTTTTGTGTTAAAAATAAATCGAATTTATCTTAACTAAATTGTTTGAAAACATATAAAAAAAGTAATTATATAATTACTTTGAATTTGTGTTTTAGTACAATGTCGTATAAATTACATAACTTTAGATTTTATAACTAACATAAAAACAACATTATGAAACATTTATTGACAATTTTTTGCCTTACATTTTTGTTTATAGCTTGTCAACCTGTATCTGACAATTCTGCAAACGAAGCTTTTGAGGAAAACTCAAAAACTGTATTAGCTGTACTAGAGGGATTTCAGAATGAAAATCTTGATCATCAAGCGTATTATGCAACCGATTTTGTAGGTCTAGTAACTAGTTTTGGAGCTGATAAAGACTCTTTGAGTTTAGACGAATCTATAGAAAGAGATAAACAAAACTGGAAAATATTAGATTTCAAATTATTAGACGACCCAGTTGTTTTGTTGCCTGGAGTTAATGCTGAAACTAAAATGGCTGATGGTTCGGTTCGTTATTATGGCGATTGGGAAGTTACACTACCTGCAACCGATTCTACTGAAGCCAAATCTGGCGTATTAAAAATATATTCATCTTTTGATTTTAATGAAGAAGGGAAGATAATAAATGAAGTAGGTTATGGTGATTTTACAGGTATAATGCAATATTTAATGTCTGCTGACGATGATGATAATGGCGATAATGATGATGATGCAACTGAAGAATAATTTTGAACTACTATTTTAAGATTTAGTTAATTCATTAATATTTATAAACATATTAGAAATAAACGAATTTTTTACGGCAAACATAAATTTATGATCTCAAAACCTAAATATATTATATCAAGTTTACTTAAAAAAATTTTAGCAATTACTTTACTTCTTTTATTTATCTCTTTCAATGAAGCTTATGCCCAAGCTCCCTCTTTGGAGATCACCTCGTATTCTGATCTATTGGATGTTGATGATAATAACTTAGTTGGATTGAATGATGTATTAAGTTATTCAATAAAAGTAAAAAACACTGGTAATATTGAACTTACCAATGTTACATTAACTTATGTTTTCTTAGGCTTAGACTCATCTACTTTAACTCTTGGATCTGAACCAACGTATTCAAGTTCCGACGGGACTTCTTCTGAAGGCACATTAGATGTAGGTGAAACTGCAACCTATTTAGCTTCTTATACTTTTAATCAAGCTGGAATTGATGCCGGAGGAGTAGCTTTGTCAATTTTAGGGACTGCTAGTAGTCCTGGTAATACAAATGATGTCACTGATCAAAGTGATAATGCAAATGATTCAGATGGGAATATCTTAAATGATTCTAATGTAACTACAGTTGGTTCTGAAGTTATTCAGTTAGTAACAACTAAAGAGGATAATGTTTCAGGAGTTTTATCTGTTGGAGATGTAATATTATATACTATAACAGTAATAAATAATGGAAACACGTCAGTAACTAACGTTACATTATTTGATGATATAATAGATTTAAATGGAAACGTATTGGTTCTTATAGCACCCTTTACACCTCCATCACCAATATTTATTAGTTCAAATCAAGGATCTGAGGATGGTAGTTTACTAGTTGGCGAAACAGCATCTTATTCTGCTACTTATATTTTGCAACAAAGTTCCGTAGATGCCGGTGGTGTTTCCAATTGTGTACTTGCTACTGCAGGTAGTGTTGCTACCTCAGCTGATGTAAGTAGTGAACAAGTTTGTGCTATTACTGAAATAACTCCTTTCCCATCTATACAGGCTACAAAAGTTGCTTCAGTCTCAGATAATGGAGATGAGATTAATGGTCCTGGAGATACAATTAATTATACTATTTATGTTCAAAATACTGGTGATGTAACACTTACATCAGTCACTGTTACGGATTCTTTTGAAGATTATAACGGAAATATTCTTACTCTTACTACTCAACCAACCTTTACTGGATCATCATCATCATCATCAGAGGGCACTTTACAGGTTGGTGAAATAGCTACTTATACCGCTTCTTACTTAGTTACTCCAAATAGTGCAAATTCTGGGGGTGTTCGTAACAGCATACTAGCTTCAGGTTTTAGCCCAGAAGGAATTGAAGGAAATGAAGTAGCAGTTTCTGTAGAAGTCACAGATACCAGTGATGATAATGATGACACTGATGGAAATACAGAAGATGATAAAACAGAAACTTCCTTATCAATTGTAAAATCTTTAGATGTTACAAAAACCTCTACTGTTACTGACACCAATGAGGATGGTGATATAGGACTAGGGGATACAGTAAATTATACAATTACAGTAAAAAATAACGGTGAAATTGATTTAAGTGACGTATCTATTGTAGATACTCTAACCGATTGTTTAGGGGCATCATTATCCCTTACAACAACTCCAGCATGGCAATCTAATTCTTTAGATTCATCTCAAGGGAGTTTGATAGTTGGGGAAATAGCAACCTATTTAGCAAGTTATGTTATAGTTCAAGATAATATTGAGAGCGGTTGTATCAAAAATTCCGTAACTGCAACTGGAAGTTCTCCTGGATTTACGGATGATGTTACGGATATAAGTGATGATGGAATTGATAATGATGGTAATTTATTATCAGATCAGACAGTTACTAACTTACAATCAAACCCATCATTAGAAGTTACAAAAACAGCTGCAGTTACAGATAATGGTGATGGAGTGCCTGGAGCTGGAGATACAATAGTGTATACTATTACTGTGGAGAATAATGGTAATATATCAGCTAAGGATTTAGTTCTAAGTGATGTAATGACAAGTGGGGATGGAACAACAATTCAACTAACGACATCTCCTAGTTTTGTCAGCTCTTCACAAGGGTCTATTGAGGGAATCTTAAATGTTGGAGAGATCGCAACTTATACAGCCACATATTTAGTAACTGATGCAGTAGCCGCTACAGAAGCGGTAAATAATCAGATTACAGTAAATGCTACTAGTTTTGATGGTGCAACAAATCTATCGGATGTTAGTGATGATGGCGATGATAATGATGGAAATACTCAGAATGATGAAACGATTGTGCCTTTAATTCCACAGCCTTCTATTGAAGTGACTAAAATTTCTACTACTAATGCAACTGGGACTCAGTTAGCTTTAGGCAATACAATTACCTATACAATTACAGTTGAAAATACAGGAAATGTAATTATTACTGATTTGAGTTTTGTTGATCAATTTTCAGGATTTTCACAATCACAAATCATGTCTCTAACTAATGCACCAGAATATGTATCTTCCACAGAAAGTTCTTCACCTGAAGGAACTTTATTAGTTGGTGAAACAGCAACCTATACTGCTAATTTTGTTGTAGATCAACTTGCTTTTGATAATAGTGGTGTACAGAATGCAATTCAATTTACGGGAAGCTCGCCAGGAAACACAGGTGATGTGACAGATATCTCTGATGATGGGATAGATACTGATGGTAATATAATTAATGATCCAACTGTAAACGAAATAAATTCAACAGCAGGAATTAATGCAGTTAAAACTTCTAGTTTTACAGATAATAATAATGATGGCATCTTAAATCTAGGTGATGTAATAAACTATACAATATTAATAAAAAATACAGGGAATGTTACTCTAAGCAGTATTACTCTTTCTGATGAATTATTAGATGCGAATAACTTAGCTCATGTTTTTGATTTATCTACTGGTCCAAACTTTGTAAGTTCAGATCAAAATTCAGTATTTGGAATATTACTACCTAATGAAACAGCAACCTATACTGCTACGTTTAATGTAACCCAAGAGGTCGTCAATTATGGAGGTGTAAAAAATAGAGTTACCATTACAGCCTTAGATCCAGATGAGGTGTCCATTACTGATTTGAGTGATGATAATAATGATGTCGACGGGAACACAGAAAATGACTATACAGAAGATCCGATAGCTAGAACAGCTTCTTTAGATGTCACAAAAACTGCTACTGTTGTTGATAATGGAGATGGTATTACAGGATTAGGTGATACTATTAATTATGTGATTCTAGTTAATAACACTGGTAATGTTGATCTGAGTTCTATTAACTTAACTGATTATTTAACTACGGCTAGTAATGTTTCAATTGATTTATTAACAGGACCTACGTTTGTGGTTTCATCAGCAGGATCAGATTCTAATAATCTACTAATTGGAGAAACAGCTACTTACACAGCATCCTATATAATTACTCAAGAATCAGTGGATTCTGGAGGAGTGCACAACTCTGTTACAGTTACTGCTGCTACATTATATAATACTATTTCAGATGTTAGTGATGACGGTGATGATACTGATGGAAACACAGAAAATGATAAAACAGAAATTTCTATAGAGAGAAATTCCTCTTTAGATGTTACAAAAACAGTAACAATAAATGATTTAGATAATGATGGATTACCAAGTGTTAATGATATAGCAGATTATACCATTACAATTGTTAACACAGGAAATGCATCTTTAACGGATTTTAATTTAGTAGATATTTTGACTGATATCGCTGGAAATAGTTTAGAACTTGATGCTCAGCCAGTTACTACAGGAGGTCAAACATTACTTCCAGGGGCAACGCTTACTTATACTGCATCCTACACGATTCAACAATCTGCCGTTGATCAAGGCGGAATTAAAAATAGTGTGGTTGTTACAGCTTTTGATGGTATAAATTATACTAATGATACTAGTGATGATGGAGATGATACTGACGGGAACACTGTGGATGATACTACAGATATTTTAATTACTGCTAACCCTTCTATAGAGGTTACAAAAACAGTGGAATCAACAGATAATGATGGAGACGGATATATTTCTGCTGCTGATTTGCTTACCTATACTATATTAGTAGAAAATACTGGAAATATTCAACAAAATTCTATACAGCTTGAAGATACAATTACAGATTTTGATGGAAATGTACTAAGTTTAAATTCTGCACCATCCAATAACAACATTACTTTTATATCTTCTTCAAATGGATCTATTCAATCAACCTTGGTATCTGGAGAAATAGCGACCTATCAGGCAACATATACCGTTACAAGTAATGATGAAATTTCAGGTGGAGTTTCAAACACTGTTACAGTAACTACTTACCAATTTGTTAATACATCAACAGGTTTAGGGACTGAACTAGTATCTACTGATGTTAGTGATGATGGAGATGATACTGATGGTAATACTACTAATGATCCTACCAATGTGTATACAGGAATTCCTCCTTCAATGGAGGCGGTAAAAACGTACAGTTTAAGTGATACTGATGGAAGTGGGGGAAATACTCCTGGTGATATAATTACTTTTACTATTACTTTAGAGAATACATGCCAAGATATTTTAAGTGATATTTCATTTGTCGACACCTCAACCAATGCTATTAGCGTTTCTATTACTCTTTCTAATGAACCAACTTTTGTTTCCTCAACCAGTAATTCAACAGAAGGCACATTACAAATTGGTGAAACAGCAACTTATACAGCAAGTCATGCAATTACTCAAGCAGATATCGACGCTGGTGGTATTTTTAATAGTATAGAATTTATGGCTAATTCTGCCAGAAATCCAGACCCTTCAGTTAATGATGTTAAAGACATAAGTGATAATGGTATAGATTCAGACGGAAATACTGAAGACGACAGAACTTTTGCAATTTTAGGATTAGATTCTGATGGAGATGGAGATCCAGATACAATTGATCTTGATGATGATAATGATGGAATTTTAGATGAGGATGAATCTTGTTTAGATTTCTTATTAGATGGAAATTCTTTTGAAAATTATACAGGAACTGTTCCCCCTGTTACTCCAGGAAATAAATTAACTAGTTTTCCAATTTCTAATGCACCTCCATTTAGTGCTGTAAATTTAGATGGTGAAATTTGGACTAGTGGACCACATCAAGAGGGTGGACCAAATTTTGACCCTCACAGTGGATTATTCTATGTGGAACTATTACAAAATGCCAATGGTGCTAACAATTTAAATTGGTGGGATGAAAATACAGCTCAACCTCAAAGTCAAGTAAATGGTTATGACCGAATTGTAGTGATTGAAAATGTGCTTCCAAACACTTCTTATTCTATTGATTTTTATCATAAAGATGGTGGACGTCTAGAATCAACCCACGCTGGGGGTGGTTCAACGTTATTGCAGGTTCAATCTATGCAAACAGACACTCAAACTTCTTTAATTACTGACGCAACAACAGATTGGTCTGCTGTGCATTATGAGTTTACAACAGATGCAACTACTAGTCAAGTAGCCATACTATTTTCTCCTTATGCACCAGGATTAAATGTTTCTGTTCAGTTGGATAGTATAATAATGGATGATGTTGATTTTTGTAATCCAGATATAGATAATGATGGAATTCCAAATAGCTTAGATTTAGATTCTGATAATGATGGTATTTATGACATTATTGAGGCAGGATTAGGACATTTGGATACCAATAATGATGGTCGAATAGATGCTAATGATACGGGTTACGCTGATACAAATTTAGATGGTGTTAATGATAGTTCTTTTACAAATGTTCCAATAGATTCTGATAATGACGGTATTCATGATGCTCAAGAATTAGATTCCGATAATGATGGATGTTTTGATTCTACGGAAGCAGGGTTTACTGATGGTGATAATGATGGGATCTTAGGAGATTCTCCTGCAACACAAGATTTAAATGGAAAAGTGAGTAGTGGTGTAGATGGTTATACGACTCCTCAAGATTTAGATTCTAATGGTATCTTAGACTACAGAGATGCTGATTATGATGTAGGTTGTTATAACCCTTCTCTTGATGTTACTAAAACAGCAGTAGTAACGGACACCAATGGCGATGGCTTAACAAATGTAGGTGATGTAGTTACTTATACAATAAATGTTCAAAACACATCTTCTATAAATCTTCAAATCTCAGGTATTACTGATGAACTTTCTAATGGAAATAATTCCCCTTTTGTACTTACCCCAGTTTTTGAATCTAGAGATATTGGCTATATCATTGAGAATCTTGAGAATTTATTAAAATCATCAAGTTTTAGCAAAATATATCAAGATAATCTTGATTATTGGGTTGAGAGATACAATACCAACAATTCATTCTATAATTCAAACGCTTTTGGAATCTTGAACGAAATACCCGCTGAAGAATATTTTATTTATGACTCCTCCAGTGGAATAAGCACAAATAATGTACCCTCAAATTGGTCTTATGGAGTTAACACTTATGATGGTACTGGTGTACCGGATTATTTGAAGCCTATAAGAATGCAGCCGAACACTAACGCTAGAATTCAACAGGAAAATTTTTCTTTTGAAGCAAATACTACATATACTTTTTCTGTTTATGTAAAACGTTATCAATCGTGGCGTTATTCTAACTTTAGATTCTTTGTTAATCTTACCGATGCAGATAATTACCCAATTGATAGTCAAACATCATATTCACAATATGAAACTTCCAGGGCAGAGTGGACCCGACACCAATACACTTTTACTTCTGGTGATTCTGCTTCAATAGGTTGTATAGGGATAACAAATCCAACCAATCGTCATATGTATTACTGGGGTGCTCAATTAGAGCGAAATTCTACGGCTAGTAATCTTGTAATTACAGGAGAGAATGCGGTAACTGATTTACCTCCCATTGGTAATCTGGATATTGACCCTTCCACTTATCCAGGATTAGCACCTAATGAAATAGCTACCTATAGTTTAGAATATACCATTACTCAAGATGATATTGATGCAGGAAACTATTTATCTAATTCTGTTACAGTAAGTGCTACTTATACAACTCCATCTAATATTTCAGGATCTGTTCAGGATATTAGTGATGATAACGATGACACTGATGGGAACACATCTGATGATCCTACAATAACTTCTTTAGATTCAACAATTGGTATGGAAGTTACCAAAACTGCCCAAATAAATGATGTAAATGGAGATGGGCAAAATAATGTTGGGGATATAATAAATTATACTATATCTATTGAAAATCAAGGGACTACAAGCCTTACTGGATTTAGCTATGTTGATACCTTATCGGATATTTCTGGTAATGTTATTAATCAATTATCTATAGGTAAAACATCCGTAAACAACTTGCTTAGATATTCTAATATGCACTCAGATTTCGCTGAAAGTTATAGTAATGGTTTTAGTTCTTCTAGTAACACCAATTTAAAAACTGTTCCTTCAAATATAGATATGTATTTAGATGAAAGCCTCCAGGATTATCAGGTTGCTCCTTTTGGGTATGGATTTGTAAATTCAGGAACTGGTGTAGAATTTACTAATGACTATTGGGAACCAATACAGATTGCATACTACCAAAATAATTGGGATAATTATTACACCGATACAGCTTTGGAAGAAAACACAACGTATACAATCTCTGTATACGCAAAAAAAAGAGCATCCTATGCCTCTTCTGAATTTAAATTATTTGCTTATGATGGTATTAGTCAAAATCTTACTAGTGAATCTGAGTTAATTATTAGCAATTCTTTTGTTTCTCAACCATTTGCTATTGAATCTGGAACAGAATATAGTCGTTATACTTTCACCTTTACAACGGGATTAGTAAATAATACTGGTTCTGGGAATATTGCAAGAACTAGAGTAGGCTTTGTTGTTCCACAGGAGTATTTAGGTGGTGGCCCTAACGTTGTCACTTATTTCTGGGGAATACAATTAGAAAAATCTTCCTCTGCAGGGGTATTAACTTTAACCGACGGTGCATCTCACCCAGAGACTTTTTATGAGATTGCGGATAGTGGTAATTATACAAATTGGTCTCAACTTCCTACTAACGCATCCCTTAACGCGGGAGTTTTTAAAATGGACTCGAATAATAATAATTGGACCCCAGTGAATGCTTCTGGCACACAAACCTCTTCATTAATTGAATACCCAGGATTAGTAACTTCGTTAGGACAGAGTTATGATAATACACTGACTTATAACCAATGGAGTTCCACTACTACTTCTACCAATTCACCTAATTATAATTACGCGAGAATTCTTTATAGTCCTACTAGTGCAGACCATGGTAAGTTCGTGAAAAATTATTATAACAACTATTATAATATAGCATATATAGAAGTGGATGCTTTAGTAACTAGTATAAATGGTTCTTATACTTACTTAGGGCAATATAATGGTCACACTTACTTTAAAACTGGAAATAACGGCTACGCCAATTCCCACCTAAATTCCCTGCTAAATAGCTCCTCATCAACACCTCATCCGTATATGGTTAGTTTTGAAACACAAGATGAATTAGAGGCTTTTAAGCAGTTCTCTGGATTTAATACGACTGGTTGGATAGGTTTATCAATGGATCTATCTAGTGAAGATTCTCAAGATTCAAATAAGGCATGGAAATGGCAAGGTAATTTAAAGAGAGCTTTTTTTAAAGGCCAATATAATGGACATTCTTATTTTGTTGCTCAAGAAAAAAGAAACTATACAGAAAGTAAGACTTATGCGGAATCATTAGGGGCTCAATTATACTCTCCTAACTCAGCAAATGAAGATTCGTTTATCCAAAGCATGTGGAACACCTCTAGTATTGATTTTTACCCATATATCGGTTCTAATAGTTTATGGATGGGTGTATATTTGTGTGATACTTGCGATGATTATCTAAATGACCTACTTGATGGTACTTATTCTGACGGTTCTGGATGGAGATTACAAGAATATTCTAATGATGTAACTAATGCCGCAGCTAATGTTTCTTACCCAAATTCTACTCAAATTACATCCATAGCACCTGGAGAGACGCAAATCGTAAACAGTTCTCATACTATTACACAATCCGATTTAGATGTTGGGGGTGTATCTAATACGGTAACTGTTACAGCCCAAGATCAAAATATTTCAGATATTAGTGATGATGGTGATGATACGGACGGCGAACTTGAAAGTGATCCGACAATAACCCTATTAGATACCCTCAAGGATATTGAAGTCATTAAAACTGCAGTTGTTGAAGATGTGAATTCCAATGGTCTCAATGATGAAGGGGATATTATTACTTACACCATTTCTATTACAAATAATGGAAATGTAACCTTGAGTGATATAGATATTTCTGATCAACTTACCGATGCAGATGATAATTCTTTATCCCTTACCTCAGGGCCAACGTATGTAAGTAGTTGTTGTAGTGTTGAATTGGAAAATCTTAGTTCGATATGGGCTAATAACTACCCTGATTTATCAACATATGGCGTAGCTAATTTCCAAACTAATAATCCTGGTCTTCAGGCTAAGACTGACTATTCAGGATATAAATTTATTATTGAAAATGATCTAAATGAACAAACTATTATTGGTTTTGATTATATAGGGTCTTATAATAATCATTCTTACTTTAAGTCTCAATCTAACTCCAGTTCCTTTGAAAATGCAATGCTTATAGCTGAAAGTAAAGAAAATTCATACCTTTGGATTATAGATTCTGTTGAAGAATGGGAGACAATAAAATCTATGTCAGGAGATTCAGGTTCAAGTGGAACCAACTACTGGATTGGCTTAAGAAAATTAGATGATATTTGGCAATGGATTGGAAAAGATTCCAATGAAACTGCTACTGCAGATAATGTTAATTTCCCATTTACAGATGTTTATGGATCAACAGTTTCAGATGATAATACCATCGAGCCACAAGTTACAGACATCTACACTGCTACCTATACAATACAAGCTACTGCTATTGAATCCGGAGTAATCAGTAATTCGGTAACTGTTACGGGAAGTTCACCAGGAAACACGGGTGATGTAACAGATGTCTCAGATGATGATGATGATACCGATGGAAATCTAGTAGATGATTCTACAGACATTACCAGTCCTTTTATAACAGTAACAAAAACAGCTGTTATTGAAGACACAAATTCTGACGAATTCCCAAGTGTTGGAGATACTATTAGTTATACAATAACTATTGAAAATACAGGGGGAGAAACTCTTTCTAATATTAGTCTTGTTGATACTCTAACTGATGCTAATGCGTCTGCGTTAAGTTTAACAACTCAACCAACTTTTGTTTCCTCTACTTTAAATTCTGAAGTAGGCACATTACTTGTTGATGAGATAGCAACCTACAGTGCTGCATATATAATTACCCAAGAAGCTTTTGATAGCGGAACTATATTAAATTCTGTTGTAGCAACAGCAACAGGGCTTGCTGAGATAGCTGTTAATGATACTTCAGATAAC
>Ga0208879_1003840_pt1 | contig 12011 bp, 7 predicted proteins | sample Knorr_S15_td_Bot_FD_185605 | JGI IMG/M metagenome (GOLD analysis project Ga0208879, IMG submission 185605) | Marine microbial communities from Southern Atlantic Ocean transect - Knorr_S15_td_Bottom_ad_5009_LV_A (SPAdes) (version 2) | ecosystem: Environmental > Aquatic > Marine > Oceanic | place...
TGTCCAGACGGGATTGATCGAGTACCTCCGGGTGGGGGTGGTGCTATGCGGCGGCGGCGCACGCATCCCGCACATCACGAGACTGGCGCGGGACGTGTTCAATCTCCCGGTCGCCATCGGCCGTGCCAGCACCGTGAGCGGCATTAAGAACGCGCTGGACGAGCCGGAGTTCGCCACACCGGTCGGGCTGATCAAATTTGGAGTTTTCCAGTCACAGGCCAACCCTCGCCGTCCCAGGCTGGGCCGGACGATCCGTCGGCGCGTCGCCGCGCTTTTTGGCCGCTGAACCCGCAGGAAGAACAATGAAAAATCTTACCAAAGCACCCCCAAACGCCAACCCTGTTATCCACCTCATCGGCTTGGGCGAGGCCGGCGTGAAACTGGTCGAGACCTTGGCCTTGCTCAGCCTCGAGGGGATCGAGGCGCATTCGCTGGACACCGACAACCGCAGCCTCGCCCGCTGCCATCAGTCGCAGACATTCTTGCTTGGCCAAGCGATCCCGTGTGGCATGGGAACCGGCGGCGACTCCGCTCTGGCCCGGGCGGCTGTCGAGTCCGACAGAGATCAACTGGCCGAGATCGTCCGGGGCGCCAACTTGGTCTTTATCGTCGCCGGGATGGGCGGCGGCACCGGCACCGGGGCGGCGCCGTTTTTGGCGAACTTGGCCAAGGAAGCCGGAGCGCTCGTCGTGGGCGTGGCGGCGACACCGTTTGACTGCGAGGGCGTCCGGCGCTGCAACCAAGCCACCGGAGGAGTGCGCGACCTGAAACAGGTCGCCGATGCGGTTTTTCATTTTCCCAATCAGGACGTCGTCCTCATGGAGGGCGAAAATGTCAGCCTCCACGAGGCGCTGGACATCGCCAACCGCCACCTGTGCGAGGCCGTGCTGGGAGTGAGCCGGATGCTGCTCGAGTCCGGCATGTTGAACGTTTCCTTCGGCGACCTCCAAGCGGCGCTGCGCGGTCGGCACAGTCTCGGCTCCGTTGTCCATGTCGAGGGAAGCGGCGACGACCGGGCCAGCGACGCCGTGCGAAAGTTGCTCGCCCATCCCGCAGCCCGCGGAGGCGAGGCATTGCAGGAAGCCAGCACGTTGCTGGTACACCTGTCGGGCGAGGAGATGTCGATGGCAGAGGTTGTCGCCGTGACCCGCGCAATTGGCGATCACGCCACCACGGCCAACCTAGTCGTCGGGGCTTCCGGGCCGGGCCGCGAGGATGCCGGGCTGCAGGTGACCGTAGTCATCGCGCACGCCGCCAAACTTGCCGAGCCCGGGCAGGAGCAGCACAAGGCGCATCCCGACCCAACCGGGCAATCATCCGACCTCGGATTTTCCTGTACCTACACCGTGCCGGACATCGGCAGTTATCTTGACTTGGGGAAGGATGCCGGCGGCACGGCTCGCGGCGGTTTTGCCTACACCCCACCGGCCCCGACGGCGGACGCCTTGACACCCGAATGCAGGAAAGACCTCATCCGGGTTGCGGCCAAGGAGGAGCCGAACCGATCGAAGCGCCGAAAGATCGTTCAGGAAATGTTGCCGCTCGAGATCGTCTCCAAGGGCCGGTTCGAGAAAAGCGAGCCAACCATCCACAAGGGCGAGGATCTCGATCAACCCACGTACATCCGGCGCGGAGCGATCCTGAACTGACCGCGCTTGGCCAAGCGGGGATTGGGAGTGGAGGGTTTTTGCCGTTGGGGTGGCGGATGGGAGGGAGCCGTGAGCTGAGGCCAAGCTGGCAAGGCCGAGCAGCAGCAGGAAAGTAAACGCTTTCGTGTGAAAGTTCATTGGCTCAAAAAATGGCATTACTCGATTGTCAATGTTGGTTTGCCTCTCGTTCGCCGGTGAGTGTTGGCTACTGGTTTCAGATTGAGCATCATCTTTTTCACTTTGCGATTCTTCAATTATCGGACTGACCCTTTTCCGTGGCCAAGCTGGCAAGGCCGAGCAGCAGCAGGAAAGTAAATGCTTTCGTGTGAAAGCTTATTTGCTCAAATAATGGCATTACTCGATTGTCAATGTTGGTTTGCCTCTCGTTCGCTGGTGAGTGTTGGCTACTGGCTTCGGGTTGTCAAATATCGCGTTCGAATATCAACATGTTGGGTGATTTTGTCGATAGCGTTACCTGTCAATAACAATAACCGACCCCTTTTCTGACCCCTTTTCGTTCGGACTGACCCAGTCCCTATTGACAAATTGCATAGAGTTTTTTGTCTAATGAAGTAATGTATATCAAACCGTTCAAACCTATCATAGGAGTTGTATGCACAATGTTTCCGGTTGTGTACTTCCATTTCAACTCTCCGCGCTTTTCGTCCAGCGCATAGATATTATTATCGTTCGATCCAACGTAAACAGTTCCATCCAATCCAATTTCGGGTGAGGACAAAACAAATGATCCAGTTTTAAACTTCCATTTTAACACTCCACTCTTTCCGCCCAGTGCATAGATATGATTATCATTTGACCCAACGTAAACTACTCCATCCAATCCAACTACAGGCGAGGATAGTATTTTATCTCCACTTTCAAAATCCCATAAAATATCGCCTGTCAAAATGTTTAACGCATAAATTTTATTGTCATTCGCCCCGACATATAACATATTGTTAGTTCCCAATGCTGGCGTTGTTTCGATGCCCCCTCCAGTTCGGCATCCCCAAATCTTTCTGCCGGTTGTTCCACTCAATGCATAAACTACTTTATCAGTAGAACCAACATATACTATGTTACTAGGACCAACTCTTGGTGGTTTTACAATTTTACCCTCTGTTTGATACTCCCATATCTTTCTTCCGTTTTTTCCGTCCAGACAGTAAACTTTCCAATCCCATGACCCCACATACACCATGTTACCTCCCCCAACGGATGGGTAATAAGTGAGTTGCTCTCCACTTGAAAACTCCCACAACTTCACGCCTGTCTCTCTATCCAGTGCATAAATTTTACATTTTACATTGCCATTTAGTGACACTCCAGAGCTAACATAAACCACGCCATCCTCTCCAACTACGGGCGATGCCCAAATCTTTCCGCCCACATCTGATTTCCATTTAAGATCACCGTTGGAACCGTTTAATGCGTATAAAACACCATCATGAGAACCAAAAAAAACTGTCCCATCAATACCTATAGCCGGTGATGCGGAAATTACCCTTTCAGATGCATAACTCCATAGCAGATTACCGGGTTTGTGTTTTTTTGATTGGTCTATTGATTTTGTATCGCAAGAAATTGAAAGATTGAGCATTATAAAAAGGCATATACAAGTATTGTAGCGTCTATACGATTCATCTGGCTGACCAAAAACGTGTTCACCATTACGAACATCTTTAACGCAGCTTTCATCGACTGCGACTTCATCAGCAAGTACATAGCCAAAGAGCTTGTCGGCGATGAGTTGACGCAAGCGCTGGCAGAAGACGCAAAACTTGTTTCGGTTGCCCTCTGTAACCTCGGCTACCAATGTAAATGCGGCTCCGACTACGGACATATCATTGGGTTTATCTCTGCATTCCGTTATGCCGACTCTTTTACTCATCCATGCTTCAGTCATAGTCTTACCTAACCTTAAGTATGCCAGTCCTATAAATCATTGTGGGAATATAAACAATATGGGGCTTTTACGATTTGTCTTCTGCCCGTTTTTCAGTTTTGCGCAGCGAGCTTTATAAGAATTAATGCATAAATTCCAGCAATTGAAATATGGTGTTGATTCATAACCGAAACTCATGCATAGAATCATACATTCATCTTCTCCGTTAGATTTAGAACGGCACTCCCATAATATTATATATTCTAGCCAAACAGTATATTTGCTAATATTGTCAGGTGATGATGGCCTATGTCCTACGTTTGCATTAGGTTTCTTTGCGTTAAAAATATATTTTTTAATAAAGCCCCCTATTAATTCAAATGCTCCTTTTACGCGATGCCCATATAAGTCAATCCTTCCACTAGGTTGGTTGCCCGCGAAACCATATAGGTTTATTCCTCCGTTTTCGGCGATGGGGTCGCGGTTTAACCAGCGTTGTAGTTTGGGGGAGTAGTACCTATAGCCGTAGTAGTAGAGACCGGTGGCTTCGTGGTGTTCCTTGCTTGAAAAGCGGTAGGGGTTGGTGCTGGCCATGGGGCCGGCTTGGGCGATGGTTCGGCCGTAGGGGTCGTAGCGGTAGGTGGCGCTTAGGTATCCCCATTCGTCCATCATGGCTGTGATATTGCCGTTGCTGTCGGCGTGGTAAAAGTGATGTGACCAACCGCCGCTGCTTGGCACGCTCATGGCGAGCAGACCGCCGATGCCTCCGGCTCCTTCCAGCGTGCCGCTTAGATCGGTGCCTCGGGTGTATCGGGCGGTGGGTTGGTTGCTGCTGTTGCGCTCTTCCACCACTCGCATGCCGTCGTAGATGTAGCGGGTTTCACTTACAAACGACCAATTGCCTGCCGACGATTGATATTCAGTGCGGATGCGCAGACGTTGTTTGCCGTCATACTCAAACTCAGTTCGTGTATAGGGCCAACTGCTCATCGACTCGACGCTGATTAACTGGTTTTCGTCGTCGTATTGGCACGTGAGCGCTCCGCCATCGCTGGTGAGATTTCCGTTGGTGTCGTAACCGGGTGTCCCTGATGGGATGCCGGTCAACTGGTTCAGGTTGTTCACCGTGAATACTTCATTCGTTGACCCTGCGTTTCGAGTGCTCAGGTTCCATGCGTCGTCGTAGGCGTAGCCAAATGTCTCCGCAGAAACCGCTTGGTTAAGGGCGTCGGTTGTGTCGGCATTGGTTAATTGGCCGATGGTGTCGTAGGTATAGTCTACCCGGCTATTGTCGGTTCGGGTCTGTCTGGTGCGCTGGCCGGCTGCGTTGTGGGTGTAGCCGTGGTAGTTGAGTTTTGAGTTGGTGTTTGTGCCGTAATGCAGCGATGTGTCGGTCAATTGGCCGGTGATGCTGTTCGTGTTGCTGATGTAGCCGCTTCCGGGCAATAATAGTTTCGCCACCTGCCGTCCCGCTTGGCCGGGGGTGTATTGGTATTGGAACGTCCCGATTGTGTTGGCGATGGTTTGCAGCCGGTTGCCTCCGTCGTAGCCGTAGGTTTGTGACCACGGATACGCGCTTGGCTGGGTGATGGCCAGGCTGGAGCGTTGCCCGGCGGCGTTATAGCCCAACGTGACCGTGTCGCTTGGCCAAGGGCCGTTTTCTGTCTGCAAGCGGCTCGCGTTCGTATAGTTGTAATCGGTCAACCCTATGGCGTCCTGCATGGTGTCGAGCCGGTAGAGGGCGTCGTAAGTATAGGTGATGTCCGGGCTGCTGGGGTAGTCTACCGTTAGCAAGTTGCCGATGACGTCGTAGTCGTATTGGGTGATGCCCTTGGCCGGGGTTTGGCGATTGGTCAAACGGCCGTTGGCGTCGTAACCCCACTGGAACATCAGCGCGTTGTTCGCGTCGCGTTTCCGTTCCGGGCGGCCCTCGGTGTCGTATTCCCAGCGGGTGATGTTTCCCTTGCCGTCTTGCAATTCCTCCATGTCGCCAGCGGCGCTGTAACTATACGAGACCACCTGCCCAAGCGCGTTGGTCTCGCTGGTGCGGCGTCCCGCTGCGTCGTATCCGTAGTGGGTTGTGGCTCCCAACGGATCAGTGCGGCTGGCCAAGCCGGTGGCGGCATAGCCAAAACTCTCGGTCTGATTTGCGGGATCAGTGCGGGTGGCCAAGCGGCCCAGTGCGTCGAAGGTCTGCGTGTGGGTGATGCCGGTCGCCCCGGTGACGCTTACCGGCCGATCCTCGATGTCGTATTGTGTGGCCGACAACGTGCCGTTGTTGTTAGTCGTCTGCGTGAGCAGACCTTGGTTGTTATAGGCGTATTGCGTGACCTTCCCCAGCGCATTGGTGCGGGACACAACTTGGCCAAGTCGGTTATAACCGGTCGCCACCCAAACGCCGTCCGGGTCGGTGGTTTTCGTGCGGCGACCGGCATCGTCGTAGTCGTGCAACGTGGCTTGGCCAAGCGCGTCGGTCACCTTCTCCAGCGCGCCGCATTTGCAATACTCGTACTCGGTCTGGCGCGTGAGGGCATCGATCCGCTTGGTCATCCGCCGCATGCTGTCGTACTCAAACTTCGTGATGTGGCCCAGCCGGTCGGTCACTTTCCACAAGTCGAGTTTGTTGTATAGGTAACTGTGGTGGGTGCCGCCGGGGTATTCCACCCGCGTGAGCCGTCCGAGGGCGTCCCAACTGAAGGTGCGCATCCAACCCCGGGCATCGGTGTGGGTGCGCACACGGCCGTTCTGCCACGTGAACGACTCGCTGCCCCCGACGGGTTGGCGGCTCACGACGGCCAAGCGTCCGCTGGTGCCGTAGCTATACGTGGTAGCCAGCCCCGCCGGAGTGGTCTGTTGGGCCAAACGCCCGATGTTGTCGTAGCTGAACGACGTGATTTCCCCAACGGCGTTTGTGCGGGTGGTGACTTGGTGATAACTATTATAGCCAAACCCGGCGATGAGATTGTTGTTCGGCCCGTTGTGGGCGACGAGATCGATGCCGTTGGCGGCGTAAGTGTATGACCGCGTGCGCGTGCCCAATGTGCCGCCGGGCGAACTCCAGCTTTCAACGAGATTGGTCACGTTGCCCCATTGGTTTCGATCCATCGCCTTGAACGCGGTGTTGGTGTTGGGCAAAACATGCGCCACCAACGCGGGGAGTTTTTGCTTTTGGGTTCCACTGGTTCCGGGTCGGAGATCGTAGTCGTACCATGTGGTTTGGCCCGGCGTCACCCCGTCCGGCGTGGGGCGGCGCTCGACCTCCAACGTGTCGATGTTTCCGTTCGACGTCGGGTCGCCCGCGATCCAATGCCGCAATCGGGCCCGGTCAAAATCCGTCAGCGAAAGAGCGGTCACGTTGGTGGTGCTCAACAGTTTGTATTGGCGCGGCCCCCAAAAGTAGCTGTTGCGTTGGTTGGCTATATTTTCAAAATTGTTGGGCGTGACAGCTGGCTCTTCCGTGGCCGCCCAAGGGGTCGGCACTGCTGTCGTGTTGAAGTCGAACAAGTAAAGGTATTCGCCGCCGTCAGCCGCGTTGACAGTGACATCGCGGTTTGGCGTGCTCCCTGTATAGGAAAAATCCGTGTCGCCATACGGCGTGGCCAAGCGCGTCGTCCAACCTTGCGGATTATACTGTATAGTGCTGTTCAGCCCGGCGGCATCGGTCAGGCTCACCAGCGCGCCGTACATGTCGTAGCCCAAGAGTGCCATGTTCCCAAACGGATCGGCCACGCTGGTGACGTTGTTCGGGTAATACATGTTGTTATACTGAAAACTCAGCGCGCTACCGTCCGGGGCGATCACGCGGTTGAGATGCAGCCACACGGTGGGGTCGTACATGCCGCTCTCGGTGTATTCCAACTCATACTCGAACCCCTCCGGCGTGATGCGTTTCGAGAGAAAATAGTCGCCGTAACTCGACGACCACCCGGCGTATTGATTGGGCCGAAACGCATATACATCCTTCGCCCCGTTCCGGTACGACAACTCGTAATACAACTGGCCCGACGCATTATATTTTACCTCCAACAGGCTGTTGTGGTCGTAGCCCCAAGCCGAACCGCTCGAAAGATCAAACGACCTGTACCCGCCGCCACCGTAATAGAGGGTCACATTTTGCGAGGTCGGATCTGCGTCCACGCGGGAGAGCCAAGGGCTGTGCCAGCCATGCCCCAAACTGGTCGCGTAATACGGTTGCGCCTCGGCCCCGCTGCGCTGCTTGTGCGCCAAGCGGAACGCCAAAGCCGCACCCCACGCCGGTTGATACGACAACGGCTCATCCTCGAGCCACACGTTGATATACGGCTCGCTCACCCGCCACACCGGCATGCCGCCGCACCCGCTGCATCCCGAGGGAACGCCCAAGACGGATTCTTGCCGAGTGACCGCCCCTGTCGCCGGGTCGTTCGAGTTGTTCCCCGGCGCGGTGTCGCAACTCGTGTCCGAATAGTCGCCGCCATCGGAGATAGTATATTGCTGGTACGAGTACGCCCGGCCGATAACCTGTGACGCCTCGGCATCGGGCACCCAGCGCCAACCCGGCGGCTTGGCCTGTTGCGGGATCAAAAAGTACCCGCTCGATTCGCGCAGAATGTCGGCCGCGTCCATCACCGCGCTGCCGCCCCGCACCCCCAGCGCCGAGTCTTCCACCCGGTATAACCCTTCGCCCAAATCCGCCACGATGGCCCCGTAATGATCCTGCCGCCAATGCACCACCGACGGCACAATAATTGTCCCGGCATCCCCGCTGGCCACCGCCGCCAAGCCAAGCGCGTGCTGTCGGCCAAGCTCGGCCAGCGCCTTGAGGCTCAAACCGGTCGCACCCGTCTTCACGGCCAACAACGCTTGGCTGTCGTACCCCGGCAAGGCCAGCCGTTTTGCCACCCGATGCAGCGCCTCCACTCCGCAGCGGGAGGAATCGTCCGGGTGGGACTCCATCCCGGCCAAGCTCTCCAAAACCGAACGCCATTGCTGTGACAACGGCCCCCGATCCAACTCCCGATCCCCGGCCTCCTCGCGCAATGTTTTTAACCGCTCGATCTGGCCCAGCCCCGCCAATAACTGCGACCAGCGTGCCAGTGTAAAATCGCCCACCTTTTTGGCCGCGCCCCCGTCCGCCGAGCCGACAGCGTCCCACGCCTGTTCCCAATGCTCCAGCGCGGGTGTGAACGCGCCCCGCGAATGATAGTGCAGCCCGAGATTAGCCCGGATCGACGCCGCCCAAGCCGACTCGGGACGCTCCTCCAAAAACACCTCCAACGCCTCCGCCAACCAAACCGGCCCCTCGACGCGGGTTTGCACGGCGAGTTCACTGAGCAACACCCGCTCGTCGGCCGCTGCCGGAACATCTGCCACCGCCACCAACGGCCGCTTGAACAACGGAACATGAACCGGTGCCACCCCCTCCGCCCGCGCTTGGCCAAGCGCCACAGAAAACAAAACCGCCCCACCCAAAAACACCCCAAGCCCCCTTCGGCCGAGATTGGCAAAAGCCAAGCGAAAGCTTTTTTGAACGTTAATCCGGAGCGCGTTCACGAGACAGAGCTAACGACCTTCACTCTTCCCAGTCAAGTGTAAATCCCTGCGTGCAAATGTAATCATGGGAGACAAAGAGAGTACGGGAGGCATCGAAATGGAAAAGAGCTATCGAGCAAAGAACCCCTCGGGTTCACTACGGTAGGCATTCGCCCAATGAGAGGCCGGAGACAAGGCAAGGAAAGAAGCAAGGCTGGAGTGGAACCCCCGAAACAGAGTCAACTAACCCCAATCCAGCCCAAACCTTCCGTGTCCTTATTTTATTGAGTCAACACGTGGCCCTCAAAATAAACAAAAAAACGTCAATTTTTTGTGGTGTTTTGGAAGTTCTTTGATAAGTTTCCGCGCCTCGCTTTGTCCGAGGCAGCCCGAACCGGCTGATTTGAGGCAAAAAAGTGGGGTCAAAATCCAGTTTAAAAAGTGGCAGCAAAAAGAAAAGTTGTAACAAAACCGGCGAAAACCGCCAAAAAAGCGGTAAAAAAGGCGGTCACCAAGAAAGTCCCAGTCAAAAAGGCTGTGGCGAAGAAGGACTCGGCAAATAAGAAGCCGGTTTCGCGCAATAGTCACAAGGTGGGTGCGGCAACTACGGCTGCTGTTCTGGGTTTGGCGGCCACGCCAGCCAAGAGGGCGGCCCAAAAAAGGCAAGCGGCCAAGCTGGCTAACGGTGGCAAATGGTCGAAACAACAACAGCTTTTGATCGGACTGCGAGACCGGTTGACCGACCAGCGCAACGGCTTGGCCAAGGAGTCCGCCAAGGAGATGGAAAGCTACGGCGTCCACATGGCTGACTCCGGGACTGACAACTTCGACCGGGACTTCAACCTGAGCTTGCTCTCAGCGGATCAGGATGTGATTTACGAGATTGAGGAGGCGCTTAAGCGAATTGAAAAGGGAAACTACGGTACGTGCGAACTTACCGAAAAGCCGATTCCCCAGACGCGTTTAAATGCCATTCCTTGGGCCCGGTTCCGGGTGGACGCCCAGACTGAGCTTGAACAGCACGGCATCCTGCAAAGCCGCTCGCTAGGGCAGTTGGGCACCATCACCACGCCGGCGGCCTCAACCAAGGACATGGCCGAAAAGGAACTTCCAGAACCCAAGACAAAGAAAGATTAATTTATGGCAAGAGAAACAGTCATTCTCGAGTGCACGGAAGCCAAGGGCGAGGGCAAGCCAGTGTCCCGTTACATGGGTCAGCGCAACAAGAAAACCCAGCCCGACCGGCTGGAGATGAAAAAATACAACCCCAACCTGCGTCGTCATACGGTGCATCGCGAGATCAAGTAATATGCCAAGGAAGAAGGACAAAAACAAACGCAACGCGAACCAATCGCGTCCGCCACGCCCGAAGCCAATAATCGATTTCACCGTCGATCAGCTGAACTACCGCAACACCGAGCTGCTGCAGACGTTCGTGACCGGCCACGGCCGCATCCTGCCGCGCAAGTACACCGGGCTGCCAGCGCATTACCAGCGCCGCATGGCCAACGCCATCAAGCAAGCCCGTACGTTGCTCCTGATGAAGTAACCGACTTTGAAGCCGCCGCGTCCGAAAGGAGTGCGGCGGTTTTTCGTGCCCGCCAACGGCAAATGGACAGCACTCACCAAAGCACGCTTGGCCAAGCGCTTGGCCGTCACCCCAATTGACTTACGCGCTTCTCATATTCTCTGTTTTTGCTGCGGCGCTCACGGTGCTTTGGCTCAAGCCGTCGGACCCCAGCAAGCTCAAGCTGCTGATCGCCTTCAGCGGTGCCTACCTGCTCTCGATCACCGCACTGCACCTGTTGCCGGAAGTGTTTATCGGCGATGACCGGGGGGCGTATTTTGGATCATTCGTTCTGGTCGGTTTTTTCATCCAAGTCATGCTTGAGTACCTCTCGGGCGGTATCGAGCATGGTCACGCGCACACGCACCGCAGCGCCGGCCTGCCAGTCGGGCTGATGATTGGCCTGTGCCTTCACGCATTCCTCGAGGGCATGCCGCTGGGCGGCGGGGATGCTGGCCACAGCCACCACGGCCACGACCACGGCCAATCCCACGGTGTCGAGCCGTTGCTGCTGGGAATTGTTTTACACAAGTACCCGGTTGCCATGGTGTTCCTTGCGATGCTGCTGAACAGCGGCTTGGCCAAGCCCAAAGCATACGGGCTGCTGGCGCTGTTCGCTGCGATGGCGCCGCTGGGCACGCTGTTGAGCGGTGTCGATGTGATCGGCCAATACCACCGCGAAAGCCTCGCCATCGTCGTCGGCATCTTCCTGCACGTCTCAACGACGATCCTCTTCGAGAGCAGCGAAGGCCATCGCTTTAACGCCTATAAAATGATGGCCATCGCCGCCGGCCTGGCCTTGGCAGGTGCCGGCATGCTGCTGACCTCCCACTGACGCCCGCGCTTACGGCTTCGGCTTGCGGGCGGCGCGTCGTGGTTTTGCGGCGCGGAAAAGCTCCAGTTGTCGCTCGCGCAGCATCCCGTGCGCCTTCAGCACCCGGATCAACTGCAGCACGTCCGAGCGCTGGTAGTTGCGGTTCTTCTCCACGCAGTCGATCACGGCGGAGAGCACCGCCGGAAACTCAATCACCCCATCGACCCCCTTGCTGCGGATGTACTCCACGCTTTCGCGCCGCAGTTTTTTCGAGGACGGCAGCGACGGTACGACGAGTATCTTGAGAAAAACGGCATCGCCACCGAACACCGCCTCCGCCGCTTTGGCGGCCGCCGGTTGTGCGAAGCGAAAAATCTCCGGCGAATTCGCCATCACCGCTGGGCTGAAGGTTTCCGTGTGCCACCCTTTCACGGCGAAAACAGCGCGGCGAATGTGCTTCAAGTCGGCCGGCTGCAGCTCGAACGGCAGGACAGCTTTCGACTCAGTTGCCGCCGGGTGGGAGGCAAAAAAATCGATGTGCGAGTCGTGCCGGCGCGACGGCGCGACAAACTTGCGCCCCTGTTG
>Ga0208879_1003841_pt1 | contig 12010 bp, 2 predicted proteins | sample Knorr_S15_td_Bot_FD_185605 | JGI IMG/M metagenome (GOLD analysis project Ga0208879, IMG submission 185605) | Marine microbial communities from Southern Atlantic Ocean transect - Knorr_S15_td_Bottom_ad_5009_LV_A (SPAdes) (version 2) | ecosystem: Environmental > Aquatic > Marine > Oceanic | place...
CATCACCAGAAGTACAGTTACCTTCACAGTCATATCCTTCTGCAGGATATTCACATGATCCGTTATCTTCTTCTGCTGCTTCGTCGAAGTTACATGCATCTGCATCTGTACAACCTTGTACTAATGCGTATTCACATGATCCATCGTCTTCTGTTGCATCTGCATTGTAGTTTGTTGCAGTTTCATCTGTACATCCTGCTACAGCACAACCCATATCTACTACCAATTCAGCTCCTGACTCAATAGTATATGTTGCATCACCGATAGTTAATACGTTTCCGTTCCATCCATCTCCGTATGCATCATTCATTGTGATTGTGTATCCTTCTGGCAACTCAACACAAGTTGACAATTCTGATCCACCACCTTCAAATACTACTGTTCCATCACATCCTACGATAGAGAAACTTGTTTCTGAAATCCATGAACCACCACCTAAAGTCATTGTTACTCCAGCAACACAGTTACCTTCACAGTCTAAACCTTCTGCAGCGTATTCACATGATCCGTTATCTTCCTCAGCAGCTTCGTCGAAGTTACATGCTGCTGCATCTGTACATCCTTGTACTAATGCGTATTCACATGTTGAGTTATCTACGATATCTGCATCTGCATTATAGTTCTCTGCAGTTTCATCACCACATCCTGTAACACAGTCACCAATCATTCCTTCATAAGGTGCACCACCTTCTAATTCCAATTCAGGAATAGACCATGATACTTCAGATCCCCATGATCCACCACCTACTGTAATTGCTATACATGAAGATAAATCAACACATAATGTTGCTGTACCCTCTGCACCAGTCTCTAAAGTAGCGGTTGCATCACCAATAGCTAAAACATTTCCGTTCCAACCATCGCCATATGCATCTACCATGTTTACTGTAATCTCTGTTGCATCACAAGTAACAGGGTATTCACAAGAACCATCATCTTCAGTTGCATCTGTATTGTAGTTCGAAGCAGTTTCGTCTGTACAGCCAGGTACAGCAACGTCACCACAAGAACCTACTACTACAGTTTCTTCAGCACCATCTAATGTATATTCAGTACCACCAATGTTCAAAATGTTTCCATTCCAACCATCACCGTATGAATCGTTCATAGTAATAGAGTAATTTTCTGGTAATACAACACAGTACTCACCATCTGCACCAGCACCTGAAGCAAGTTCGTTGCCATCACAATCAGCAATTACAAATGAAGTTTCAGAAATCCATGAACCTCCGCCCATTGTAATTACTGTACCATCACAAGCTGTTACTTCAGTAGCACACGATCCATCATCAAAGTTGGCTGCAGGATTATATTCTTCATAACCTTCATCAGTACAACCATCCACTTTCCATGTTAAACATTGGCTAGGATCATGCACATTCGCCTGAGAATTATATTCCAAGTAATGTCCATCCATACATCCTTCAACAACAGAAGAATCGTCAAGGACGAAATCTAAAGCTGAAACAAATGAAATTGAGTTTAATGTGTAATTCGCCATTGCATCAGCTTGAAAAGCAGCTGAAACGTTGTACGTAAAACCATTGTTAGCTTCTGCCAACCAAATCATCTCTTCGCCATCAGCCATACCATTATCGGCACCAGCTTCTGAACCCCAAACTGTGATTTGGAAATTACCGGCAGCGTCAAATGAAGAAACACCAGCACATGCTAGATCTCCACTGTCGTTCGTGTAAAAAATACCAATTTGGTTGATGTTTGAAAGATCTCCAGTCATCGAAGTACCTGGAGTTACGAATACGGTCATGTTAGACCCGGTGTTTACGACATCAAAATCTGCCGCGCTCAATTGGCCAAAAGCCAGAAGCAACACCATACTACAGAAAAAAGTATAGATTTTTTTCATCTTGGGGGGTTTTAGTTAAAATTCACTCTAATGCCCAAATATACAACTTTTTATATAACTACCAAATATAATTCATTTTGAATACAAAAATAGGCGATGATTTCTCACCGCCTACCTTTACACCATTGGGTTAAATACTATTCAACCATTATTTTTTCTGTTGAACCATCGCTGTATAAATACAACAATATTTCACCATTAAATTGCTCTTCAGGATTCACTTCCTGACCTAACATATTCACCACTTTCACAAGAGACCTTGTATCGTTCGGGTGATTTAGTATCGGTAAATCATGTACCCAAGCAGGAACCGTAGGAGTCATTTCTAATCTTTCACCACCCACATCAGGTAGTGTGTAAGAACTTATGGCATTGTGCATGCGTATTTGATAACCTTGACCTGGAATAAAATCTCCAATACCATTGAAAGCATATTCTGGCCAATAAACAGCAGCAGAATTATTTTTCACAATTTGCACATCATCAACAATAGAAGCCAGTGTTGCAGCAACATCTTGAGGATAAGACAATGTATATCCGATAATATTCCAACCTGCTAATAATTCTACATAAATAGCCTCACATGATCCGCCGCCGCCATTTGCTAGGGCTTCTTCTAACTGAGCTTGTAAATCAGCAATCTGAATGTTAGCTTCATCTAAATCAGCTTGAGTGATTCCGTCTTCTTGATTTGCTAAGGCTTCATCTAATTGAGACTGAAGATTCGAATTAGAATCATTCGCTGCCGTCAATAGATCTTGAACAGCATCTACATCAGCTTGTGTAATTCCATCCTCAGGAATTACCGAAGCAGCACCGTCAGCATAAGCAGCATCAACATCAACCTGAGAAACACCATCCTCTTGGTTTGCTAAAGCAGTTTCTAATTCTGACTGAAGATCAGTAATTGAGATATTGGCTACATCCAACAGTGCTTGAACAGCATCAACATCAGCTTGTGTTATTCCATCATCACCACAGTTAGCTAAAATTTCGTCAATTTGAGCTTCTAAAGTTGCTATTGCACTATTAGATTCTGAAACTTCAGATTCTAAACCAGCAATAATATTATTAAGAACTGAAACTTCGTTAACAGATGCATCTAACTGAGCTTGTATAGCATCTACATCTGCTTGAGTAATGCCATCTTCCTGATTAGCTAGAGCCTCATTAAGCTGCTCCTCTAAGGATAGAACAGTAGTAACTGCAGATTCTAGATTTGCATTAGCGACATCCAATAAATCTTGAACAGCATCTACATCTGCTTGTGTAACTCCATCATCGCCTCCAGAAGAAAGACAGCCTTCATAAGCCTCTTCCCACGAAATACACGAACCATCTTCATCCGTTGCTGAGGAGTCATAATTTGAAGCAGTAATATCAGTACATCCTCCTAATTCAAGAGCATCACAAATACCATCAGCATCAACATCACTTAGACAAGAACCTGCACAGTTATAATATTCTTCAGGATAAGAACAAGAACCATCATCTGTATTTGCTGTAGCATCATAGTTACACGCATTCTCATCAATACAACCTAAATGCTCTACTGTACACGCCGATTCAAAATCTAAGCCCATAACAAATGAAATACCGTTAACAACAAATGTTGACATACTTGGTGTCTGATATGAGGCTGATACTATATATACATCATCTCCAGATTGAGCAAGTAGCAACAAAGGTGCACCTGAAGTAAAACCATCTATCTCATCTGTTGTTGCATCGTCTCCAAAAACTGTAATCTGAAGTTGGTCTCCATTCCATATAGAAGCACCTGCACATTGCGCACTTCCATCATCTGAAATATAAAACACACCTATATCATCTCCTGATGATAGAGGAGTTCCCTCTATTGCTCCTGGTGTCAGAAATACTGTATGATTATTTCCTGAATTTTCAACAGGAATAAAACTTACTGAACATCCTGCACCTATTAAATCATATTCACATGAGCCATCAGAAGTATTAGCTGAAGAATCATAATTCGTTGCATTTGAATCTGTACAGCCATCAACTATTAAAGTAGTACATGAACCGTCATCAACATTTGCACTAGAGTCATACTCTAAATAACCTGCATCTGTACAACCTGCATATTCACAATCTCCTGCATCTGTTGCACTTGAATCATAGTTGTCAGCTTCTTGATCTTGACAGCCAACTACTTCATCTTCATCACATACTTGATCCCCATCGGTATCATTTAAACAATTTCCATCACAATCATAACCTGCATCAGCTGCTGGAGTATCACATCCACAGCCTAAATCATTATTGTAACAAGAACCATCGTCTGTTGTTGCATCTGAATTATAATTACATGACGTTTGATCTGTACAACCATCTAAACTCACTGTAAAACAAGAGCCATCATCTACATTTGCATTTGCATCATACTCAACATAATTTGAATCTGTACAGCCTTCTATAATCAATGTCTCGCAAGAGCCATCATCTGTATTAGCCGTTTCATCATACTCTATATAAGCAGAATCTGTACAACCTAAATATTCTACTGTACAAGCCGATTCAAAATCTAAGCCCATAACAAATGAAATACCGTTAACAGTAAATGTTGACATACTTGGTGTCTGATATGAGGCTGATACTATATATACATCATCTCCAGATTGAGCAAGTAGCAACAAAGGTGCACCTGAAGTAAAACCATCTATCTCATCTGTTGTTGCATCGTCTCCAAAAACTGTAATCTGAAGTTGGTCTCCATTCCATATAGAAGCACCTGCACATTGCGCACTTCCATCATCTGAAATATAAAACACACCTATATCATCTCCTGATGATAGAGGAGTTCCCTCTATTGCTCCTGGTGTCAGAAATACTGTATGATTATTTCCTGAATTTTCAACAGGAATAAAACTTACAGAACAACCTGCACCTATTAAATCGTATTCACAAGAACCATCATTTACATTTGCATCAGAATCAAAGTTTGTCGCATTTGCATCAGTACATCCTCCAATAATTAATGTTGAACACGAACCATCATCAGTAGTAGCACTTGAATTATACTCTACATATAAACTATTCGTACAACCTAATACAATTAAAGTTAGACATGAACCATTATCAACATTTGCTGAAGCACTATATTCTAAATAATTTGAATCTGTACAACCTGCAACAGCAAGAACTGAACAAGAGCCATCATCGATATTCGCTGAAGAGTTATACTCTAAGTAAGCAGCATCTGTACACCCTTCTACATCAACTCCACAAGAAATAGCATCGAAGTTCATTCCAGTAATAAATGAGATTCCATTTAATGCAAATCCAGCATCAGGACTTGGCGTTAAGTTATATTGATTTCCTGCATCGTCTTGAAACTTCCAAAGTATTGTTTCACCAGAAGCAAATCCATCTTTAGCAGGAGTCGTTGCATCATCACCCATTGCAGTAATCTGAACTTGTCCTCCAACAAAAGCAGAAGATCCACCACAAATCTCTTGATCACCACTCATAAAATAGACAACAACTACTCCTGTTCCAATTGCACTTAAATCTGAAGCAGCTCCAGGAGTAATAAAAAGAGTCATATTAGAACCTGTATTCACAAAGTCAGTTTCTAAAGGTGGACAAGCATCCTCATTAGAAGAGCCACCGCCACAGTCAACAGCTTCGACAGAAGCAGATGAAATAAACGATATTGCATTAATAGCAAAACTATCATCAGGTGATACACTTACAGAGTAAACCCCATCTATTGTTTGATAAAACCAATTAATTGATTCACCAGATGAAAACCCATCCTTTTCAGGAGTTGTAGAATCATCGGCCATAACAGCTAACTGAACCTGTGAGCCAGTAAAAGCTACTGAGGTACCACAAACATATTCACCATCGGAATTAATGAAAAACGCACCTAGAGTACCATCTCCTAGTTCAGCGTAAATTGCTGAGGCAGCAGGAGGCGTGAAAAACGCAGTCATGTTGGTTCCGGTGTTCGAAAATGAGAAATCTAAATCGCATTGGGCTTGCACTGAAGTCATAGCCATAAAGCATGCAGAAATTAAAGTAAGTAACTTCTTCATAAGAGGAGGATTAAAGTTTTTATAAATATCGTTAATAAATTTGTTTACTCAAAATTAGTAAGGTAAAAGCTGAAAGTCTATCACTAATTTCGCAAATTAGTATACTATTTTAACGCTTTTGGTAAAATAAAAAAAGGAGGCCGAAGCCTCCTTTTCTATCATCAATTTTCATGCCACTACTTAATAGACTTCTCTACAGAACCATCTGAATATAAGTAAAGTAATACTTCTCCAGTAAACACGTCTTCTGGTACAACTTCTTGACCTAACATATTTACAACTCTAACAAGTGAACGAGTATCGTTTGGATGAGAAGGAACAACTAAGTCCTCTACCCATGTCGGTACTTGAGGAGTAACCTCTAGTCTTTCACCTGGAATATAAGGGAATGTATAATTTTCGTATGCACCATACATTCTAATTTGGTAACCTTGACCAGGAACAAGTGTTCCTAAACTATTGAAACCAAACTCCGGCCAGTACACAGCGGCATTGTTGTTTTTAATTAAGTGGATATTATCACCTAACTCTTCTAAAGAAGCAGCAACATCCATTGGCTCTTGAAGACCGAATCCAATCATATTCCAGCCTTGAGCTAAATCAACTACAATTGGAGCTGAATAGTAAGCCACTTCACTAGACAAGAACGTGTTTTGATTGTTTAAGTCAACAATATCAGCATCAAGCCCATCAATAACTAATTCAAATGTAGTACTGTCGGATTGTAAACTTGCTACATGAGCTTCAAACAATGTACTATCAGATTGTAATCCAGAAATAATGCTCTCATAATTATAATCCTCAGCAGCATCTAATGAATTTAATACATCAATCTGATTTTCATAGTTAGATGTTAAGTTAGAAATCTGAGATTCATAACTGAATACCGTATTTGCACTGTCTAACTGATAAGACTCGATAGTTTGAGCTAATAAATCGTCCGCAGCATTTTCAGCATTTTCAGCATCTTGCTCCAAACCAGTAACCACACCATCATGAGCAGTATTTAAAGCTACAACATAAGCGTCGTGCGTATCATTAATACCCACAATTTCGCTATCGTAATCAACGATTGTTTGCGCTAAATCAGACTCTAATCCTTCAACATCCGTTTCTAAACCAGCAACATCGCTTTCTAATCCTGAAACATCATTTAAAAGACCGGCAACAGTAGCTTCAAATGCGGTACTATCCGATTGTAAGTTATATACATGTATTTCTAATGCTAAACTATCAGAAAGTAAACTAGCAACATGTTGCTCAAATCCATCTACATCACTTTCAAGACCAGCAATCGTAGCTTCTAAATAAGTACTATCAGCCTGAAGATCGTCAATATAAGCCTCAAGACTTGTGCTGTCAGCTTGTAATGCTGCAATATAAGCTTCTAAAGCAAGGCTATCGGCAACTAAATTATCTACAGCAACATCCCACTGATTGTGAATGTTATTTAATGAGTCTGTTAACCAAGAATATTGATCAAACAACTGTCCTTGGTAATCTAATTCCATGTCAAGTAATTGACCTTGGTAAGATGAAATTGTACTCGACAATGTATTCTCTAAGAATAAAATATCATCATCTAAACCATCAATATCAGCTAATGCATCAGACAATACTTGAGCTTGGTTAGCGTATAAAACACTCCACAAAGTTGAACAAGAACCATCATCTACTAAAGCACCCATATTATACTCTTGGTAAGCTAAATCTGTACAACCAAATAATGGGTTTACAATCCAGTCAGAAATTACATATGCAGCATTTACCATATATGAATTATTACCTAAAGAGTATTGAGGGTACAAATCAATATTTGAAGAACCATCATAGGCCATCCATATAATTTGCTCACCAGAATCAAAACCATTTTTAGTTTCACTGTTCGCGTCATTACCCCAAACAATTATTAATTGCTCAGTAGCATCAGCATCCCAGATTAAAAGACCACCACAAACCAACTCATCGTTCGATTCGTAGAAAGCACCTAGGTAATCGCCATCTGCTAAATCTAAATCACCAGTAACGGCAATAGTCGAGTTATTACCCGTAACAGGCAAACCTGCAGGGTCGTTAGGCCAAGCACCGTTAAATGAAACATATTCACAAGAGCTATCATCTACATTTGCAAGAGGGTCAAAGTTAATTGCTCCAGCGTCAGTACAACCTAATTGGGCTGCTTGACAAGAGAAATCATCAACATTTGCTGAAGAATCATAATTAGCTGCAAGAGGATCAGTACAACCTTCAACTACGTCCTCACAAGAACCATCGTTAAAGTTTGCATCAGCATTGTAGTTAAATGCCGAAGCATCGGTACAACCATTTATTTGACATAAACCATTATCTGTGTTTGCTGTAGCATCATAGTTTTCAGCATCGGGGTTAGTACATCCGTATAGAACATCAATACAAGAACCATCATCATCAGATGCATTCGGGTTAAAATTAAATGCATTTGGGTTTGTACAACCTGCTAATTCAAATTCATCACAAATTCCATCATTATCCGCATCTAAGTTACAATCACCATCACAATCCAACCATTCTTGAATTGGGTAGGTACAATTTGCTGCGTCTGTAGCTAATGCATTATAGTTACATGCATTTTCATCCATACAACCGATAACTTCAAACTCATCACAAATACCATCCGAGTCCGTGTCATTCACACAAGCACCGCTACAATCGTAACCAGGCTCATTAAAGAAACAAGTACCATCATCATCATTTGCAATTAAGTCGTAATTACAAGCTGCAGCATTAGTACAACCTGCCCACGAACAAGATCCATTATCTACATTTGCACTCGCATCGTAATTATCTGCAGAAGCATCTGTACAACCATTATACGCACAAGTTCCATCATCGGTATTTGCACTAATCAGGAAGTTATCTGCAGTAGGGTCTATACATCCTAAGATTTCTACAAGACCACAAGTTAAAGTAGAACTTCCAGCCGATACTACTTGAGTACCATTTACTATATAAGGAATGTCAACTGTATTGATCGTAAATAAATTATCACCATCAACCAACTCTAAAACAATTAGAGCGCCTAGGGTAGCACCATCAACTTCATCAGTAGAAGAATCATCTCCCCATATTGCAAGTGATGTTTGATCAATTCCATAAGCACTTACAGAACCTACAAGCATACCACCAGATGTAGCTGAAATATACGCGGATTCATTTGTTACTGTTACTCCACTAAAAAAACCTGGAGTTAACATAAGAGTCATGTTGTTACCTGTGTTACCACTATAAAAAGCAGGGTAATCACAAGCACCAGACTGCACATTTATCTCGCACAAAGTTGCTGCAGAAGCACCACTTTGTACTGACATAGCATTTGTAGAATATGAAATCTCAACAGGAGTTGTTAAGTCATATAAATCTGATCCATCTACAAGTTGCAAAGAAATTGCTTCTCCAAAAAGAGCACCGTCTGTTTCGGGCGTATCTGTATCATCACCCCAAACGGCTAAAGACGTTTGACTTACACCATACACTCCAATAGAACCAACAACCATATCGTTAGAAGATAATGCAACAATATAGGCATCTTCTGAACTAATCGTTAGTGAGTTAATGAAGTCTGGGGTTAACATTACTGTCATGTTTGAACCCGTATTACCAGAGAATGGTAATGGGATTTCGCACTGTGCAGAAGCCGAAAAGCTATACACAAGCATACTAAAAAGTATAAGTAACTTTTTCATAGCGGGGGGGATTTAAGTTAGTTACCAATTGATTCAATAATCAATAGATTCCAAATGTACAAAATATAGGTGATAACTCCTAGTGATATTATTACTCATCTGTTATTACAGCAAAGAAGTAGTGCGGTATTGAGCTGTTCATTTTAAGTAGATAACCTTCACCAGGTATAAAATCACCAATTTGATTAAAGGGTCCCATTTCAGGCCAATAGAACTGTCCATCATTATTTTTGATGATAAAAACAGACTCTACTATGGACGCCAATGTTTCCACAACATCTTGAGGCTCCCTTAAAGTAAAGCCAATGGTGTTCCAACCTTGATTTAGATCTACATAAATAGGCTCTAAAGTAGCGGCACAGTTGTCAACCATTTCATTTAATACAAATAAAGAGTCGTTCTGAGCAGAAATCTCATCCATTACAGTCTCAAAAGAACAAGAACCATCATCATCATTAGCCAATGGATTATAATTATCAGCAATCTGAGATGTACAGCCTACTACTCTAACCGTTATGCAATAATCATCATCAATATTTGCACTAGGATTAAACTCAATAAATAATGAATTCATACAACCCTGTACTATTAATTCTTCACAAGAACCACCTGAGAATTGAGCATCCTGATTATACTCTAAGTATAATGTATCCATACAACCACCAATAAAAAACTGGCATGAATTATCAGATACCGTAGCTTCCATATTATAATTTATTGCATTGTACTGCATACACCCTAATAGCTTTTGAACACAAGTACTATCATGTACATTTGCTAACTCATTATAGTTTAATGCCTCAAGATCAGTACAACCATACAAAACACTAATACATGAATAATCATTGGAATTAGCCAAATAATCAAAATTTAATGCGATAGGGTTTGTGCAACCATACACATATTCCATACAAGATCCATCATCAACTGTAGCTAATAAATTATAATTACAAGAATTAATATCTATACAACCAGGAATTGGAAGAACACATGAATTATCATCAAAAATTGAAGAAGGGTTGTAATTCATTGCATTTGGATACATACATCCAGATACTATAGAGAAAATACATGACCCATCATCAGAGGTCGCATTCTCAGAATAATTATACCCATTAACATCTGTACATCCTTCAATCATTTGATTAACGCATAACATGGAATTATTGATTGTAGCTTCTGGGTTATATTCCATAAAGCCAGAATCCATACAACCCACAACAAGATTATTATAAGTAATACAAGTTCCGTTATCCATGGTTGCTTCACTATTGAAATTGTATGCTGAAGCGTTGGTACAACCATAAATATACTCACATACATCATTATCAACAATCACATTTTCTGCAACAACTTCATCAAATAATTCATCTTCAGTGTTAGCCATTGGTAGATAATTTGATGCTAGAGGGTCAATACAAACGAAAAAGTCATCCCTTACCTCAAAATCATATAAACAAGGATTTGAATTATCAAAAGCACTAATTGCATTAATTTCTGCTTGATAATTAAAGTTAACAATGAATGGAAAGTCATACATACACCCATAATTTGGATAAATACATATTCCATTATCTAAATTTGCTTCTGAATCAAAATTAATTGCCAACTCATCAATACAACCCATAATTGGGAATTCACACGATTGATCTTCAACCGTTGCATCAGGATAATAATTAATTGCTAATGGATTTGTACACCCCTCAATACTAAATATACAACTTGCATCATCTGTTGTTGCTGCAGAATTGTAATTCAAGGCATTTTCTTCCGTACATCCTAAAATTCCTTCCATAATACAAGTGGAATCACTTTGATTTGCTAGAGCGTTGTAATTAATTGCTAATGAATTAATACAACCAAGAACGACAACAATACACGAACCATCATCTACATTAGCTTCTTCATTGTAATTAAACGCTTGTTCATCTAGACAACCTTCTACGATATCTATACAAGATCCATCGTTAATATTTGCTACTTCATTATAATTTAGGGCATCCGGTTGCAGACATCCTAAAATTATTTCTTGACAAGAATCATCATCTAAAGTTGCCTCAGAGTTGTAATTAAAAGCTGAAGTACTTGTACAACCAAGAATATGAAATTCACAACTATCAATTGAAATATTTGCTAGTGGATTGTAATTCATTGCATTCTCTATTATACAACCAGTAACAATTTCGAGACAAGAATTATCTTCGGTATTCGCAAATGGGTTATAATTAAACGACAATTCATCCATACAACCGTAAACAAAAGGTATACATGATCCATCATTAACATTTGATAATTGGATATAATTAAAGGCACTCTCGTCTGTACATCCTAAAACAATCTCTTCACATGGGTCATTCAAGTCG
>Ga0208879_1003843_pt1 | contig 12010 bp, 9 predicted proteins | sample Knorr_S15_td_Bot_FD_185605 | JGI IMG/M metagenome (GOLD analysis project Ga0208879, IMG submission 185605) | Marine microbial communities from Southern Atlantic Ocean transect - Knorr_S15_td_Bottom_ad_5009_LV_A (SPAdes) (version 2) | ecosystem: Environmental > Aquatic > Marine > Oceanic | place...
TGTGAACCTCCTTCGGTGGTGCATATTCCACGCGATGGCAGCCATGTCTCCTTCCTGCGCCTGTTCGAACTGCTCCATGGTGTATCAATCGATTTCGAGGCGCCCACCGCCGAGGATTCGATCGGCGCTGATATCCTCACTGAAATCGACCTCCGAGAATCCAATGAGATCGATCTGCGTGATGCCAATGACCTGATCACACCACTGGCCGCAGCGATGGCGCTCGGTGGAGGGGGCCAGATCACGGGCGCAGGTCATGCCCAACTCAAGGAATCCGCGCGCATCACTCGCACGGTCGAACTTCTGTCCGCCTTCGGCATCCGCTCTGAGGCGACCGCAGATGGACTCCGGATCGAGGGTGGGCAGGTTCCCAGCGCGCCCTCTTCACTGGTTTCGACCCATGGGGATCATCGCCTGCAGATGACCGCGGTGGTGCTCGCAACAAAGGTTGGTGCAGAGGTTGAGGGGCAGAGGCTCCACGAGGTATCCTTCCCGGACTTCCTCGAACTGGTTCAGCCATGACGGCCAAAATGGCCGTCGAGTCTGTCCAAGCTCATCCGGAGCACGGTCGGTCGGCCGTGCACACAGGCCCACGGATTCTCGATCGTCGCCATATCGGCGACCAGGCGGCGCATCTCGGGCAATGAGAGGGCTTGGTTCGCCTTGACCGCGCCGCGGCAGGATTTCATGAAAGCGACCTCGTCGGCGAGCGCCTCGACCGTGTCGAGTCGGTGCGCACCCGATTCGAGTTCGGTGAGAACATCGGAGAGGAAACCCTCCATCTTGTCACTGCCGAGAAGGATGAGGGGGACGGCCGTCATGTTGAGTTCGACATCGAAGGCGAAGCCGATCTCGGCGAGTCGGTCCTGATTCGTTCTGAGCACCTCTGCCTTCGCTGCGGACAGTGAAAGTGGAAGCGCGGCCATCAGGGCCTGGCTCGCCCACGATGTCATGTCGTCGCGAAGACGTTCGTAGCGAACCCGTTCGTGCAGCGCGTGCTGGTCGATGATGAACAGTTCATCTCCGCCCTGGGCGAGGATGTAGGAGTCTGCGAATTGGCAGAGCGGAACCATCTCTGGCATGTCGGTGACCTCGGCTTCGAGCGGACTGCGCTCGGGTTCATCGACCGGCGAAACACTCTCCGACCCACTGCACCATCGGTGTAGATCACGCTCCGCGCTCGACAGTGCAGGACTGAGGTCCTCGACGCCGAGATTAGGTAGAGTCTCCTGAGTAAGTGGAGATTGACTCACTGCGACGTCGACCTTGGATGGAGTTTCGATCGGACCGGCATATGCGATTCGAGATTGGGCGGGCCTCGCCCATGCTGGCATCTCTGTCTCTTTCATGATCGGCGAATCCATCGTTGAGGAGACCGCTTCAATCGGACCGTCGTCCGGCATCATCGAGCCGGTCGGCAATTCGAGCAAGGTATACTTGATGGCCCGTTCCAATCGTTCCAGAATCCGCCATGAATGCTTGAGCCGAACCTCGCGTTTGGTCGGGTGGACATTGACATCGACCTCGCTCGGTGGCAGGTCGAGCCGGAGCACGCAGATCGGATGCCGTCCGACCATGAGCCGGGTGTGATAGCCACGCCGAATCGCTTGGGTGAAGGCCGCGTTGGCGACCGGTCGGCCATTGATGATGACGTGGATATCATCCCCTTTTGAGCGGGTCAAGTCCGGCGGTGAGAGCCAGCCGCTCCAGCGCTCTTCGCCGGGTGCATCAGCATCCTGTTTCGAGGATTGAAGCGGTACCAGACGTTCGGCAGGCCCTCCGAGCAGGTCGAACAGGCGGTCTTCCATGCGTCCGCTCGGAGGCGTGTCCAGGACATTACGCCCATCAACACTGACGGCGAAGCCGATCTCGGGATTGCACAAGGCCTGAGCCATAGCGATGTCGACGATTGCCGCGGTCTCGGTCGAGGGCCGCTTCTGGAAGGAGAGTCGGGCGGGGATATTCGCGAACAGGTCTCTGACCTCGATCATCGTCCCCGGTGCGACCCCCGCCGGCTCGACTGGCTTCTTCGCGCCGTCATGGACGATGATTCTCATGCCATCTGAATCCTGCTGACGACTGGCGACCGACAGATGGCTCACCATGCCGATCGAGGCCAGCGCCTCGCCACGGAATCCCAGAGTGTGAATCGCGGCCAGATCCTTCGCCTCGCTCAGTTTGCTGGTCGCATGCCTCGTCACGGCGAGTTCCAATTCAGATGCCGGAATCCCAGTGCCGTCATCGATGATGGCGATGCGATCGAATCCGCCTCGATCAATCTCGATGCGAATGCGGGTCGCGCCGGCGTCGATGCTGTTCTCGACCAGCTCCTTCACCACCTGCGCAGGTCGCTCGACCACCTCGCCGGCCGCGATATGACCGATCGTGTCGTCATCCAGTTGCTGGATGGGGCGACGATCCTCGGTGGCCAGCGTCATGCTCACTCCTCCAACCATTCATGGGAACCTTGCAACAAGGTGCGCAATTCGTAGATCAGGTCCATCGCATCGCGTGGGCTCAGCATGTCCGGGTCGATCTCAGCCAGACGCTTCTCGATCTCGGATTCCTTCTCGATGATACGCGCGGGCAGAGAACGCTCGCTCCAGCCGAACAGGGAGGATTGTCCCGCATCCCTGGAAAGTGGAACTCCGCCTTCACCTGCTCTTGCGCCCTCCGCCTGGGCTTCAAGGAAGAGCAACAGATCTCGGGCTCGGCCCACGACCTCGGCCGGCAGGCCGGCCAGCGCGGCGACTTGAACACCATAGGAGTCATCACACGGACCTTCGGCGACGGTGTGGAGGAAGGCGATCTCACCGCCGGAATCGGCGACCTGCACGTGGATGTTGACCAGTCCCGGCACCTCCTCAGCCAGTCCCACCAACTGATGGTAATGGGTTGCGAACAGGGTGCGGCAGCCGATCCGCTGCGCGATGTCCTCGGTCACGGACCAAGCGATCGCCAGGCCATCGAAGGTCGAGGTACCGCGGCCGATCTCGTCGAGCAGTACCAGTGATGCGGGTGTCGCCCGGCGCAGAATGTGGGCGACCTCGATCATCTCCATCATGAAGGTCGAACGACCGCGGCGCAGGTCATCGTGAGCGCCGACCCGCGTGAACACGCGGTCGACCACGCCGATGCGAGCCCGACTCGCCGGCACGTATGACCCGGCTTGGGCGAGGATCGAGATCAGCGCCGTGGTGCGGAGGTAGGTCGATTTCCCACCCATGTTCGGGCCGGTCAACAAGAGGAAGCGTCGCTTCGCGTCGAAGCGCACATCATTGGGCACGAAGCGTCCATCCGCCTCCAGCACGGGATGTCGCGCGCCGGTGATGTCGAGCCGGTCCCCCTCGATGATCTCCGGCCTGCACCAGGAACGCAGGCGAGCATGGTGAGCGAAAGAGGCGAGCACATCGACGGTGGAGACCTTGCGAGCGATGGATGAAAGGCTTGCAGTCACCTCTTTAACCTCGTCTCGGAGCGCACAGAACAGTCGGTGTTCAATCGCGTTCGCACGGCTGTCCGCGGTCAGAATCACCTCTTCCCATTCTTTCAGCTCCTCGGTCACATAGCGCTCGGCATTGGTCATCGTCTGGCGCCGGGTCCAGTCCTCGGGCACCTTGTCCAGATGCGTCTTCGTGACCTCGATGAAGTAACCGAATTGCCGGTTGTAGCGCACCTTCAGGCTGGGAATCTCCAGTTTCTCTCGCTGGGTGGCTTCGAGTTCGGCCAGCCAAGTCGTGCCTTTGGCGGCCTTGGTTCGCAGGTCGTCGAGTTTGGCATCGATGCCTTCGCGGAACAGGCCGCCATCGCGGATCAACGCGGGTTGCTCTTCAAGCAACGAATCCAGGATTCTCAGGCGAATCGCCTCCAGACTGGACAGGTCGGCCGCACATTCGTTGAGCAGGGCATCATCCGATTCCTGAAGCAGAGCCTGCAAGCCCGGCATCCGTCCAAGACAATCAGCGATTGCGTTCAGATCACGGCCATTGGCGCGATCATAGGCGAGTCGGGTCGACAATCTCTCGAGGTCGCGCATCGCTTTGATGCTGGCACGGATCTCGCGCAGCCGGCGACTCGCGTTGACCAGACTGCCGACTGCGCGGTGTCGCTGCTCAATCTCATCGGGCTTGCACAAGGGACGCAGCAGCCAATCCTTGAGCAGCCGACGTCCCATCCAGGTCTGGGTGGCATCGATCGCCTGCATCAGGCTGCCCACCTTTTCTCCCGAGAGGGTGTGGGTGAGTTCCAGATTGCGTAGGGTGGTCTGGTCGAGTTGCATGTGGTTGGCATCCGAGCCGAGATGAATCTCGCGCAACGGGACGGCATCGACCAGATGCAGTTTGGAGAGATAGCCCGTGGCCAGGCCCGCCGCCTCCATGGCCAGCGGACGGCTGTCGAGGTCGAGACTGCCGAGATCGCTCATCTCGAGGGCGACCCGAAGCGCTTCGAGTCGACCCTTGCTGGCCAGATCGTGAACGCTGAGCAGCAGGCCATCGATGTCGCGAAGAACTCTGAGAACATCCTCATTCCGGGCATCGCGCCCACTCATCACGACCTCTCGCGGTGCCCAGCGCAGCAACTCATCGCGAAGCCGCTCATAACGACCCGTTCCGGAATGCTCGGTCGAAGAGGCACGGCCACTGGAAGGGTCGAACAGGGCGATTCCGAGCCCATCCCCTTTGAGCACGACAGCGGCGAGCAGGGCACTACCATCCTCACCGATCAATTCCTCCTCGTACAACGAACCGGGTGTGTAGACCCGGGTGACGACGCGGCGCAGGATCTTCTCACCATCCTGCAACTCATCGGCCTGTTCACAGAGCGTGACCTTGTATCCAGCACGAAGCATCCGCTGCAGATATCCCTCGACCGAATGCCAGGGCACCCCGGCCATCTGCACTGGATTCTCGCTGTTGCGATCTCGGCTCGTCAGGGTGATGCCGAGGACCTCCGCACAGAGCACGGCGTCGTCGTGGAACATCTCGTAGAAGTCTCCCATTCGGAAGAACAGGACGGTGTCCGGATGCTCGGCTTTGATCTGGGCATGCTGGTCCAGCATGCTCGGTCCCTTGGCCATGGACCCCTGCAAGCCACCATGCGGCCTAAGAACCACACGGGACGTTCACTACGTGAACGAGGTTTCAGCAGTTGGAAATGGTGATAATCCACGAGCGGAGCGGATGCGCATGGAGCGCAGTTGGTGGGACGACGCCCCCACCCATGGCCTCCTGCTTCTGGTGGCGGTGATCTGGGGGTTGGGCTGGACCGCGGGAAGAGCGGTTGCACTCGGCGTTCCCGCTGGCACGGCGGCGTGGATTCGCTATGCGATCGCCGCCGCGTGTCTACTCGCCTACATGTACTATAGAACACGTGAGGAGAAGGGGGCTAGCCTGTCCACCAGACTCCGATTCCCCGAGCGATCTGACCTTCGGAAGCTGCTGGTGATCGCCTTCTTCTCGACCGCGCTCTACCAGATGTTCTTCATGTACGGAATGGGTCGAACCGCCGCCGGTGATGCGAGTCTCATCATCACGTTGAATCCAGTCTTCACCGCCATCCTCGCGATTCCATTGCTCGGCCGTCCGATGACCACGCGCCTCGCCCTTGGGTTGGCGATCGGTGCGGCAGGAGTTGCAATCGTCACAGGTTGGTCGCCCAATACCGACATCCCCGCGACGCAGAGGATCACCGGCGATGTGCTGATCATGTTCGCCGCGCTGTCCTGGGCCTGTTCGACCAATCTGGTCAAACGCCTTCTCGAGAACCCAGTCGAGCGCGAAGGACCGGCTCCGACCCCCTTGTCGATCATCGTCTGGGCCTCCTTCTTCGGCTGGTTGATGTTGATTCCGATCGTGATCTGGGAGACCGTTCAAGGTGGCATACCGTCGGTGAATCAGACCGAATGGCTGTGGATCATCTTCCTGGCCGTCTTCTCGACCGTGTTGTCCTATGTCTGGTTCGCCCAAGGTGTCGACCGGATCGGCCCGACAGCCTCGGCGACCTATGTCTTCCTCGTGCCTCCCTTCGGCATCCTCTCGGGCTGGCTTCTGCTCGACGAGCAACTCGGCTGGAGTCTGCTGGTCGGCTTCGTTCTAATCCTCGCCGGCGTGCGCATGGCCCAGTCCGCTTCAATCGAGTGAACGTTGTCTGACTCAAAGGACATCGTGCTTGCGAAGCAGTGCGTATCCTCCGAATCCGACGAAGGATATCAGAATCAGGACGAGCATAAGATCGCCGAGCAATGAGAGACTGTGGAGCACGGAGTTCTGGGCGTTGGGGTCGATCGTGACCCGTTCAGCCCCATCGGCGCTCATCAGCACGATGTTCTCGCCCGCGCGGTATGCGCTGGCGACATCCTCACCCATCTCGTCGGGAAGGATGACCTCCTGTGCTTCTGAATCACCTGTTCCGAGGGTGGCGATGCCCGCCTCGCCGGAGAACCACAGGGTTCCCTGCCCATCCAGAGCGATGGCGACCGACCCCGGTGCGCCCGGGATGCGCGTCACACTGCCAGAGGATTGGACCCCATAGGTCGCATCGCCCCCGCCGACGATGGCGACGAACACTTGGCCCCAAGGCCCGTCCTCGGCGGGTAGAATCGTGTGGAAGGGTTGACCGGCCCCCCGATGGAGCAGTTTGAGCTGCGGTGCCTCGCCAACAGTCACGGCTCCGTCGAGCAGGACTTCGGTGGTGGCGCCGTCGGCGGGGTTGCCGCCGGCGAGATCATGACCGATCAACAGGGCACCGCCACTGACCTCTTCGACCTCGGTGAGAATGATCGTGGATAGCGGGGCGGCTGTGCCATTGCTCAACTCCAGACCCGACCAGGTGTGAACGGCGAGATTTCCGCCTTCATGCTCGGCGATCAGCCAGCCCGAATCGAAATCGCCATCGAGCGAGACGATGTCGGCGCCAGCCGAAGACCAATGCAGCGAACGCGTTACCACCACCGTCGAACCCGGCTGCATCACGCCGAACCAGCCCTCTTCTCCGCCGATGACCCACCAATCCGGGGTCGAGCCGCCGATCGCCGTGGCGTTGCATTCGCACTCGATCTCGGTCCAGCCCCCATCCGCATCGCGAGCCATGAGCGTTGGACCCTCGGGAAGATCGACCAGCGCCAGCGCCTCGGTGCCGCTGGTATCCCACTCGATGTCGAGAACCGGCCCATTCAGGCCGGTTTCGGAAGAGGATACACCCGGCAACACACGCGCCTGAGAGACCCAGGCCGCACCCAGAATCAGGAATAACACGAAGGCGCCCATCGCCACCCATCTGCGCTCCTGAGGGGAATCGAGGAAGGCGAACACCCGGCCGATAGCGTCTGACACGGCCCGGTTGTGTGCGAAGAAGTTGAAGAACATGCCCCATCGAGATGCCATTCAGCCCACCGTAGGTGGCCGGTCAGGGTTAAATACGGCTTTCAGGTCGGCGGGCTGCGAGGGAATGTCATGGCACGAAAACCCGCATCGATGTACCGACGCCTCAAGGGGCAGGCCTACACCCGACGCCAGTACACCGGTGGCGTCCCAAACAATCGCATCATGCGCTTCCACATGGGCAACCGCAAGGCTGCTGAAGCGGATGAATTCGAGCTCATCCTGAAGTTGAGCGTGGACGAGTCCTGTCAGGTCCGTCACACCGCACTCGAAGCCGCTCGACAGATCGCCAACGCGACGATCCGAAATGAAGCCGGCATGGAGGGCTACGCCCTGCGAGTCCACGTCTACCCCCACCACATCCTGCGCGAGAACAAGCAGGCGACCGGTGCGGGTGCCGACCGTGTGTCTCAGGGCATGCGTTGTGCATTCGGCAAGAACGTCGGCACCGCCGCTCGCTGCAAGCGCGACACCACCGTTATCAGCATCTCCACCAAGCCGCGACATTTCCTCAAGGCCAAGGATGCCCTGCGCAAGGCCAGCATGAAGATTCCGAGCCCGTGCACGACCAAAGTGGTCAAGGGATTCGAACACCTCAAGGGACTCGTTTGAGGGGGTACCTCCGGATGGCAGATGCCGCCGAACTCCTTCGCCAGAGTGTGCTCGACTCTCCTGTCGTGATGAAGGGCGAATACGCCTACTTCGTCCACCCTTTGACCGATGGAGTGCCTCGACAGAGCGCGGAGTTGCTCGCCGCAGCGCGCGATCTGATCTCGGCACAGGTCGATTGGAGCCAGGTCGACCTGATCCTCGGCATCGAAGCGATGGGATTGCCTTTGTCCGCGGCACTCTCCCTTCACAGCGGCAAACCGATGGTCGTCGTGCGAAAACGCCCGTATGGTCTGCCGGGTGAAATTGCGATCGACCAGAGCACAGGCTACTCCAAGGGCACGCTGCACCTCAACGACATCCACGCCGGAGATCGCGTGCTGGTCGTCGACGACGTGGTCAGCACCGGCGGCACGCTGGAACCGATTCTCAATCGCCTGAAGACAATGGGTGCATCACTGGCCGGAGTCTTCATCATCTTTGAGAAAGGAGAGGGTATGGAACGTCTGCGCAAGCAGCACGGCTGGGCACTCAACAGCCTGGTGAGATTGAAGATGGATGGCGGCCAAGTCGTCCTCCTGGACTGAGGTGAAACAGATGGATCTTGAACGCCACGACTTCCAACTCGATGAGTTGATTGAGCGCATCAAAGCGAACGACAATCGACTGGTCGCCCTACAGATCCCTGAGGGATTGAAGATGCAGGCCCTGCAGATGATGGATACTATAGAGGACGCGACTTCGGCGAAGATTATTCTCGCGGCAGACCCCTGCTATGGCGCCTGTGATCTTGTGCACGACAAGATGAGCCGGATGGGTGTGGAACTGGTTGCCCACATGGGACACTCACAGATGAACATCGATTCCGGCATGCCCACACAATTCATCGACGTCACCTACGATGGCGACCCCAGCATCGACCCGGTATTGCCGATTCTCGCACAGCATCGAGCGATCGCGGTCAATCGTCTTCAGGCTGCACAGCAAGAATCCAATCTCAACGATGAGGAGGCCCAGGAGCGTTTCCTCGATGCGGTTGGACGTGTGGCTCCACTCACTGGCAGCAAACTCGGTCTGGTCGGCAGCATCCAGCACCTGCATCTGATCTTCGATTACAAGGAACGGCTCGAGGCGGCTGGATACGAGGTCGAGGTGCCGGTCGGTGGCGCAAGACTCTCTGTCCCAGGTCAGGTGCTCGGCTGCAATTACTCCGGTGATGCAGATGACATCGGTCACTATCTCTTCCTCGGCAGTGGAGACTTCCACCCGATTGGCCTCGTACTGCACACGGGCAAGCCTCTGGCCATGCTCGACCCCTACTCCGGCGATGCCGATGAAATGTCGTTCAAGCGCATCGAACGCATCCTGCGCCAGCGGTTCGGTCTCATCATGGCCTGTGATAACGCGCAATCCTTCGGCATCCTGATCGGCTCGAAACCCGGCCAGATGCGACGCACCCTCGCGTTGCGCATGAAGCGCCTGTTGGAGAAGCACGGCAAGAAGGGATACCTGCTCGCGCTCGAACACATCGGTCCCGAACTGATCGACTTCTACCCGGTCGACGCCTTCGTCAACACCGCCTGCCCGCGCATCGCCATCGATGACTCGGTGCGCTATTCGAAGCCGCTCATCACGCCCTTCGAGCTCGAGGTCGCTCTCGGCGAGAAGCAGTGGGAGACCGGTTACCAGTTCGACGAGATCCCCTGACTGGCCGGTCTCGTGTGCACGGGTGCGCGCAGCAGGGCGTATCACGCCATCGGGGGCGCGCACGCATGTGGCGGTCCATATCTTCAAGAACAGCCGCCTGAGAGAGTCGGCGATGGCGGAATACCTGAATCGAATCGGCGCCGGCCTCATCCTGCTGGATGCGGCGCCGCTCTCGTACGACTGGACCCCCCCGGAAGTCGTCGGCCGGGAGGAGGAGCAGGCGACGCTGGCTGGGATGTTCACCGCGATCGGAACGCCAGGCATGTCCTGCCGGGCAATCATCACGGGCAATGTCGGCAGCGGCAAGACGGTTCTCAGCCGCGCCTTCGGCGAGGATGTGTCGCGCCATCTCGCCGGCGTGCGCGCGATCCAGCCCGTCCACGTCAACTGCCGCAACCATCCGACGACGTCTCAGGTCCTGCAGCGCATCGCCACGACGCTCGATGAGGGCCACCCCGAGCGCGGATTCTCCGCCTCTGAGGTCATCCAGGGCATCCGCCGTAACCTGCGCACGCACAACCAGCACATCCTGCTGATCCTCGACGAGGTCGACCACCTGTTGCGCCGGGAGGGCGGCGACCTGCTCTACCAGTTATTGCGCATCGACGAGGGGCGCGAGGAGAGCGGTACCCTCTCTCTGATCCTCGTCAGTCAGGAGCAGGTCCTCGACCAACTCGAAGGCGCGATCATCTCGCGCTTCGGCCGCTCCAACCACCTCGCGCTCAAGCCCTACACCGCAGAGCAGCTCTCGGCAATCGTCGTCCAGCGCGCCGCGCTCGCGACCCGGAGCGGAGCGGTCAGCGAGCAGATCCTCACGCTGATCGGCCAGGCCTCGGCGGACACGGGCGATGCCCGTGTGGCGATCGAACTGCTCGAGGCCGCCGTGATGCGCGCCGAGAAGGGCGGCCACCCCGAGGTCCGGCCCGACCACGTGCAACGCGACGTTACCTCTCGGATCAACGTGATTGAACCGAGCGCGGTCGACAGCCTCAGCGAGCATGAGCAGTTGGTTCTGCTCGCCATCTGCCGCCGGCTTCGCCGCGAGGTCGAGGTGACGACCGGAGATGCCGAGCGGCTCTATCAGGTGGTCTGTGAGGAGTACGAGGTCAAGCCGCGCACCCACACGACCTTCTGGAAACACCTCAAGACACTCGAGACGCGAGGCCTGATGGAATCGCGCACGGGAGCACCCAGTGGGGGCCGTGGCCGCACCCAGCACATCACGATGCCACAGAGCCTGCCGGCCACGCTGGAGAAGCGTCTGGAGCACACGTTGAGTCGCTGATGCAGAGCGGATTCACGGGCACGCCATAGGCGGTGCCTGCCGAACCGCTCAAATAGGGGGCGTCTGTCGCCGAGTCGCACGAGGATTGACCATGGCACAGCGAAGCGAGCAGGTGTTCAAAGCGGTCGTGAACGACACCGACCCAAAGAGCGAGGGGAAGTCGTACGCAATCGACATCAGCGGTTCGAATTACAATCACTTCCTAGGGAAGAAGATTGGTGACGTGGTCGACGGTATCTTCGTCGGCGATGGCGACATCAGTCTGGGTGGATTCAAGCTGCAGATCCGCGGTGGCTCCGACCTCACGGGCACGCCGATGCGCGCCGATCTCGATGGCGGTGGCCGCAAGAAGGTCCTCGTCTCCCCCTCAACCGGCTTCAAGGGCCACAAGATCGTCAAGAAGAAGGGTGGACGCTACCGCTACACCTACGACGGACTGCGAAAGCGTCGCGCCTTCCGAGGCAACGTCATCTCTTCCGACACCCGGCAGATTAACCTCAAGATCGTCGAGAGCGGCAACAAGGCCCTCGCCGACATCTTCGCCGGCGACGCGGGCGAGGACGACAAGGCGGAGTGATCGTAGGAGACGTGACCCCGAATGGCCAAGAAGCGAAAGCTACCCGGCCAGCCTCAGGTCAACATCGGTCTCGTAGGCCACGTCGACCACGGAAAGACGACTCTCACTCAGGCGCTGTCGGGCATCTGGACAGATACTCACTCCGAGGAGCGCAAGCGCGGCATCAGCATCAAACTCGGCTATGCGGACACGGCCTTCTACCGCACCGGCGATGACGAGGCCTACGCGATGGGCAAGCGACCCGATGGCGGCGATGATGAAGAGAAGGAACTCCTTCGCGTCGTCTCTTTTGTCGATGCGCCCGGTCACGAGACGCTGATGGCCGTCATGATCTCAGGCGCCTCGATCATGGACGGTGCGCTGTTGTTGATCGCGGCCAACGAGACCTGTCCTCAGCCGCAGACGCGCGAGCATCTGATGGCGCTTGGAATCGCGGGCATAGAGAACGTCGTC
>Ga0208879_1003845_pt1 | contig 12006 bp, 11 predicted proteins | sample Knorr_S15_td_Bot_FD_185605 | JGI IMG/M metagenome (GOLD analysis project Ga0208879, IMG submission 185605) | Marine microbial communities from Southern Atlantic Ocean transect - Knorr_S15_td_Bottom_ad_5009_LV_A (SPAdes) (version 2) | ecosystem: Environmental > Aquatic > Marine > Oceanic | place...
GTATCTTTCAAACCTGCATTATTTGAATTGGAGTGACAACATTGGTGGAAGAGTTACCGGTTTAACCAGGTATGCTTGTTTCTGGGTAGAAAATGGTGAAATTCAAGCACCAATAGAAACCATGCGCTTTGATGATACCATTTACAGGTTTTTTGGATCGGAACTGGAAGCAGTAGGAAAAAACAAGGACTATTTACCCAATATTCTTACGTATGAAGGAAGAGAATTGGGTGGTTTTAATTGTCCGGGTATGCTTGTGAAATCGTTTTCATTGACTCTGTAAATATCATCTGATAATCCCATTTTTTTTCTAAGAAAAAAAGTAATTAACGTACAATTCCTTCAAAAATATCGTCATATAGTTTTATAATATTTCTCCAATCATATTTGGAAGATATCTTTTGTAATTCTTTACGTTCAATGATGGGTTTATTGCTCATGATTGATTCAATCTTTTCCACCAGCTTATCGGAATTGTTGTATAATATTTCTCCATGAGATTTTTCCGGAATTAATTCAGGATAGGATAATCGCTTTGGGAGTATTGGAAATACTCCGCAATAAATTGCCTCCATTATTGACGATCCAAAAAAGTCATGGTGTGAAGTCACCGGAAGTATATCGGCTTTCCAGAGCCATTTTGCATATTCTGTAAAACTTTTTGCATATCCAAATTGTATGATTTGTTCTTCAAATTTCTTTTTTGATTTTAGAAATATTTCAGGTTTTTCCTTAAAATTTTCTCCTAATATAACAATTTTAAAATCAAGGTTCTTTTTTGCAAGAACTTCAAGTACATGAAAAAAGTCCTCAGGGTTTTTATCATATTCCCAACGATGATTCCAGAGAATTATGGGGATGGAGTTCTTTTGTTTCGTTTTATATTTATCAAATCGATTGAGATCCAAACCAAGATAAAGCACCTTGCTTTTGTCTTTTATTTTATGAATACTATCTAATTCATTATGATCTGGAAAACTCTTGAGCATTACAGGAATTTCATTTAAAAATGAATCCATGTGATAATGAGAATTAAATAACACGATATCACTTGAAAGTGCTGAAATATAATTAATAAATCCGTAATGGATATCTCTTTTTGTCTGGACATCTCTATCAGTTGGTGACCAAGGGTAAGAAAGTTGGTTTTCATGAAAATAAATGCAGTTTGGTATTTTAGCTGTTTTTGTTCGTGTCAATGAAAGAAATGTTGATACATCCAACATATCTGTTGCAAGGATGAGATCAGGAGACAATCCGGATTCCATGAACATTCTTGCAAGAGTAACTGCTCCACCATGCATGCGCCATTTCCAGAATGATCCTGGCAATGTGAGTAGTTCAATGGTATGGGAACTATGTTTTTGTAGACCAACAGCCCAGTTTTTGTGTGATCCTGTAAAATAAGGTTCAATTAATACGATATTCATTACTTAGAATGGAGTGATAATATATTTGAATTTTAAAAGTGCCCGGGACTGGACTCGAACCAGCACGATCTTGCGATCACTAGCTCCTGAAGCTAGCGTGTATACCAATTTCACCACCCGGGCATGATACCGTGATAAAAATTACCCTTCTGTTTCATAATTGAGCAAGGAATAAACTTGATACACCATCGAAAGACGGTGTATTTTTCGTTCGTATTTTCTGATGGATCAAAAGGCTATTGCTACAAACAAAAAAGCTTATCATGAATATTTTATTCTTGATAAACTTGAAGCAGGAATTGAGTTAACGGGGAGTGAAGTAAAGAGTCTGCGTGAAGGGAAGGTCAGCCTTAAAGAAGGCTATGTGATAATTCGTGACAATGAAGCATTAATGATGGGTGTTCACATTAGTCCTTATTCCCATACCGGCTATAGTGGTCATGAACCCAATCGGGAGAGACGTCTTCTGCTCACGAAGCGTGAGATACTAAAGCTTGGTCAAAAAATAGCAGAAAAAGGTATGACAATTATTCCATTGAAACTCTATTTTAAAAAAAGTTGGGCAAAAGTAGAGATTGGTGTCGCTAAAGGAAAGAAACATTATGATAAAAAAGCGACATTAAAAGAAAAGGATATAAAGAGAGAAACAGATCGTGAGATGAGAAAATACTAATGAAATTTTTGCCGGTAGATGAACAATTAAAGTTGATAGAACTTGGTGTTGAGGAAATTCTTCCAAAAGGTGAACTGCAACACAAACTTGAAAGGTCTCTGGAAACAAATAAACCCATAAACGTTAAGTTAGGCTGTGATCCCAGCAGGCCAGACTTACATCTTGGCCATGCTGTAGTTTTACGAAAACTCCGACAATTTCAAGATTTGGGGCATCAGGCTATCCTTGTCATTGGTGATTTTACTGCCATCATTGGTGATCCGTCCGGACGCAATAAAACACGTCCTCAGTTGTCGCTTAAGGAAGCAAAATCTAATGCGAAATCCTATGTTGACCAATCTAAAGTAATACTTGATATAAATAAACTTAAAATAGTATATAATTCTGAATGGCTCAATGTAATGAACTTCAGCGATGTAGTAAAACTTGCCAGCAGATATACTGTAGCGCGGATGTTGGAACGGGATGACTTTACCAATCGCTATAAGGCTGAAATTCCAATCTCCATTCATGAATTTCTCTATCCTCTGGCCCAGGGGATGGATTCAGTGGAATTAAAAGCTGACGTAGAATTAGGCGGAACCGATCAGAAATTCAATTTGTTGGTTGGCCGCGATCTGCAAAAGGAATATGGACAAGATCCACAGGTTATTCTTACTCTCCCCTTATTGGAGGGAACAGATGGAGTAGAGAAAATGTCCAAATCATATGGGAACCATATTAGCCTGCTAGATTCTCCTGACGATATGTATGGAAAAACTCTATCCCTTTCTGATGAAATGATTGAAAAATATTTCATCCTTGCTGTTGGTGCAGATGAAGCAACAATGGACGACATCCGATCCCAGTTGTCAGACAGTTCAGTGAATCCAAGGGATATAAAGCGCCGCTTGGCAAGAGAACTTGTTGCGGTTTATCACTCTAAAGAGAAGGCACTTGAAGCTGAACGGAATTTTGACCGGATTTTTGTACAGAAAGCAATACCGGATAAGATGGAGGAATATACCCTGGTTGAAGAAAAACAACTTTTAGAAATTTTGGTGGAAGCAGGATTGATAAAAAGCAAAGGTGAAGGAAGGCGTCTTGTGAAGCAAAAGGCTGTTATAATTGATGGCGAGACTTGCACAGATGAACTTTTTCAAATTGTTCCCGGGGATAAAGAAATTGTATTAAAAGTTGGGAAAAGAAGGTTTTTAAAGGTCCTTGGATGAAAAAATGGTTATTTTTCTTCCAGATTTCCACAATTCTATTTAGTGCTCAAACTTCAGAGAAACCTGGCACCCGCTTAGTAGTTTTTATAAGTATAGATCATTTCCGCCCAGACCTTTTGACCCGTTTCGATGGTCTCTATACAGGCGGATTCCGGTGGCTTATTGATCACTCAACCTGGTTCACAAATACGCATCATGAACATGCATATACAGCAACCGGTCCTGGTCATTTTGTACTGGGATCTGGAAGGCATCCTGGACCAATGGGAATTTTAGGAAATAGTTGGTATGATCCTGAAAAAAATGAAGACGTTTATTGTGTGGAGGATTCCTTGTCTAAGATTCTGGGGGGTGGAGGGAGAAAAGTGTCCTATCGAAATGTTCATTGTACTGCTCTTGGGGATTGGGTAAAGGAGTTCTACCCTGGAGCAAAAGTCTATTCAATAGCAGGAAAGGACAGGGCGTCAGTGTTCATGGGTGGAAAATCACCGGATATGGCAATTTGGTACAACTGGGAAGGTAGATTTGTTACATCCGATTATTATACAGCCCGAATTCCCCCCTGGCTTGAAGATTTTAATAATTCCCTGGCTGTAGAAAAGTATAAAGATTCATTGTGGACACGTTCGTTAGACACTCAAGTGTACGAACAATATTCGCGGCAGGATTATTTTCAGGGTGAAGAAGATGTCTTTGAATTCCTACCATATTCGCCCGTTTTCCCAATAGGATTTAATCCAGGTGAAAATGTCGGGGAAAATATCGGAAATACCCATTGGCTTGAAAAAATTACCCTTAATTTGGCTTCGGTAATTGTCACCAATGAAAACTTGGGTTATGACGAAATTCCGGATATACTATTTCTGGGGCTTTCCGCTACGGATTGGATTGTCCATAACTGGGGTCCTTTTTCCCAGGAAGTTATGGACCTCATGATAAAATTGGATCGGTATCTTGCCAAGTTTTTTCGTGTTCTGGATGAAAAAGTTGGCCTTGAGAATATTCAGTTTGTTCTTACTTCCGATCATGGTGGATTGCCAATTCCTGAATACTTGAAGGAAAAAGAACTCGAAAACACAGGACGCGTAAACCCTGAAGTCCGTAAAAATGCTTCTAAAAATATTTTAGGAGAGTTAATAAATACTTATGGAGTGGACGATTTGGTTTTAATTAAGGGAACCAGGTTTTATTATAACCATCAAAAATTGAACGAACTCTATATCAACCCTTCTGAAATTGATGGAATAATTCGAAAACATATTAACACTGTCGATGGATTTGCTCAATTGATTACTAAAAATGAGGTTATAAATGCTCCAGCCGAAGATATAATTTTACAGAGATTTAGAAATATTCACCATCCCACAAAAAGTCCAGATGCTTCAATTTTACTGGAAAAGAATTGGGTATATAGAACCCCTTACGGCACTGGTCACGGTACACCATATAGTTATGATTCTCATGTACCGCTGCTGTTTTCAAAGGAGGGGGAACAGAAGACATTTATTTCGAGAAAAATTTTGACGGTTGATATCGCTCCTACCGTTGCACAAATTCTGGGAGTTGCAATTCCCGAAGGAATTGATGGAATGCCAATTAGAGAAATGAATAGAAAAGGGGATTCGTATGGTAAAAGTGAAAATAATTCAGAATAGTTATTTATCTAATCTTATTGAAATCCTAAATTCATAACAGAATTATTTTATATTTTAATGAAAAGGAGAAATCTTATGGAAGATAATGTCTTTGAGTTTACTGAAAAAAACTTCAATTCAGAAGTTCTTCAATCTGACATACCGGTGCTTGTGGATTTTTGGGCTGAATGGTGTGGACCGTGCAAAGCAATAGCACCGACTGTCGGAGAAATTGCTGATGAATATAACGGAACGGTCAAAGTTGGAAAGGTTAATGTGGATAATAATCAAAAAGTTGCCATGGAATATGGAATTCGCAGTATTCCCAGCTTGTTGATTTTTAAAGATGGTACTATAGTAAATCAAATTGTAGGTTCGGTGGAAAAAGATAGTATTACCAAATTATTGAAGGAAGCATTATAGATTTATTTCTAAAGGAGCTGAAATTGAATAATGTAGTACCAAATTCAAAAGTACCTTTAGAAATATTTGGAAGATAGTTGAATTATAATACAATTAATTAGATGAATCGAAAAGTCATTATTATTGGTTCCGGCCCTGCTGGATTAACAGCTGCTCTTTATGCAGGACGTGCAAATCTTAATCCCTTAGTATTTGAAGGGAATCAGCCTGGCGGTCAGCTAACGATCACCACTGATGTAGAAAATTATCCAGGGTTTCCTGAAGGAGTTCAGGGTCCTGAAATGATGGATCTTTTCCGGAAACAGGCGCAACGTTTTGGCGCTGAAACTCAACTTAAAAATGTGACAAAAGTTGATTTAAGCAAATATCCATTCAAAGTGTGGGTCAACCAGGATCTTTTTACGGGTGAATCCATAATTATTTCCACTGGAGCTTCTGCACGAATGCTTGGGTTGGAATCAGAAAAAGAACTCATGGGTTACGGAGTTTCAACCTGTGCAACCTGTGATGGATATTTTTTCCAAAATAAAAAGTTGATGGTTGTAGGAGGTGGGGATTCTGCTATGGAAGAGGCAATTTTTCTTACCAAGTTTGCCTCAGAAATTTGGATTGTTCATCGCAGAGATCAACTGCGCGCATCCAAGATTATGCAGGACAGGATGGAGAAGAATCCAAAAATTCAGGTTCATTGGAACTCTGTTATACAGGAAATAAAGGGATCCAGGGAATCTGGTGTAAAAGAAGTTATAGTGGAAGATACACTAACTGGCAAAACTCGGGAGGAATCATGCGACGGAGTTTTTCTGGCTATTGGACATATTCCAAACGTGTCCCTGTTTAAAGATATTTTAAACATGGATAAAAATGGATATATCATTACAAAAGATGGTAGGACTTCAACCAGTATTCCCGGTGTATTTGCATGCGGAGATGTACAAGATCATGTATACCGTCAGGCTGTCACTGCAGCCGGGTCGGGCTGTCAGGCAGCTATAGATGCTGAGCATTATCTAGAGGAAAAATCCTGAATTAATCGACTTTCGTTTCATCGTTCATTCTAAATGAAAAGGATAAATGATGAGCCAGAAAAAAAGAGTTGTTTATGAATTAAAGGATCTGAGGAAAGATTACGGAAATCGTACCGTTCTTCAGATTGGTCATCTGGAATTTCATCCCGGAACTATTTATGGAATTGTTGGATCCGTTGGGTCTGGAAAGTCCACTTTACTGCGCTTATTAGGTGGTAAAGAAAGAGAAACATCTGGATCTCTCAAATATGATGATGATATTTTCAAAACAGGATGGTTTGGAAAAATTTATTCCAACGAAGATATCTTTCTTCCCAATCTGGAAATTTTTCGTGAAAATCAGAAAGTAAATCAGGCTCTCAAAGTTGTTCATCCAAATAAAGTTGATTCCATTTATAAACGGTTTTTTTCGAATGGACATCAAAAAGTTTTATGGGATCAGCGAATAGGCCAACTTTCCCCTGGTGAAAAATCATGGTTTAATAATATCATAGCTGTTTCCAGCGACCCTCGTGTATTGCTTATTGATGATTACGGTATCACTCTTGATAATAAAATGGAATTTGATTTCAGGAAAAAATTCATTAAAATGAGCAGAGAGTTAGGAACCACTATTATCCTGGCTGCTCCGGATGATTTTCATTTAAAGAAATTTGCTGCTGTATTAATCTATCTGGATAATGGACACATTTCAAAAATCAGACCGGGAAAAACAAAAAGTCAGGATAAATTCCATAAAAGGTCCTGAACATGTGTTTTAAGGTCATATGAAAACTGGCCTCATCACCTCTAATGCCTTTCTGGATCATGTGACAGGAGTGAATCATGTGGAAGCTCCTGAAAGAATTGCATCCATCCTTGAACAATTAAAGTCATCAAATCTGTTGGATTCGCTTTATGAGATTCAGCCCGCAACCCCAAGCAGATTGTTCCCCGAGCTGGTTCATGCGTCAGAATACGTTGATCGTGTTGAGAAAACCTGTAGAAACGGCGATCCCTACATTGATACTTTAGATAACCCTATTTGTAAAAATTCTTATGACGTTGCTCTCTTAGCCACTTCAGCCGTATCTGTGGGAGTGGATTGGATTTTTTCAGGTAAGATAAAAAATGCCATGGCGATTCTCCGTCCGCCGGGACACCATGCAGAAAAAGATAGAGCTATGGGTTTTTGTCTTTTTAACAATGTTTCCATTGCAGCGCGTTACGCCCAGAAAGAGTATAAAGCGGAAAAGATACTCATTATTGATTTTGACGTTCATCATGGCAATGGTACACAGCATATTTTCGAGGAGGATTCAAGTGTGTTGTATGTTAGTCTTCACCGCTATCCTTTTTATCCAGGAACGGGAAGTAAAGATGAGACGGGTAAAGGCAGAGGACTTGGTATGACAATAAATTATCCGCTTGATGCGCATACTGGCGACAATAATTACCTGGATATTGTAAATCTCTCTCTTTCGGATAAGGTTTTGAAATTCCAACCGGATTTCATTATTTTGTCTTCAGGCTTTGATGCTCATGAATTTGATCCACTTGGTGGAATGGATGTGACCACCCAGGGATATGGTGCACTGACAGAAATCCTGGTGAAATTTGCCGAAGAATGCTGCGGAGGGAGAATACTATCCGTTCTGGAAGGAGGATATAATTTAAAGGCACTCGCAGAGAGTGTTGAAATCCATTTGAGAAAATTATCGGGAATAATAAATTGAAACAAATTCAAAGATCGCGAAAGTATCGCGTCCTGTTTGGTGTATGTGGAGGCTTTGCTGAATTTTTTACACTGGATCCAGTTATAGTCAGGTTTGTTTGGATCTTTTTTACTCTATTTGGGGGATCCGGAATTCTAGCCTATATCCTTGCTTTGATTATGATACCGAGTGAGAGCTATGTTGATATCCAGTCAAGTGAACCAGACAAAAAACCAGAGGAGTCACCTCTGTTTTGGAAAGTCCTGCTTGTTATTGTGGGAATAATCCTGTTTGTTCAATACAGAGAACTGTTTAGAATGATCTTGGAATCCTTCTGGGGGTCGGGAATAAATGTTGTGTTTTCCCTGCTTTTAATTGGTGTGGGAGTCTATTTGCTTTACTTTCGCAGGAGAATTAAATCTTCATTATTGGAAAACAGTGTGGAAAATTCTCTCCATCTTTCAACAACGGAAAAGAAATTATTTGGATTGTGCGGGGGTATTGCAAAAGCCTTACAGATTGATGTTGTGATTATCCGCTTTTTGTGGATTTTTGGTACAATTTTGAGTGCTGGTTCTGGAATTTTATTATACCTGTTATTGTCATTTTTTCTACCGAAATCTCCAAAAGTCAGTAAGGAATCAGTTTGAATCATTATGGATATTTCCCGTTTTAAAGAAATTATTAAGAATTTTTCTTCCAAGAAAATGCTGGTTATCGGAGATTTAATGCTCGATTCCTACATTTGGGGGAAGGCAGAACGGATATCTCCGGAAGCGCCTGTTCCTGTCATTAAAGTTGACCGGTCAAACTATACCCCGGGAGGCGCTGCAAATGTAGCTTTAAACCTCAATAGTCTTTTGTCCACTTCACAGATAGTAGGAGTTGTTGGAAGTGACCCGGACGGAACTATTCTGACTGATCTCCTTACCAAAGAAGGCATCAACTCTGAAGGTATTGTCAATGATTCTGGTCGTCATACAACAGTGAAAACCCGGGTTATTGCTCATGGTCAGCAGGTTGTTCGTGTCGATCGGGAATTTGACGAATCGGTTGATGAAACTGTGCAGCAGGAAATAATGAAACAGGTTGCCCGATTCCTTCCAGAAAGTGATGGTGTAATTCTTTCAGATTATAACAAGGGTGTTCTTACTGTCCGGATAATTCAAAATATTTTGGACGAAGCACATAAACATAAAATTCCAGTTTATGTAGATCCAAAAAAGGAAAATTTTTTCTATTATAAAGGGGTTCGTCTATTTAAACCAAACTTCAATGAATTCATTTCTGGAGTGGAAAGTAATGAAGGCGAAAAAAATATCGAAGAATTAGGTGTACGATTTCAAAAACAAATAGAAGCGGAAATTCTCCTGATAACACAAGGGGAAAAAGGAATGATGCTATTTTCAGATAATTCCCACCAGGTTATTTCCACAAAAGCGCGTCTGGTTCATGATGTATCTGGAGCAGGAGATACTGTAATAAGTACATTCGCACTGAGTGATCTTTCTGGCGCTGATCCAATAGAAGCTGCAACAATCGCTAATTATGCTGCCGGCCGGGTATGTGAGGAGGTTGGGGTTGTTCCAATTAACCTCGATATGCTGATTGATACTATTGATTCTCATAACCAGGTCAGTTGAGCAGATTCTTTTTTGAGCTATTATCTGAATATTTTTTGATGAAATTACGTACTTCCTGCCTACTTATTTTTTTTTTAACATGTACCCTGGCTCTGCATGGACAACCAAATTCTGAGTTTGGTCCATTCGACTGGGTTACCTACCTCCGGACAGGGGGAATTCAAGCTATCACGGAGGGATTTACCTATATTTATTTTGCCACGGAAGTGGGAGGAATTCTTCGTTACCATACCTTCCAAAATCAGTTTGATGAACCCATTACGCAGGCGCAGGGATTGTCTTCCAATGCAATTAGGTCTATTCATTTTGATCGTGAGACAGGAACGCTTTGGGCGGCAACAAAACACAGCCTTGATTACAGCTACACGAGAGAAGGAAACTGGACTTCCATTAGGTACGGAAATCTTGCACTTCCGAAAAATGTACATATTCGTCGAATTGGTTCATCACCTTCGTATGTATGGCTGGATGGGGGTGCATCATACTTGAAACTGGACAGGATATCCGGCATTTCTTTGGGTGTGTACACAATCCCTGATGAGGGAGATATACAGTGGAGCAGTTCCCGCGTAATTGCAGGAATTAATATTCCGGAGGATTTTGCAAATTACACTGTCACGGAAGGATGGTTATTGAACGGAAACCAGTTTTTAGATCCCTACGGAAGAAGTATTGATATAACATCTTTTTATCAAACCCGTTTTTCGGATATTTGGCTGGGGGCGGCAGACGGTACATTATTTTTAGGGAATGTCCAGATGGAAACGTTTTATCCTTTTAAGTTTGGCTTTGCAAATTCGGATATAACAACCTTTACAACAGGAGATGAATTTTGGACTGCCGGCAGGTCCGGTTTCAGGTCAGGAGGAATTACACGATTCAATCCGGCAGAACTACAATTTGATTTCTTCGATTTTGAAGTAACGATTAATATGAATGACCAATCTATTTATTCATCAGTAGATACTGGAGATGAGATATGGTTTGGCAGCGAAATCGGAATTTTGATCTATAAGAAAAAAGATAATTTTTGGAGATTAATTGATGAAACAAAAGGATTACCCGGCGGACTTATCATAACCATGGATCATGATACAGCTCATGTATGGATTGGAACTCCTCATGGAATTGCTCGAATTCACAAGGATTCCAAACGATCCAGAATAACCGGAATTGAGCCATTTTTAAACGAATCATTTATTTATGATATAGAGGTAATTGAAGATCAGGTGTGGATTGGTACTAGTTCTCAATTGTACGTTTATCATCAGGATCAGCAGGTGCTGTATGATTTTCGCGATATGGGAGATCTCAGCAGGATTTCACATCAAAAGGATCTGCTGAAAAACTTTTGGGATATTCAAGAGTACAAACATTTAGTTTATATAGCAAGTGAACAGGGTCTCATTTCCTATGATAAAAATCGAGGTCAATGGTCAATGGTATTTGAGACAGCACATTATAGTGGTAAAAAGATTAATGCAATTGCATTTACCGATGAATATTGCTTTTTAGGGACTAATTTTGGTCTGTATCGAATAGATTTAAATCGTTTCTTCCAACGGGATTATAGTTATCCTTTTTTAGGGAAAGTAAACGATTTATTTATTTCTGGTGATGTTTTATGGCTTGGAACAAATAAGGGATTAACAAAATTCCAATGGACAAAAGATTTTTGAATCCGCTTTTATTATTCGCTCTTTGTTTTAGTATGTTTTTTCATTCAGGAGTTTTAGGGAGGAATGCAGGGGATAAGAAGAAAGATCAAAGAATAAGGAAGTTTACCCTGGTTTCAGTTCCGATTGTCCATGAACATGAAGATTCAATTCGTGTTTTAGTGTATTTTAATATTCCCCATAGTTCTCTCCAGTTTATAAAAAAAGATTCCACGTTCCAGGCTGAATATGAAGCGAATCTCTCTGTTCAGGATAACAGCGGTATACAGAAATTACATAGAGTGTGGAAGGATTCAGTCCTGGTGGAGGATTATTCAGGGACAGTGTCCTCAAAACTGTTTGTAACGTTCATGACAGAATTTGCGGCCATTCCTGGAGAATATCGCCTGCTTTCTGATGTCATGGATCTGGATACGCGCAAATTTGCTGAATATTCCCTGGATTTGGATTTATCCCGGTACACCGGAGAAGTTATTTTATATCCACCGATAATCCTTAACAACAAAAATGGTGATTGGGGATTTACCAAGGGGAAAATTCCAGTGCTTACGAGTGCTATCGAAGCGGTTACAGGAGAAATAACGGTTCATACTT
>Ga0208879_1003846_pt1 | contig 12003 bp, 10 predicted proteins | sample Knorr_S15_td_Bot_FD_185605 | JGI IMG/M metagenome (GOLD analysis project Ga0208879, IMG submission 185605) | Marine microbial communities from Southern Atlantic Ocean transect - Knorr_S15_td_Bottom_ad_5009_LV_A (SPAdes) (version 2) | ecosystem: Environmental > Aquatic > Marine > Oceanic | place...
GCACAAGCTGAAGCAGACGCAGCAGCACAAGCTGAAGCAGACGCAGCAGCACAAGCTGAAGCAGACGCAGCAGCACAAGCTGAAGCAGACGCAGCAGCAGCAGAAGCAGCAGAAGCAGTATTGATGGTAACAATTACCGACTCAGTAGTAGATGACGGAACTCAAGTAGATCTTGAATTCAGTGAATTACATGTCAACTATGAAATAACTGCAACACAAAACGGTGAAGAAATTTACAAAGAAACTGCACACTCCATGGAAATGACTACAAGTCACATGGTTGATGCTATTGGATCAGATGATAGTCCAATTGATATCGAAATAGTTTCTCTAGGAATTGGCGCACCAGGTGCTGAAGCAGATTGGACTGGACCAACAGGTTCAGTAGCTACATCACAAATTGTTCCAGAATTTGGTACAATTGCAATGATGATACTAGCTGTCGCAATCATAAGCATCGTAGCAGTAACTGCAAAATCTAGAGTTGTTCCAAGATTTTAGGAATCCCTCTTTTTTATTTTCTTTTTATTAAAGCAATTATCGCCAAGATAATAGCTGCAGCAGCAATTGATAATCCAAATATTGCAAAGTCATAAGCTGCTCCCCCATTAGATGAGACAGAAGTTTCACCAGATTTTAGTTTTGAAACATCTTGTTGTAAAGATGAAATTGCATTCTTTAGAGCAGTTACATCAGCAGTTCCCTCACTATTTGTAGGTGGAAAATCTAGTACTGCAGTAGATTCTATATCTTCAACTGGAATTTTAATATCAATTGGAATTCCTCTTAGTTCACCTTTTAGTTCTACCATGTAAGTTCCTATTTTAGTTGGAATAATTGATGAAAAATAATATCCAGGTCTTGGATCTGAATTAATATCAATTTTTTTTGATATGCCTCCAAACATCACAGTTGCATCAATATCTTTGAAGACACTAGTTACTCCGGAATATGTTCCTTCATTTTCTCCAGATTCAGTAATTTTGAATACAATATCATTTCGAATTCCCACAACAGGTGGTTCAATTCCCCAACCTACTTCAATACTATATTGTTCCACATGCACTGTTGTATGAGCAAATGAGGGTACAATCATTCCAATTGAAAATAATAATCCAATAAAGACAAAAAGTACAATCTTCACTGTATCCAATTGGAAATTACATATTATTATCTTTACGTGAAATGGTACAAATCTCGAATTATCTATAAACTGTTTAAATTATCAAAGATGATCTTAAGAGTAAATGAGGGGATTACTAATACTATTACTTGTATTTTCATCAATATCTATTCCAATTGCATATGCACATCCATTTACTGAAGAAACAATTCCAAGCTTAGTATCTAATGCTCCAACTGGTACTTCAGAAGTAATCATATTTTTTTCAGAACCAGTTGACATAAACTTTAGTGAAATAAAAGTACTTGATAATAATGGAAATCAAATAGATAACAAAGATACCAATTACTTTGAAAATGAATTATCTCTTATTGTTACAACTCCTCCATTAGAAGATGGAGTTTATACTGTAACAACTAAAGTTCTATCAAAAGTTGATGGACATTTAGTTCCTGATGCATTCTTGTTTGCAATAGGTAATGCTATAGTAGATTCTGCATTATTAGAATTTGAAAGACCATCAGAAATAGTATTTTTACCCGAAGCTGGAGCTAGGTTTCCAGGTCTTGTTGGCCAAACAATCGTTTTAGGAGTAATAATTTCATCTCTAATAATTTGGGGTACACAAAACAAGCAACTAATTCGAGAAGAATTAGACAAGATAGAAACATTTCATCATAGAAAATTTATGACACTTACAGGTATAGGACTAGTTTTAATTTTTATTTCAAATATTTTGATGATTGTTATTCAATCTATTAGATTAGAAGCATCTGTATTTGATGCAATTCAAACTGATTTTGGAAACATTTGGATCATTAGAATGACAATAACAGTAATTTTACTGGGAATTTGGTTTGGATTGAATAGAAAAAAAGTTCTATCAAAGAAAAATCAAATATCAATGTTAGTAGCAATGCTTGTATTAATTGGAACTTCAAGTTTAATAGGACATGGTGCAGCTAGTGGAGAAACACCTGCACTTGTTTTAGATTACATACATAATTTAGTTTCAGCAGTATGGATAGGTGGAATATTCTATTTTGTTTTCATATTATTACCAACATTTGCACAGTTAAAAGAATCAAAACGAGAAAAAATGAGTTTATTACTTATTCCAAGATTTTCAATTGCTTTTATTATTGCAATTGGTGTTGTATTAATTACAGGACCAACTCTAATGTGGTTCTTAGAAAGTGATGTAGGATTAATTACAGAATCAGTTTATGGCCAATTAATTATTTTAAAAATTGCAATTGCTGCAATAATAATTGGGTTTGGTGGATTTTTCCAGTTTCGAATACAAAAAAATGCAGAAAAAAATATTCAGTCAGGAAAAATTTCTGTTCATAGAAAACTAAAGAGATCACTCAAAGTTGATGCAGTATTAGGAATTGCTCTATTAGGAGTAGTGGCATTACTAACTAATGGAACACTTCCAGCAGGAGAAATTCAAAAAGTTGAAGCACAAGAAATAATCTATGGCTTTAAGACTATAGAATTTACTGAAAAAGCAAAATTGGGTATTGAAATTTCGCCATTTTCAAGTGGTGTAAATACAATTCTAGTTAAAGTAAGTGACTTTGAAAATAAACCACTTTTAGATTCAAATCAAGTTAAAGTAAAAATATCAAATCCATCAAAAAATATTTCTCCAATTGAAATCCCAATGGATTTAATTAAACAAAGTGAGAATAGACCAACTGAATTTCAAGGTGAAATAACATTTGGATTTTCTGGAGTTTGGTTATTAGAAGTTGAAGCACAAAGAACTGAGAATGCTAACGAATCAAAAATAATGAATTTACTGATAAAACCAAGACTAGTAAACATTCAAACTCAAATAATTGAATATGAATTACCCGAAGACGCTAAACCTCTATTCCCGTTGTATGATGGAAAAAATTCTATTTGGTTAAGTGATGCATCATCTCCACGATTGTGGCAGTTTTCATTAGATACACAAGAATTTACTTCATATTCATTTGATGGTCTAGCTACAATGTTTCTAACACAAGATAATAGTGGAAAAATATGGTTTGTAGATACTCCAAGAAATCAAATTGGTTTCTTTGATCCAGAAAATAATCAAATCACAACAAAAACAATTCCAAATCTAGATCCTACAATATCACATAACTCTCCAATTTTTATTCAAGCAGATTTTGATGGGAATATTTGGATAAGTATCATAAACAAAGATAGTATTGTAAAATATTTACCAGAACTAGATACATTTGAAGTGATAAAACTAGAAAGAGAATCATTTCCATTTGCTCTAACAGTAGATAATGATGGAAAAATATGGTATTCCACATCAGGTACAGGTAAAATTGGATTCATTAATCCTGAAAATAATCAAATAACTCAATTCTCAAGTGACTCTCCACTTCAGTCCCCTGAAGCATTGATGTTTGATAATGATGGAAATTTATGGATTGCAGAACATACAGGCTCAGCAATTACTAAATTTAACCCAGTTTTAGAGACATTTGAAAAAATTTCAGTACCAAATAAAGATGCATTACCATTTGGAATGACACTTGATAAATATGGGAATATTTGGTTTGCAGAACATACAGTAGATAATATTGGAGTATATGATCCAGATAACAATGACTTGATTGAGATTCCAATTCCAACTGAAACATCATTTGTACAATTCATGACAACCGATGGAAATGATAATGTATGGTTTGTAGAACAACAATCAAACAAGCTTGGAACAATAAAAATAACAGAAATTCCAGTCATTCCATCACAAATACAAACGACTAGTAATTTTGAATTAAAATATACCGAGATTGCATCGCCACTAGTTGCATTAGGAATTATTGCAACATCATTGTTTTATGTAAAAAGTGTTCAAGATAAAAGAAGACTAAATTCTTTAATTAATTCTTAGATAATAGTCCTGCTGACTTTATCCCCATTGTTCCTCCAAGTAATCCAATTGATAATAAAACAATAGTTCCTGCAGGAGTAATGTCCAAAATATATGAAATTAAAATTCCTGCAACAACAGAAAAAACAGAGAAACTCATTGAGATTATTGCTGTCTGTTTGAAACCTTTTCCATACATTATTGCAGTAACATTTGGAATTACAAATAGGGCTGAAATTAACAAAACACCTACAAGTTGAACTGCTGTCACCACAGTAATTCCTGCCATAAATACAATCAAATAATTAATTTTTTCAACAGGGATACCACTAACTTTAGCTTGTTCTTCATTAAATGTCGAATAAAGAATTTGTCTATACAATAATAAAATTACAATTAGAATGATTCCAGTTAATGATAAAATTAGAATAGTGTCATCTACACTAACTAAAAGAATACTTCCAAATAGAAAACTAAAGATGTCAATCGTAAATCCACCTGAAAAACCAATAATTACGAGCCCAATTGCTATTCCTGAGGATAAAAGTACAGCAATTGATGCATCGCCTGAAATATTGTATTTGTCCTTGATTTTTGTAATTATTAATGCACTAATTATTGAAACACCATAAGCAGTCAACAATGGATAAACACCAGCTAGCAAACCTAATGCAATTCCACCAAATGATGAATGAGCTATTGCATCACCAAATAACGAATAACGTCTCAATACTAAAAATAAGCCAACAACTGAACAAAGAATTGCAATTGCAATTCCAGAAATTAATGCTCTATGCATAAAGCTGTATGTTAGAATTTCAAATGACATGATTAATGATGATGCATGTGTTCCTGCATTGATGCCTCAGAATATTGCTTTACAAGCTTGTCATCAGAAAAGAATTTTTCAGATTCACCATGAAAAAACAATGTTCTATTCAAACATGCTACATGATTTGCAAGTTTATTTACGGCATCAAGATCATGAGAAGACCAAATGATTGTAATTTTTTGTTTAGAATTTAGTTCACGTAAAATGCTATAAAATAATTCAATACTTTGTTGATCAATTCCAGCTACTGGTTCATCTAAAATTAAAATTTTTGGATTATTCACTAATGCTTTTGCAATAAAGACTCGTTGTTGTTGTCCTCCAGATAACTCACCAATTCTTCTGTTACGTAATTCATGTATCCATAGCTGTTGTAATATTTCATCAATTTTTTCTTTATCAGATTCATTTCTCAACCCCATTCGTACAACATCGTTTACTGTAACTGGGAAATTTTTTTCAAAAATTGGTTTTTGTGGAACATATCCAATTCCTTTAAGATAATTTTTTGAATTTTTAATATCTTTTCCAAAAAATTTGATTGTCCCTTTGTATTTGGTATTTAGTCCCAACATACAATCAAAAAGAGTGGATTTTCCAGCACCATTTGGTCCAATTATGCCTAAAAAGTCGCCTTCATTAACTACAAAACTCACATCATCAAGGGCCTTTACATCTGGATAATGAACTGTGAGATTATTAATTTCAACTATTGACATAGGGCCTCCTTTAGATTTTCAAGATTTTCAGTCATTTTGGAAATATAATTTCCATTTGAAGAAACTTCCAAAGTAGATAACAATAAAACTTTTCCACCAATTTCATGTGCAATAATTTTTGATGTCCTAGTATCAGTATTTTCTTCACTAAAAATTACTGTAATGTTAAATTTTTTTGCAGTTGTAATTACATTTTCTAATGTTTTTGCAGTAGTATCTCCATGCATACCATTTGATGAAATGATAGTATGTTGGTTTAGATCATATTCTTTTGCAAAGTATGAAAACGCATCATGAAAAGAAACAAAATCACGAGTACAATCAGATAATTCATTTTGAATTTTTGTATCAAGTGAATCTAACTCTTTGATATATTTTACAGCATTTGATTGATAGAATTGTTGATTTTCAGGATCTGAAATAGAAAAAGCATTTGCAATATTTTGTACTTGGATTTTTGCATAAACTGGATTTAGCCATATGTGTGGATCTCCAGAATTTTTAATTAATTCCTCATCTGAAATATTATTACTTGTATCAACTATTACACCTTGATAATTTATTTCATCTAATTTGTCAACCCAATTTTCAAATCCAATTCCATTTATTATAATTAGATCAGATTGTTGCATTCTTTGTACATCTTTAATTGTTGGTTCCCAATCATGTGGTTCAACTCCAACTGGAACAAGTAATATTTCATCAACTTTGTCCTCACCTACATGTTGAGAGAATTCATGGAGGGGGTAAAATGAAGAAATTACTTGTAATTTTGAATTATCGTTTTTTGTAAATTGTTGATTTGAATCAGTCCCATAAACTGCAATTGAGCTTAATGGAATTATAATTACTATAGCAATTATTGCAGCCTTTACTTGAATATTCACAAACCAAGTTAATACAAATTATTAATAAATCTATAAAATCTTAATAACATTGACTGCTAAACTTATAAGATAATTAATAACATTAGGCATATGCCCATAGTTTCAATCTCATTAAATGATGAAATTCTTTCAGAATTAGACAAATTACAACTATCTATGGGATTCTCAGGGAGGTCTGAGGCAATCAGAGCAGGAATTAGAGCATTTGTTTCTGAAGAAAAACAAAAATCAGATTTGTCTGGAAATATTCATGCAATTCTTTTGGTAGTACACAATGATAAATTTGATCATGCAGTTTCTGGAATTACTCATAATTTTGAGGATCTAATCATTACACATCTTCATAGTAAAATTGACAAAGAAAAATGCATGGAACTATTTGTAATTGATGGTGATGCAGAAAAAGTATCTACAATGACTAAAGATTTTCAGACAAACAAAAACATGGACACTGTAAAACTAGTTGCACTTTAATTGGGATATGAAATGTTTCAATCCTTGTTAAGATAGATTTGTCATTTTGACAATGTTTTAGATGAATGTAATGAGAAAGTCCAGATTGTTGGAGTTAAAGGATTAATTTCTTGATTTAATGCGTTTACTTATTGCAAAGCCAGCTATTGCAGGTACTGTAATATACATTCCCAAGTTAAGTACAATTACAGAAATTCCTAGTCCTAAGACTTGTGATTCATTACCATCTTCAGCTAATGTCATTATTGATAAAGTAGAAATCATTGGAGTTAGTGTTAGTTTTACAACTTCTTTAAAGATTGGACTTTCACGTTCCAAATCAGCAATTACTGGTGAAAATGAATAATAGAATTGATTAAATCCTGCCATAAATGCAGTTCCTGATTCTGTTTGTAGAATTGTATTATCTCTTAGTTCTCTTAATTGTTGTACTTGAGGTGCTAATTCTGAACCAAATGCTGCAGTTGCAATTAAACAGCCTCCACCTTCCGTAGATTTTTTTGATGACAGTTCAACAGAATCAATTGTTTCATTAAATCTTGAAAGGTGTAAATCAAAATCATTTTCTTCACTTGTATATGCAAAAGTATAAATTTTTTCAATATCAAAAATTGTAACTTCTTTAATTTTTATATTAATAATTTCATCTTTTATAGGAAAAGTTTCTTCTACTATTGTTACAAATGCTTGAAATCCATTTACAATAATTTTTTCTTCTGAAATTAATTTAAAGTTTAATTTGTTTGATAATGTTTCACGAATGTTTTGTTTTTTGGAAATAAGTTCATCAAATGTAATTTGGTTTGTTGGTTCTATAAACATGTAAATTTGTGGGTTAATTTTATTGGTTTTTGGGCCTACTGCAACTACATCAGGAGCGTTTTCTTGTGTTTTACCTGGTTGTTGTAATAACCAACCTTCAGGAAAACTTACTGTTATTCCATGTTCAACACTTTCAAATTTCTGATTTCCAGTTGATGGAGTAATAGGGGATAGTGTACGTTCAGGCTCAGATAGAGTGAGAAGATTTGAAATTTCAGAACGATTTACAATAATAGCTTTTGTGATTTTGACTTGTTCAGGATCTATTGGTCTATCACTGCTTCCTATTTCAACTGAAATTATTTTATCAAGTGTTTGAAAACTTTCCTCAGTAACAATTCTACCAAATACGGTATATTGTTCATCAAGGAAGTTTGAATCCTTATGAACTATAAAGAATTGGGAGCCTGCGCTATTTGGATCAGCTGATCTTGCCATTGAAACAATTCCACGATTGTGTTTTATGGTATTGAATTCTTCGTTTACGCTTGTGTTTGGGCCACCAGTTCCCCATGTACTTGGATCTCCATTAATTGTGTTTGGATCTCCACCTTGAATCATAAATCCAGGGATTATTCTATGAAAAATTGTTTCGTTATAAAATCCTGATTCAGTTAAACCAATAAAATTATCAACATGGTTTGGTGCATCTTGAGTAAAAAATTCTATTACAATTGCTCCAAGATTCGTTTCTAATAGTACCAATTTTTCACTTGATTGTGCAAATGATTGATTTCCAAAACTAACTAAAAGTAATGTAACTGTTAAAATTATTACAATTTTATTCAATAATTTTTTTTGAGATATCTTACATAAAAGCCAAGTGTATTAGTTTTTAACAAAGTCGATTAAATCATCTCTAATGCAATCTGATGAAAAAATTCAGGCACATTTAGTTTCAGTATGGAGAGAATCTAAAAAATTCTTCTCAATTGGGGGTAGAGAAGGAATGTTAGTGTTAACTGACAAACATCTAGTGTTTGTACATAAAACAGATGCTAAAATGAAATGGTGGAGAGCAATTAGAGATAGACAAGTAATTAATTTTATCAAATCAAAAAATACAATGATTCGTCATGATGGTTATAATGAAGAAGAATTAATTGAGGATGTAAAAGATGAACGAAATGTTGAATTAGTATTTGATGATATTTCTAGTATTAGTTTTGAAAATAAGGTTTGGGGAGGTGTATTACAATTAGAATATACAAAAAACGGTAAACAAGAAAAATTTCAATATGCAATAGCACAGGATTGGGTAAAATATCCTGCAAAAGAGCCTACAAAATACATGAAAGTGGATTGGGAACCTTTTGTGCAGTACATCAAAGACAGACAAATTTTAACGAAGTAAATTGGGTAAAGTTTATGCTGTTGGTGTTGGTCCAGGTTCACCAAAATATGTAACAGAAATTGTAAAAGAAATAATTCAAAATTGTGATATTGTAATTGGTTACAAATACACACTAAAAACAATTGAAGAATGGACCAAAGGAAAAGAAGTTTATGAAATTACTATGAGTAATCAAGAAGAATCATATCAAAAAATTCTTCCTGAGCTAAAAGATAGAACTTTGGTGATTCCATTTACTGGTGATGTAAATTTTTCAGAGTCTGAAGTAGTAGATAGATTAATTGAGGTTTTTGGTGAGGTAGAGATAATTCCTGGAATTAGTTCTATTCAGGTTGCAGCATCAAAGGCTCAAGTTCCACTTGATAAATCCAAAGTAATTACGATGCATGTTACAACACCTATTGAGGATAAAAAATTAGAATTACAAAAGGCGTTGATTGATGGTTTTAGTGTAATTTTAGTTCCAAGACCATGGCCAAAACAACCAGACAAACATTTTATGCCATCAGAAATTGCATTTTATCTCAAAGAAAATAATTTTGATACTAGTCAAATGAAAGTTCATGTTTTTGAGGCAATTACAACTGAAAATGAAACAAGTTTTGTAGGAGTTGTAAAGGATTTAGAGGGAAAAGAGTTTTCTGATTTATCTGTAATGGTGTTTAATCAAACTAGTTTAGATTCATATATGAATTATAGATGGCAATGGGAAAATTAGTTACCCTATTGATTATTAGTTGTACCAAAAATGAGATTATCTATAATGGGGAAACTTGCTGCTTCAATTTTCATATACTTATAATCAGGATCATATAGTTTGTAAATTCCTAAACCATCAAATGTAATTGTGGTAGATTCTCCAGGTGCAATATCGTTCTTGACTGGTTATCATTATGGTAGATAGATTATTTTAGATTGATTAGGTAAAGTAATAAATTATTTTTAGTTAGAAACCAGGCATCTCAAAACCTGTTTCTCGAGCGAGATCTATCAAATACATTTCAAGATATCCTCCAGAAAATAGTAGACCTACAACAATTCCAATTTCTATTACTGTTGGTTTTATGAATTGAATAAGATTAACTTTTTTGGTGATTGCTTTAATCAAAATAAAACTTCTAGAGATTCCTAAAGAGTAGGCAACAATTTCCATTATCCCAAATGGGGATAAGAAGAGAAGGGTAAGAGGTGGAATACTACCTATTTCAGGTATAGTTGATACAATTGCTGCAAAAGCAAATCCAGTTGACCAGGCAGAAAAAAGACCCCATACAGCACCAAATCCTGGAATAAACATTGGTAAGGCAATAGTTGTGTTATGTGTAAAAATTCCAAATGCATCAATATCTAAAACAAGATTTTCAAATTCTTTCATGAATGCGTCTGCATCTTCTTCACTTATTGTAGTCATTGATCCAATTTGAAATGCTGTAGCAAAAGCTCCAAGAAATATGAAAAATAAGAGTAGCCTAATTCTATTCATATTATTTTTAATTATGAACATTATTTGAGGTTTGTATTTAGGCGCAGATTTAATTAAACCAGATGATATTTTTTGATATGAAAAAGGAAGTTACTTTCGCATTAAACTATGCATTAAACAAAGGATTTCAAATTCATCCTGATGCATTTAAAATTCTAGAAAATGTTGATGTTAAAAAATTAGAGAAAATCATTAAAGAAATAGTTAGAGAAAAGACCAAACAAAAATTATTTCAAATAAATCAAGATGACTTAGAAACATATCTTGGAATTAAGGAAGATTTAGATTTACAAAGTGAAATCAAAGTATTATCTGATCCCACATTAAAGATAACATCGGGTGAGGGTGTTAAAGGGTATAATGCCCTATTTTCTAGCCGATTTAACAAACTCAAACGAATCATTTCAGATAGGCCTGAATCAAGAATGTTAAAATCACTAGCATCAATAAAATCTGCAAAATTTGAAGATGATTTGTATGTGTGTGGTCTTGTCACAGAAAAAAAATCTGAGCGAAACATTACAAAATTAATGCTAGAAGATCCTTCAGGCTCATTTGAGGGAATAATTTTTGATGATGATTTACAAAAAACTGTAGATACTCTTCTACTAGACCAATTTATTATGATAAGAGTAGGAATGGGGAAGAATTCGGGATTTATTATAAAGGATATAATTTTCCCAGACATTCCAGAGCAGGTTGTAAACAAATCAGAAACTGAAGCTTATGCGGTATTTCTTTCTGATTTGCATATTGGTAGTAAATATTTCATGGAAGAAGAATTTTCTGATTTTGTAGCATGGTTATCTAGTCCTGATCCAGTTGCAAGAAAAATTCGTTTTGTTCTAATTGGAGGAGATATTCTTGATGGTGTTGGAATTTATCCAAATCAGAATAAAGAATTGGTTTGTCAAACAATAGAAGAGCAATTAAAAAAAGCTGAAGGTTTAATTGATAAAATTCCAAAAAATATCAAAATAATCATAATGCCTGGAAATCATGATCCAGGAAGAAGAGCTCTTCCACAACCAGCAATTCCAAAAAAATACAATTCAAGTTTGTGGGAGCGAGAAAATGTAATAATGATTGGAAATCCATCAATGATTTCATTGAATGGAGTAAAGGTATTGATGTTTCATGGACAAAGTATTGATGATATCGTAAAGACTACGCCTGGAATGAAATATGATGAGCCTACAAATGTAATGAGACATCTACTCAAAGTACGACATTTGAGTCCAATTTATGGTAGTCAAACACCAATTGCACCTGAAATGGAAGATCTTTTGGTAATTGAAGATATTCCAGATATTTTTCATGTGGGTCATGTCCACAAGGCTCAATTGGACATGTATAAGGGAATTTTACTAGTTAATTCTGGTTCGTGGCAAAAGCAGACTCCTTTTCAAGCTAGTGTTGGAATGA